>Ga0308164_10000958_pt1 | contig 37978 bp, 38 predicted proteins | sample PhyTR2_FD_201031 | JGI IMG/M metagenome (GOLD analysis project Ga0308164, IMG submission 201031) | Phyllosphere microbial communities from UC Gill Tract Community Farm, Albany, California, United States - DLSLT.R2 | ecosystem: Host-associated > Plants > Phyllosphere > Unclassified | place: USA... | reverse complement strand
CCAGCGAGCGGGACTTCGCCGCCCTGCTCGGGGTGTCCCGCCCGTCGCTGCGAGAGTCGCTGCGGGTTCTCGAGGCCCTCGGCGTGGTCGAGATCCGTCGCGGCGGCGGCCCGGATGGTGGCGCAGCACTCGTTCAGACGCCCGGCGACGGCCTCGTCAACCTGCTCAAGCTGCAGATCGCCCTCGCGCATTTCAGCTCGAACGACGTGGTCGAGACCCGGCTGACGCTCGAAGAGTGGAGCGTGCGCGAAGCGGCGGCCCGGGCGAACGACGACGACCATCGCGAGCTCGCCAAGATCCTCGACAGGATGGACGACCTAGGCATCGACTCGGCCGAGTTCAACCGACTGGATGCCGCATTCCACGTGAGGATCGCCGAATCGACGGGTAACGCGCTCACCGCCCACTTCATGAGCTCGCTGCGCACCGCCATCCACCAGCAGATGGTCGACCGATATGCCGAACTCGCCGACTGGCGGGCGACGGCCACCATCGTGCGGGCCGAGCACCGAGACATCCTCGCCGCGATCATCGAACGCGACGGGTTGCTGGCCTCCCAACGGGTGAACACCCACATCAACGATTTCTACAAGACGACGAAGGCACGCGGGACGACGCCCATCGAGTGACGGGCGGTCTCCCGCGACGGCCGGGGCGCCGCCCCGTCCGATTATCAACGGAGATAAGGACCACGCGATGACCACCACCAGCCCCGCCCCCGACCTCGCGCGCCGCGCGGAACACGGGTCACCCGACAAGTTGCGCACGGCCATCGGCAGCGCCGTCGGCACGACGATCGAGAACTACGACTTCCTCGCCTACGGCACCGCCGCCGCGCTCTACTTCAACACGGTGTTCTTTCACGCCGAAGACCCCGTCGTGGGCGTTCTGCTCGGCTTCGCCACCTTCGGCATCGGTTTCGCGATGCGCCCCCTCGGCGGCGTGATCGGCGGATATCTGGGCGACAAGATCGGCCGCAAACCCGTCCTCGTCGGGGCGCTACTGCTCATGGGCATCTCGACGGTGCTCATCGGCGTGCTGCCGACCTACCAGCAGGTCGGCATCTTGGCCCCCATCCTGCTCACGCTCATCCGCGTCATCCAGGGCATCGCCTTCGGAGCGGAGTGGGGCGGCGCCATTCTCATGACCTTCGAGCACGCCCCCTGGAAGAAACGCGGTCGCTACACCGCCATCCCCCAAGCCGGCGTGCCGCTCGGCCTGCTGCTCGCCAACCTCGTCTTCCTGTGGTCGAGCACCCTCGACAGCGAACTCGCCTGGCGTCTGCCGTTCCTGCTGTCGTCGGTGCTGATCGTCGCGGGCCTCATCATCCGCTACAAGGTCTCGGAATCGCCGGAGTTCACCGACACCAAGACCGCCGGCCTCGTCGTGAAGAACCCCATCAAAGAGGTCTTCAAGCGGGACTGGCGCACGATTCTGCGCGTCATCTCGCTGCGCCTCGCCGAGTCGGGTGGCTTCTACGTGATCGTCACCTACATGCTGTCCTACCTGACGACCGGTGATCAGCCGATCGCCGAACGGTCCACGGCACTTTCGGGCCTCATCATCGCCGCGGCCATCGGGCTCGTCACCACGATCCTGTTCGGGCGCCTCACCGACCGCATCGGCCGTCGCCCCGTCTACATCGCGGGCTCCGTGCTGCTGATGGCCTTCGCGTTCCCCATGTTCCTGCTCGTCAACACGGGGCTGCCCTACCTGATCGTCTTCGTCTACATCGTCGCGATGTCGATCATCCACGACTCGCTGGCCGGCACACAGGGCGCCTGGTTTTCCGAGCTGTTCTCCACCAACACGCGCTCCTCCGGCGCATCCATCGGCTACCAGTTCTCGGCGGCCATCTCGGGCTTCATCCCGCTCATCGCCACGGCCGTCGCCGTTCCTCTCGGCTGGCAGGGCGTCGCCTGGGTCTATCTCGGATGCGGCCTCCTCGGTTTCATCGGAGCGCTCCTCACCCGTGAGACCTGGGGCCCCGCCGAGCGGGCAGCCGCCGACCGCGTGATCGCCGGCGAATAACCCCTGCCGACCCGGTGCAGGGCGCACGGGGACCCGCGCCCTGCACCGTTCCACCCCCAGTGTTCCGCCCCAGCGTTCCACCCCCAGCGTTCCACCCCCACCAATTCGCCCGACGGCTCATGTCGCCGGCCCGCACACATGACCAGTGACAGGCGAACGCCTCTCGCTGATTGCAAGGAAAGCGACCTGATGAAGACAATCGTTCTCGACGACGACCCGACCGGCACGCAGTCGGCGACCGGCGTGACCGTGCTGCTTGAGAGTGACGCCGAGCTGCTGACCGACGCGCTTCGGCACGCCGACAGCGTCTACGTGCAGACCAACAGCCGAGCCCTCGACGAAGCGGCCGCTGTGACCCTCGCTCGCCGGATTCGCGCAGACGGCGAAGCGGCCGGCGCCGCGCTCGACGAGCCGGTGAGGTTCGTGCTCCGGGGGGACTCGACGCTGCGCGGCCACGTGTTCGCCGAATCGGAGGTGTTCCTCGATGAGGACGCCGGCGGCGTGCTGCTGTTCGTGCCCGCGTTCCCCGACGGCGGGCGGACCACCCGTGGTGGCGTGCACTACGTGCGCGTCGATGGGCACGACGTTCCGGCTCACCAGACCGAGTACGCCGAAGACCCCGTCTTCCCGTTCGCGAGCAGCGACCTCTCCCAGTACGTAGCCGAGAAGTCGGGCCGGCGCGGCATCCCGGTCGCGCTCGACGTCGTCCGTGCGGGAGGTCTCGCAGACGTTCTGACGAGCGCCGCCCCCGGCACGGTCGTCGTGCCGGACGCTGTCGACGCCGACGACATCCGGATGATCGCGGCGGCCGTCGACACGGCCATCGGTGCGGGTGCGAGTCTCGTCATCCGCTCGGCGGCACCCCTCGCCGCCGAACTCGCCGGGGTGGCCAGCGACGGCCTGTTGCCCAGCCCCCTCGTCGACGCGCCTGTTGCCACGCTCCTCGTCTGCGGTTCACATACCGCGGGAGCGGCCAAGCAGTTGGCCCCGGTGGTGGCCGCTTTCGGCGAGGCGGCCGTCGTCGACACGGAGCAGGCGCTGGCCGCTGCCGCGCTGGCCGGGCTCGATGCCGCCGACCAGGCGCGGCCGGGGCTCGCCGATCACAAGCTCGCCGTCGTGACGAGTGAACGGGTGCGGTCGGGCGGCCACAACACCCTCGAACACGGCGAACGGGTCATGACGGCACTCACGACCGCGGTGCGCACGCTGCTGCCCGAGGTTTCCGCCGTCGTGGCGAAGGGCGGCATCACCTCGGCCGAGGTCGCCCGCACCGGAATCGGCGCCTCCTCGGCCTACGTGCTCGGGCAGATCTTGCCCGGTGTCTCCGTGTGGCGGTTGAATGCCCACGACGGCCGCGAGCTGCTCTACGTCGTCGTGCCCGGCAACGTCGGCGACCCCGACACGCTGGTCGACGTTCTGGCGGCCCTTCGAATAACGCCCTAAACCGTCGTCGCCGGTCGACTGCAAAGAAGCGGATGGCGCGATGGCAGTCTCGGGCGAGTCGCGAAAGCTCAAGGGCGGGTCGGATGCGTGATGCCCATTGCATCCTTGATCGGTTGGACGATGCGGCGCACGTTGCCGCGGCGGAAGAGCGTGCCCGGCAGGTCTAGTTCGTCACCGTTCTGAAGCTTGAGGCGGATCATCCGCATCCGCTCGCCGAAGATCGGGTCCCCCGCGCCTACGAGAAGGCCCTCGTAGGTGATGTGCCGCACCGCGAAGACGTCCTCGAAAGGGACCCGGTAGCTGCGCCACCACGAGACAATCAGCACGTAGTCCAGTCCGAGACGGATGCCCCAGAGGGGCGCGCGGACTGAGGTCCAGATACCCATGATGCACATCGCGACATAGAGCAGCTGCGTGTAGGTCGTTGCCTCGAAGAAAGATCCCCAGACGCCCGCGATCCCCGAGACACCCCACCAAACGACTGCAACGCTAGAGGGGAAAACCAGCCACCGCCCGAAATTGCCGGTTGCGGGGACACGCCGTGTTCCCGCGATCGAGCGCAGCAACCCACTACGAACCGCGTATCGGCGGCGAGGGGGTCGGTCATCCGGCTTTTCAGGAGCACGGGACGCGTGCTGGTCCTGGGGAATCACAGCAGAAGTGTAGCGCCGACGAAGCCTGCGCCACCTCGCGTCTCGGGCCGCCGCGCCTTGCGAAGGCAGCGCGACTCCCGGAGTGGGGGTGCCGCGCGGGGTGGGCGCGGCGCAGGCGCGGCGGGCGGGTTGTTACGGTGAGGGGAGTGTTGTCGAGGGGAAGAGGGACACTGTGCTCGTGACGTTGACGTCGACCGCGCCGGAGGCTTCGAACCTGAGCCACCTTTTGCGCAAGCATCCGGGCAAGGCGCAGGTGTTCGATCTGTCGGTCGGGCAGGCGCACGTGTTCTACCCGGAGGCGAACGACGAGCGCTGCACCGTGGCGATGATGCTCGAGGTCGACCCTGTGGGCCTGGTGCGCGACAAACGCTTCCGCGGCGGCGACGCTTCGACCCTCGCGCAGTACGTGAACGACCGGCCGTATGCCTCCTCGTCGATGGTCGCCGTGGCCATCGGACAGGTGTTCCGCACCGCGATGGGTGGCCGTAGCGATGCGTTCCCCGAGCTGGCCGCCGGCACCCTGCCCCTCACCGTGACTGTCGCCGCCGTCTCGGCCCGCGGTGGCGCCGACCTCGTTCGGCAGCTGTTCGAACCGCTCGGCTGGCAGGTCGGTGCGCGTCCGATCGCGCTCGACCCCGAGCATCCCGAGTGGGGCGACTCGCGCTACGTCGACCTCACGTTGACGGGCGACATCCGGTTGTCGGATGCCCTGAGGCACCTCTATGTGCTGCTGCCCGTGCTCGACGACGCCAAACACTATTGGGTGTCCGACGACGAGATCGGCAAGCTCATGCGCGCCGGGGAGGGATGGCTGGCCGAGCACCCCGAGCGCGACCTCATCACGCGGCGCTACCTGGCGCATCAGCGCGGCATGGTCGGGGACGCCGAGGCGTTGCTCGATGGCGACGCGGGCGCCACGGATGCATCAGCGAACTCGCATGGCGCAGCGGAAGATGGTGCGGCCGACGGCCGCGCGCGAGCCGTTCAAGAACGTTCCCCGTCGCTCGCCCGCCTGCGCGCGGCCGCCGTTCTGCAGGCGCTCTCGGATGTCCGCGCCCACAGCGTCGCCGACGTGGGCTGCGGCCCGGGCGCGCTGCTCGTGCACCTCATGGCCGAGCCCGCGTTCTCGCGCGTCATCGGCACCGACGTGTCGGCGCGCGCGCTCGAGGAGGCGGCCCGCCGGTTGAACCTGCGCGAGGCCAGCGACCGGGTGCGCGACCGCATCCAGCTGCTGCAGTCGTCGGTGACCTACCAGGATTCCCGGCTCGCGGGGCTCGACGCGATCGTGCTCATGGAGGTCATCGAACACGTGGATGCCGCACGCCACGGTGCGCTCGAAGCATCCGTTTTCGGGGCCGCCGCCCCCGCCGCCGTCATCGTCACCACACCGAACAGCGACTACAACGCGTTGTACCCGTCGCTGCCCGCGGGCGAGTTCCGGCACACCGACCACCGGTTCGAGTGGAGCCGGGCCGAGTTCGAGGCGTGGGCCGCGAGCGTATGCGAACGATTCGGCTACACGGTCGAATACCGCACGGTCGGCGACGTCGATGCGGCCCTCGGGTCGCCCACCCAGCTCGCACTCTTCCGAAAGGGCGGTCAGCGATGAGCCAGCACACGGAATCGCACGTAGAGAAGCCGCCGCTGGCGCTGCCCGACATGTCGCTCGTGCTGCTCGTCGGCCCCAGCGGCTCGGGAAAGTCGACGTTCGCCGCGAAACACTTCGGCCGCTTCGAGACCCTCTCGAGCGACTTCTTCCGCGGCCTCGTCTCCAACGACGAGAATGACCAGTCGGCCACCGCGGCTGCCTTCGAGGCGCTCAAACACGTGGCTGGCCAGCGGCTGCGCAAGGGCCTGCTCACCGTGATTGACGCGACCAATGTGCAACCCGAGTCACGGCGGTCCCTCGTGGAACTCGCCCGCGAACACGATGTGCTGCCCGTGGCGATCGTGCTCGACATCCCCGAGAGCGTGTGCGTCGAACGCAACGCCCAGCGCACCGACCGCACGTTCGGGGCCTCGGTGATCAAGCGGCAGCACGACCAGCTGCGACGGTCGCTGAAACACCTGGGCAAGGAGGGGTTCCGCAAGGTGCACCTGCTGTCGAGCGAGGAGGAGGTGGCCGAGGCGCGGTTCGTGCGCGAGCCCCTGCTCAACGACCGGCGCGAGGAACGCGGGCCCTTCGACGCCATCGGCGATGTGCACGGCTGCCGCTCCGAACTCGAAACCTTGCTCGCACAACTCGGCTACGAGCTCGTGCGCGACGCCGAGGGCCGACCCGTCGACGCCGTGCACCCCGAGGGCCGACGCGTGATCTTCCTCGGCGACCTCGTCGACCGCGGACCCGATGCCCCCGGCGTGCTGCGCCTCGCGATGGGCATGGTGCGCGCGGGACACGCCCTCGCCGTGCCCGGAAACCACGAGGCCAAACTGGTGCGCGCCCTGCAGGGCAAGAAGGTGCAGACCAGCCACGGCCTCGCCGAGACGCTCTCACAATTGGCTGGCGAGACCGACGAATTCCGCGCCGAGGTCGAACGCTTCTGCCGCGAACTGGTCTCCCACCTCGTGCTCGACGACGGCGCGCTCGTCGTGGCCCACGCTGGGCTGATCGAGAAGTACCAGGGTCGGGCATCCGGGCGCGTGCGCTCCTTCGCGCTCTACGGCGACACGACGGGCGAGACCGACGAATACGGTCTGCCCGTGCGCCTGCCGTGGGCCAACGAATATCGCGGCGACGCCACCGTGCTCTATGGCCACGTGCCCACCCTCGAGGCCGAATGGGTGAACAACACCATGTGCCTCGACACCGGATGCGTGTTCGGCGGCAAACTCAGCGCGCTGCGATGGCCCGAACGCGAGGTCGTCGACGTGCCCGCCGAACAGGTTTGGTACGAACCAGCCGCTCCGCTCGGACGTGCCGCCCAGGCATCCGTCGACGAGCGCGACCCCGGCCTGCTGCGCATCGACGACGTGCTCGGCAAACAGATCGTCGAGACGCGTGTGTTCGGCAAGGTGGGCATCCGCGAGGGTGCTGCGGCCGGCGCACTCGAGGTCATGAGCCGTTTTGCCACCGACCCGCGGCACCTCGTCTACCTGCCGCCGACCATGAGCCCGCCGGCCACGTCGAAGCGCGACGACCTGCTCGAACACCCCGCCGAAGCGTTCGAGGCCTACCGCCGGGAGGGGCTCAGCCAGGTGATCTGCGAGGAGAAGCACATGGGTTCGCGCGCCGTCGTGCTGCTGACGCGCGACCCCGGCCAGTTCGACGCGCCCGACGGATGGCGCGGCGTGGTGCACACGCGCACCGGGCGGCCCTTCTTCGACGACGCCCTGACCGACGCGTTCCTCACGCGGCTCGACGCGGCCGTCTCGGCGGCCGGGTTGTGGGACGAGCTCGACACCTCGTGGCTGCTGTTCGATGCCGAGTTGCTGCCGTGGTCACTCAAGGCGGGCCCCATCATCCGCGAGCAGTATGCGTCGGTGGGGGCTGCCGCAACGGCCTCGCTGCCCGCCGCGGTGTCGGTGCTCGAGCGCGCGGCAGCAGCCGGCATCGACGTCGGCGACCTGCTCGACCGCACCCGCCGACGATCCGAGGATGCTTCGGCCTATGTCGACGCCTACCGTCGTTACGCGGCACCGTCGAACGGTCTCGAGGGCGTTCAGTTGGCGCCGTTCCAGTTGCTCGCATCCGAGGGCGCCAGCCACCTGGGCCGCGAACACGCGTGGCACCTCGACATCGCGCGGCGACTCGTCGACGCCGACCCCGCCTTCATCCGCGCCACCCGCTCGATCTCGGTCGACCTCACCGACCCCGCCTCTGAGGATGCCGCGACCCGCTGGTGGGAGGAGCTGACGGGCGCGGGCGGCGAGGGCATGGTCGTGAAACCCGTCGCCGGGCTCACGCGCGGCACGAAGTCGCTCGTGCAGCCGGGCATCAAGGTGCGCGGCCGCGAATACCTGCGCATCATCTACGGCCCCGACTACACCGAGCCGCGCAACTTGTCCCGCCTGCGCGATCGCGACATCGGCCACAAACGCTCGATGGCGCTGCGCGAGTACGCGCTGGGTGTCGAGGCCATCGAACGCTTCGTCGCGGGTGAACCGACCTGGCGCGTGCACCAGGCCGTCTTCGGCGTCCTCGCCATGGAGTCGGAGCCCATCGACCCGCGCCTGTAAGAGGCTGCGGCTAGACCCGCGGCGGCTGCTCGGGCCCCTGCGGGAAGGGCGGTTCTGACTGTCGTTGACCGGCCTGCGGGTATGGCTGAGGTGCGGACTGCGGCTGCCAAGGCTGCGAGTACTGCTGCGGCTGCGGGTACTCCGGCGGCTGCGGGCGCTTCTCGTAGGAGGAGTGGGGCAGCGGCGCGCGCGTGACGAGGCCGTAGCGGCGGCCCCACCAGACGCTGAAGAGGCCCGCGGCGAGCACGATGGCCATGGGAATCAGCATCCAGGCGTCGGCGACCCCCGCCTCGCGTTCGAAGACCTGGTCGGTCTGGTCGAGCAGGGCGGTGGGGATGAAGAGCAGCACGTTGTTGGTGGCGTGGATGAGCACGGGGGCCTCGAGCCCGCCGGTGCCGCGCGCCGCCAGCGCCATCGAGACGCCGAAGACGAAGTAGTAGGCCAGCAGCCACGGGTCGGACGCCGCGTGCGCCAGCATGAACACGAACGACGAGATGAACGTCGCCGACACGAACGCGGCCGCGGGATGCCCGAACCACGAGCCCACCGACCGCTGGATGAGTCCGCGCGCACCGTATTCTTCGCCGGCCGACTGCAGCGGCGTGGTGAGCAGCACGATGACGAGCATCGAGATGGTGCTGGCGGTGAACTGCAGCTCGTCGGGCGGCGTTCCGATGAACGAGATGGCCACGTAGATGAGCCAGACGGGCACGATGACGAGCGCGAGCCGCCCCATCCAGCGCCACCGGAAGCGACCAGTCACCGACGACAGGTTGCCCGGCCGCACGCCGAACAGCAGCCACTGCAGCAGCATCGAGACCGGCCACATGGCCCCGAGCGCCAGATTGTTGGCGAGCATCACGGCGGGCGTGAGGCGCAGCGGGTTCTCGGCCCACTCGTCGAACGTGTACTGACCGGTGGCGACGTCGAAGAAGACGCCGGCGAGGCTCAGGATGGTCGACAGCACGAAGAAGAGGACGACGAGGGCGACGATCGCGAGCGTTCCGCGCCACCATTGGGGCTTCACGCGCAGGCCCTGGTCGTGCGTCACGACGGGACGCGGTGCCGTTTCTACCCATCCGTTGTTCGGCGTGTGGTTCGTCATACTTCCAGCCTAGGGACGGCCGGATTGCCGGGCCTCCCCCTCGCGTCGGACATCGACGGACGGTGACGCTCGTTCCTCCGACGAGGGAGGGACGGGACGCGAGGGGGAAGGCGCGGCGGAGTCAGCTAGACGGCCGACGGAACGATGAGCCCGTTCGTCGCAGTGCGGGCGCGGGTGAGGCGCGCCTCGACATCCGCCCAGTTGACGATGTTCCAGAACGCCTTCACGTAGTCGGCGCGCACGTTCTGGTAGTCGAGGTAGTAAGCGTGCTCCCACACGTCGAGCTGCAGCAGCGGCGTGATACCGACGGGCACGTTGCCCTGCTGGTCGAAGAGCTGGAAGATGACGGGACGCGCGCCGATGCTGTCCCAGCCGAGCACCGACCAGCCGGAGCCCTGAACGCCGAGCGCCGTGGCCGTGAAGTGGGCCTGGAACTTCTCGAACGAGCCGAAGTTGGCGCCGATGGTCTCGGCCAGGTCACCCGTGGGCTCTCCGCCGCCCTCGGGCGACAGGTTCTGCCAGAACACGCTGTGGTTGATGTGACCGCCGAGGTTGAAGGCGAGGTCCTTTTCGAGCTTGTTGACGGCCGCGAGGTTGCCCGAGTCGCGGGCCTCGGCCAGCTGCTCGAGGGCCGTGTTGGCGCCCGTCACGTAGGTCTGGTGGTGCTTCGAGTGGTGCAACTCCATGATCTGCGCAGAGATGTGCGGGGCGAGGGCCGAGTAGTCGTAGGGCAGGTCGGGCAGGGTGTAGCTGGGCATCCGATGTTCTCTTTCTGTTGTGGAATGAAGGGAGGGAGGCTGGTCAGTCGTGACTGAGACGCAGGAACCGGCGGTCGTGGTAGACGAGCGGTTCGGATGCGGGGCCCGTGATGACGTCGAGCACTTCGGCGACGACGAGCAGCGAGCTGCCCACGGGGACGACCTGGATGGTGCGGCAGCGCAGCGCTTGGCGGGCATCGGCGAGGAGCGGCTCGCCCGTCGGCAGGGTGGTGAAACCCTGTTCGGGCGTGAAGCGGGGGGCGCCCGAACGGGCGAAGGCCTCGGCCACGTTGACGTGCTGCGTGCCGAGGAGGTGCACGACGTAAGTGTCGGCCGAGAGGAGCGCGCCGGCCGAACCGGTGGCGCGTGTGACCGAGAACGAGAGCGCGGGCGGGTCGACGGCCACGGAGGCGACGCTCGACGCCGTCAGGCCGACGGGACCCTCTGGCGTGATGGCGGTGATGACGGCCACGCCAGCCGGATGCTCGCGGAAGGCGTTCTTGAAGGATTGGGCCGTGGCCGCCTGGGAGGCCAACGATTCGGTTTCGTGCATGTCCTCACTCTAAAACCTCAAGTATGGTTGAGGTCAAGGGCTAGCGAAAGGTGAGGCGATGTCACAGGCATCCGAAGAATTGCTCACGGTCGCCGAGATGTGTCGGCGCACCGGGGTGGCCGCCTCCGCCCTGCGCTTCTACGAAGATCTCGGGCTCATCGCGTCGCGCCGCACCGTCGGCAATCAGCGGCGCTACCCGCGGCACATGATCAGGCGAGTGTCACTCATCTCGGTGGCGAAACGCCTCGGCATCCCGCTCAGCGATGTGCAGTCGGCGTTCGAGGCGTTGCCGCACGACGAGACGCCGAGCCAAGAGGATTGGCAGCGCGCATCCCTGCGGTGGAAGAAGCAGCTCGAAGAGCGGCGCCTCGGCATCGAGCGGTTGGAGCGCGAACTGACCGGATGCATCGGCTGCGGATGCCTGTCGATGAAGGCGTGTGGGCTGCTCAACCCCGATGACGCGCTCGGGCAGCTGGGTGCGGGGGCGCACCGACTGGGCGAATAGCCACTCAGTCGTCGAGGTGCGCGCGTTCGCCCTCCTGCGTGAAGATCGACAGGATCTCGACGGGGCCGTTGTGGGCGCCGACGGCGTGCGGCGTCATGCACGAGAACTCGGCCGCCGACCCCGCCTCGACCAGGATGTCGCGCTCCCCCAACCGCAGGTGCAACGTGCCCGACAACACCATGAACCAGTCGCGGCCCGGGTGCACGCCACCCTGCGACGCGGACTCCTCGGAATCGCGCGGCGCCAGCCGCTCCTCGATGAGCATCTTGGCGACCGTCATGTTGTGCGGGGCGCGCTCCTTGGCGAGCGTCCACACGGTGCGGCCGCGCATCTCGTTGCGCTGGGGGCGGATGACGACATCCTCGTCTTCGGTTTCGACGAGCAGGTCGAGCGTGGTCTCGAGGGCGCGCGCGATGGGCACGAGCTGGTCGAGCGCGATGCGGCGGTGGCCCGTCTCGATGCGGCTCAGCGTGGAGGGGCTCAGGAAGCAGCGCGCCGCGAGCGTGTCGAGCGACCACCCGCGCGCCACCCGCAGGGCACGGATGCGTTGGCGAATGACGGCGTCGAGGTCGGGCTCTTCTTGCTTCATGCGCAAGAGTCTATGCCTTCGGCGCATGTGGCGTCTACGGTTGAGGGATGACGCAGCCACACGCCCAGAGCACGCAACAGGTCCCCGCCAACGCCACGCACAACGCGCAACGGGCGGAGTCCGATGTCGCGCGTGACCATGGCCACGCAGATATCGCGGGGCACGAGACCGGACATACTGGCGGCGGGCACGGCCACGGCCACGATCACGCGGGGATCGCGCCGCTACTCGACTTGGACGCCGAGGTTCTGCACGAGGCGCTGTTCGCGATCACGAACACCGTGCGCGCGGCCCGCGACAGGCAGCGTACGCGCCGGGTTCTCGACCTCGGCGCCGGCACGGGAACGGGCACGATGGCTCTCGCCGAGCGTTTTCCGCGCGCCGACGTCTACGCGCTCGACCGCTCCGAGCAGATGCTCGACCTGGTGCGCAGCAAGGCGTTCTTCCGCGGCATCCCCGAGCGGGTTCACACCGTGCGGGCCGACCTCGACGACCTGTGGCCGGCCTTCGAACCGTTCGACGTGGCGTGGGCATCGTTGTCGCTGCACGAGGTGGCAGACCCCGACCGCGTGTTCGAAAACATCCTCGCGGCTCTGGCGCCCGGCGGCCTACTCGCAGTAGTCGAGATGGACACGCGACCCTTCGTGCTGCCCGACGACTTGGGCCTCGGCACGCCAGGCCTCGAGGCGCGCATCCACACCGCCGTCGCGCCCGCCCGCGCCCCCATGAACCTGCACCCCGACTGGACCGACGCCCTGGTGCGCGCCGGATTCACGGATGTCGCGCGCCACCGTTTCGAGATCGCGCCGTCCCCGCAGGCCCTCGCCCGCTTCGCTTCGGGCCCGACGTCCGGCGAGCGCGTCTCGGTTCTCGCCCGCTACGCGCACACCTCGCTACTGCGACTGCGCGACGCCGCGTGGCCGGGCTTGAACCAGGAGGACCGAGACACCCTCGACATCCTGCTCGCCGAGGACGGCCCCCACAGCCTGTTCACCCGAGGTGACCTCACCGTCAGTGGCACGCGCAGCCTCTGGCTAGCCCGGCGACCATAGGCATCGGGAGCCCCGGCGGCCGCTCGATCGCACGGCCAGCGGTTAGATGAACGGTTCGCGATGAGCGGCCAGGCTCGTGGGGCGACCGGTTGCCCGCCAATCTGCGCTAGTGCCCGATGTAGCGATCGGGCCGGTGGTTGATCGCGAGTACCAGGTTGAGCAGCACCGCGCCCAGCGCCGACAGCAGCACGGTCAGCGGCGAGACGACGGCGAAAGCAGAAGCCACGATGATGACGTCGAAGATCATCTGCACGTAGCCGGCCTTGAAGCCCGTCTTGTCCTGCACGAGCAGCGCCACGATGTTGATGCCGCCCAGGCTGGCGCGGTGGCGGAAGATGATGAGCAGGCCGATGCCGACGAGCAGGTTGCCGGTGAGCGTGCCATAGACGGGGCCGATGCTCGAGACATCCAACTGGGTGGGATGCAGGTAGGCCAAGAGCGACACGATGACCACGGCAATGATGGTGCGCACGGTGAAGACGACGCCCTTTTTCCAGAACGCGAGGGCGATGAACGGGGCGTTCACGAGCACGAACCAGATGCTGAACGAGACGGGCGTCGAATAGCTGAGGAGGAGGGCGAGTCCGGCGGTTCCACCGGTCACGGCGCCCGAGGCCTTCAGGAGGAAGAGGCCGAACGAGACGACGAAGGCCCCCGTGAAGAGGCCGAAGGCATCCTCGAGTCGGCTGTGTTTGACCTGGCGCTCGCGGGGTGGGCGAGAGGTGCGCGGGGTTCGGGGCTGGCGAGGATCGCTCGCGTTGCTGTCGGGTTGCACCCTGCAACGTTATAGCCAGCGGGGGTCGCCGAAGCACGCGGGGTGATCGGGCCACCGCGAGTCCCCCACCCGGACAGGCCCCGCCGGCGCAACAGCCGAGCACGGATGTCAGCCGTCGACCGTAGCCTTCGAGCATGGACGGTTGCGTCATCCCCCTCTCGGCGGGCCTCACATGCGGCGAACCTGTCGCTGCAGGCGCGCCGCTCGACCTGTGCCACGACCACCTCCTCGCCGCCCACGACTGGGTGGCCGGCGATGCGGGCGTGACCGACCTGCTGCCGTCACCCTGCCTGGCGTGCGGCTCACGCCTCGGCGTCCGCTACCCCTCGGGGTGGATGTGCGCGATCTGCGAGTGGCGGGTCGGCGCCGTCGTCGACCAAGCCGATGTCGTCGCCGTGCGCGTCGATGTCGTCTACTACCTGCGCTTTCGTGACCAGATCAAGATCGGCACCTCGGCGACGCCACGGCATCGGCTCGCAGCCATCCGACACGACGAGCTGCTCGCGTTCGAGCGCGGCAACCGGTCACTCGAACAGCGACGCCACGCGCAGTTCGCGGCCCACCGCCTGGGTCGCTCGGAATGGTTCGCGGCCCACCCCGAACTCCTGGCCCACATCGACACTCTGCGCCGGGGTGTCGACGACCCGTGGCAGCTCTACGCGCTCTGGCGCAGCGAACAGCTCGCCTTGCGCGGCTGACAGGGAGTCACGGCGACCTGCCGAGCAGGGACGCTTGTTTCTCTGTATCGATACAGGTCCCCCTGCAGAACAGATCATCGGACGGGTCATACGGACACCCCAGTTCGCGGACCTCACACCCCGAGTGAGGCGTCCGGTGAACGATCCCGTATCGGACGTTCCCGCTCACCATCTGATCAGCGTGCCGCGGGCACTGCTCACGGAACATGTAAGCCGTCAGAACGTTCGAGTACCGTGGGGTTCATGGATATCCCCTCGATGATCATGGGCGCGTCGATCGCCTCAATTGTTTGGATCGCCGTTTACCCCTGGGCGAAGTTGAAGAAGCTTCGCGAAATGGACGGCGTGACCGAAAATAGACCGGGCTCAGAGTCGCCTTCCTAGGCGTTCGTCAGCTCCGTTCCGTTCGGGAAGCAAGCGACAGGCCCATTCGCCGCTCGAGTACACCGTTCATAAAGGTGAGCACCCCGCGCCTGCATCGCGATTCACAGACACGCCAGCACGCGGATCACGGCTGACAAGGAACGTGTCCGGTCGAGCATCCCCTATCGGACAGCCGTTCAGCAGGGGCCAGATTCAGGAATTATCGCGACTACCGCGGGGCCGTCATTCAGTGGCCGGTAATGGCCACATTTCGGGCGCGGATCGCTTCCTCCGTTTTGGGGAAGAAGGAAGCCAGTCCGAAATCGACGGCGACCGCCTGGATCTCCTCGACGGCGGGGCGCAGGCGTGATTCGTATTCTGCGAACGCCGCGTCGATGTCGCCGCCCGTCGTTTCGAAGGCGTCATGAAGGGCAGTCGCGCCGATGATCGCAAGAGACCCACCCATGCCCGCAGCTGGGGAGGCGCAGTAACCGGCATCACCCACCAGAGCCACGCGCCCATCGGTCCAGTGCGGCATCTTGGTTTGGCTGAGCTTGTCGAAGTAGAAGTTGTCAGCACTTTCGGCGCGATCGAGGAAGGCGGTGAATTCCGAGCCCAGACCGGCGAATGTTGCTCGGACAATGTCCCTCTGCTGCTGCGCGTCCCGGTAGTCATACGCGAGCTCCTCATCCGAGTGGAAAAGGAAGCAGATATCGGTCCTGTCCTGATAGGCATTCAGCATCAGTGTTCGGCCCGGTGTGCTGAGGATGCGGGTGGTGTTCTGGGGGATGAGCGTCTCGTCGACGATCGCGACGGTGAAGTAGTTGTGGAGGAAGGTGCTGAAGTCCGCCTCGGGGCCGAAACGGAGTTTGCGGACGTTGGAGTGGTTTCCATCACACCCCAGGACGATGTCGAAGCTGTCGTCGGCGCCGTGCTCGAAGGAAGCCCGCACGCCTTCCGGGATGTCGGTCAATGCCGTGATCGATTCGCGGAATCTCATGTCCACGTCGTGTTCGACCGTCGCGAACAGGATCTCGAGGAGATCGTCTCGGGGGATTTCGTAGGCATCTTCGGGACCATCCTCTCCAGCAGGATGGGGCTCCAAACGCACGTCCGTTCCGCCCGAGAGGTTCGTGAACTCGGTCACCCGCGGGGGGAGGCTTTTCTCTCGGATGGCGTCGAGGATGCCCATTCGTTCCACAATTCTGATCGTGTCATCCTTGATGTCCACGGGGGTTCCGCCCTTCTTCAACCCGGCCGAACGCTCCACGATGGTGACCTCATAGCCGAGCCGGTGCAACCAGAAGGCCGCCGTCAGCCCGGCAAAACCTGCGCCGGAAACAAGCGCTCGGAGCTTCCCCGAGGCGTGGGTGTTGCGTGATGTAGTCATGTGTCCGTCTTTTCTTTGTTGAAGTGTTCGAACTTTAGAGTAACCCCAACTTTGTGTAAGCAACACCAATTTTGCTAATCTCGGGAGGTGGAAACAAAGCTTGGACTACGCGAGCGCAAGAAATTGCAGCAACGGGAGCACATTGCCGACACGGCGGCGGCACTCTTCGCCGAGCGCGGCTATGACTCGGTGTCCATGTCGGATGTCGCCCGAGCCGCAGACGTGTCCGACCAGACCGTCTACAACTACTTCCCCACCAAGCCGGACCTCGTGCTCGACCGCGCGGACGAATACCGCAATATGTATGCCCAAGCTGTTCGTGAGCGAGCCCCCGACCAGAGTCCCGCAGACGCGCTCCGGCCGTTACTAGTATTCGCAATAGACCTCTACGCCGAGGAATCTCCCCACCTCGCTCTGGGCGAGTTCCCGGCCCTTTGTCTGCAGAGTGGCACCTTGCGCCGCTTCGCGCTCGAGCTCCGCGAACAACAGACGGAGCGACTGGCCGCGGCGTTGCGCGAGACGGACCCGCACATCTCGGGCATCATCGCCCGAGCACATGCCGCCGCGCTCATCTCGGTTGTTCAAACCATCACTGACGCCACAGGGCAGGCAATCATCGACCACGTCGCCCCAGATGAGGTCGTTTCGCGAATGAAAAAGGAGGCAGCCGACGCACTCGACCACCTCGCTCAGGTTTTCCTCACCTGCCTAAACCGCTGAACCGGACGCACTACGTGAACCTTGGCTAGATATTTCTGAGGAGTAGGACGGCGGCGTTTGTTCCAGCCCCTCAACAGGCGGCCGGACAACGGCACTCGTGCCGTGGTAGGAAACATCGAGATTTGACGGGGTCGGGGCCTCATTGTTTCTGGCCTGATGGGATGGTCTTCGAAAAACACGTTGCGACCGGTTTGTGCAGACGCAGAATTCTCAATGGTGGGCAACCATCGCCGCTGTGATATTCACTCACCGGGCTGGCCTCGTCGCGTACGACTCTTGAAACAAACCCGGACGATCCCCGCCCCGCGGGTGTTTCACGAAAACGACGTCCGGCCAACCATCCCCTATCGGACAGAAAGAAGGCGCATGCGTCTGATGCGGGACGACGGCAACAGCAACCTCAGTAGCATCGAGGGATGATTCGCCCTATCAACACCACCAACGCCGAGCACTACGTGTGGGGGGAAATCAGCGACGGCTGGCGCCTGCTCGACGGGGATGATCTCTCGGTGATCGAGGAGCGGGTTCCCGCTGGCGGCGAGGAAGAATGGCACGCTCACGTGCATGCTCGGCAGTTCTTCTACGTACTGGAAGGAACGGCAGTCATGCGGACCGACAACGGCGATGTGCCGCTGGAGGCTAGGTCCGGCATAGAAATCGCGCCAGGCGTCGGGCATCAGTTCACGAATCCGGGACCGCGGGACGTGCGTTTCCTCGTGATCAGTACGCCCAATTCTCGCGGCGACCGCGCTTAGGGTCTCTGCGCTTCTCTCCCCCTATCGGAAGTGCAACCTTGGGCCGCCGCGCGTTACTCCGCGATCAAGTGGTCGTGTAGCTTCCGGCCCAGTTACTGAAGCTGCCGCGCTGAATAACTTCTCGTTAGTAGCTGAGGCTCGGCTGCAAGATACCGCCGACGAGGCAGAGGTATCCGAGGCCGAGGAAGGCCAGCGTGACGATGACGCGCCCGACGAGCAGCAGCCACCACGACGCCCGGCGAGGGTCACGCGACCGCACGGTCTCGACGACCAGCCAGGCCGCCGGAACGACGCCCAGCGCCGCAACCGCCGTGAGCACCTGCGCGCCGCGGATGACGACGACACCCGGCGAACCCGAGTCGGTCAGGAGCGCTTCAGCCACCATCATCCACAGCGGCACGGCGGCCACGAGCGCGAGCAAAGCCACGTGCACGGCCAGACGCAGCCGCCGCACGAGCGCACGCGATGTCGAAGGTCGGCGTGCATACCGTCGGATGCCGGCACCGACGGGCCACGACACGAGCGCGATCGCCAGCACCACCAGGGTGAACGCCGCGATCAGGGGAACGGCGGCCCGGTCACTCGACATCGGCTGCAGCGTGAACGCGGGGTCGAACGAGATGGCGCGCACCTCTCCCCCGACCACGTCCGCGGCAATGCGCCGCTGACCGTCGCGCTCCTGCCACACCCACGGCTCGACCTCGACGAAGGTGAGGGGCTGACCCGCGGCATCCACGATGGCCGAAACGGTCAGGGAGCCGTCGGGCTGGGGCACGACCTCGGCCGACGACAGGATGAAGAAGAGGCGGATGAAGGTGGACTCGCCGCGCCGCGAGAATTCGTAGGTGCCGGCCAGGGTCTCGGCGTGCGCGGCCGCGGTATCGATCGGGGCGGGCGCCGGGCGCGTGTCGGGGAAGTAACGGTCGGCGAAACCGGTCGTCACGGCATCGCGGATGGCGGTGGTGGCGTCACCGTTCACACCCGTGCTGTTGAGCGAGAGGAAGATTCCCGCGTCGTCGTCGGGGAAGATCTCGAGCTGCGCATGGAACGCCGTGAGGTCGCCCGCGTGACTCAGAATGCGGTGGCCGTTGCGGTCGCGTTCGAAGAAGCCGAGCGTCATGCGCGGCCCTTCGGCCAGGCCGCCCAACGTGTCGGCGCCGAGAGCCGGCTCGTGCATGAGCTCGAGCATGGCGGGCGAGAGCACCGGGGAGTGTCCGAGCTGAGCGAGCATGAAGCGACTCATATCGGTCGCGGTCGCCGAGATCGCGCCCGCGGGTGACGGGGTGACGACCTCGAAGGGCACTTCCTCCGAACCGCGGAAGTCATAGCCCCGAGACATGTTCCTCTGCTGCTCGGCGGAGAGCGGTTGGGCGTAGGTGGCGGTCGTCATCCCGGCCGGCTCGAGGATGTTCTCGGTGGCATAGACCTCGAAGTCCTGGCCCGTCACCCGCTCGACCACGTAAGCGGCGAGCCCGTTCGAGTAGTTGGAGTAGGCGGGCGTCGTGCCCGGTTCGAAGATCTGCTCCGGCGGTTCGGAGGCGAGTGCTTCGCGCAGCGTGGGGCGACCGTTCGCGTCGCCCGTGATGAGACCGCCGATCTCGTCCTCCAGACCCGCGGTGTGCGACAGCAGGTGTCGCAGTGTGATCGGCCGGTCGAACCGGTTCGGCACCTCGATGTCAACGTAGTTCTGCACGGGCTCGTCGAGGTCGACGCGTCCCTGGTCGACGAGCTGCATGACGGCCGTCGCGGTGACGAGCTTCGACACCGAACCGATGCGGAAGAGCGTCGTGTCGGCGTCGACCGGCCGCGGTTCGGTAGTCGAGGTCCCGGCTTCGGACGAGCCGTAACCCTGCTGCGTCACGACCTCACCGTGCGACACCACCGAGACCACCGCACCCGTGATGCCCTCGCGCTGCAGCATCGAGGGAAGCAGGCCGTCGAGCCAGGCCTCGGCATCCGCGGTCGTCAGTTCGGGTGCGCGGCTGTCGATCCCTGCCTCGCGGGGCGCCGCGGCAGCTATCGCCGTCGACGTCATGCCCGAATGTTGCCCCTCGATGGCGCTTCCGGATGCGTGAGCGACCGTTCCGGCAGTCGCGCCGACACCGGCCGATCCCAACGGAATGACGACGACCACTGCGGCCGCCAACAGCGCCGTGAGCGCACGGCGGCCGAGTGGCCGGTCAGAGGAACGTCGGATGCGGGGCAGGCGGCGGAAGATCGACACAATTCATACTGGCAGGTTTGTTTTCCTCGCCGGACCAGAACGGTCCCCCCGAACGAGCGTCACCGCGCCTGAACAACACGGGTACCGCCCGGCGCGGGTGCCGTCGATGGGCCACAAAGTAATCACAGGAGGTCGCGCCCGGCCAAGCATCCGCTACCGGACACTACGTGAACGGGACAGAAGCAGGGGAATCGGGCCCCACATCGATGATTGCGACCTTGCGCCCAAGGAGTTGGCCGACGATCTGCTCCAGCGTCCGGATGTTGCGAAGCCGGCCCCAGTCGTCTCGCCCAAGCACGAATATGCGTTCGTCCTCGCTGGTGACGGGCAGCGTTCGAATCGCCCCTTCGTAGCCGGCGAGAGCGAATGCGCCCTCTACGGCGGTGCGCTGGCCTACGTTGAACACCCTCCGATGGTAATACCGCGGGGCTGCCCCGAGAGCACGCCGGAGATGAACAATTGCACGAGACCAGAAGCGTCGTATCGCGCGTCGTTTGCAGCACCAATACAAAGATTCCCGATGCCCTTGAGAACGTTGTAAGCATCGACGTGCGGAGCGGAATCCGCAGCTTGGAGTGCTGCCTCGAGAAGCTCGCCGCACACCGGGACGAGACGGCCAACGAAGTAGGTGTGAAGAGCGTCGGAGCCAGCGCTGTCCCCCTGCAGCGCGCCAGCGAGCCCATGTTTGGTGACGAGGAAGTCGACAAAGAGGGCCACCCATGCCCGCAGGGCCTCTTCCGGCGTCGGGCGCTCAGCGAGGAGCCGCGGGCCGGCGTCTGCACACGCCTCCACCTGATGCCGATAGACCGCCACCACCAGCTCTGAGCGCGTCGGGAAATGACGGTAGATCGTCCCCACACCAACGCCGGCCTTCGCAGCAATCTCACGCACCGGTGCCTCGACACCAGACGTCACGAACACCGCTGCCGCAGCGTCAAGGAGTGCTTGCTGGCTTCGACGAGGGCGTCCAACTTGCTGGGTTTGCGCAGGATGCGATTGGTCGCTGTGCATCTCTGACATCTGCCCGTCCTCTCCATTTTCTAACACAAGCTTGCCTTTCGGAGCATCGTTCCGTAACGTTACGGAACGACGCTCCGATAACCAGTATTGCAGAGCGCACTTCGAAAAGGAATTGCTATGACCTCGCTTCTTATTGACGCTCTAGACGACATCATCGGAATGGGCGCACCGGTGGTCTCCGTCGCCCCCATCACCCTGTCGGCACCCGACCGGGCTGTCCCACTCGAGGTGCGTGTATCCGCGCCGGCGACCGGTACGAACCTCCCGGTGGTGCTGTTCTCGCATGGCAATGGCTGGAATCTCGACGGCTATGCACCGCTCACAGCGTTCTGGGCGTCGCGAGGGTTTGTCGTGATTCAGCCGACGCACCTCGACTCGCGCCGAAACAGCTTCGGGTTCGACTCTCCGGTATTTCCGACGATCTGGACCGAGCGGATCGCAGATCTCACACGAATTCTCGACCAACTCGACACCGTCGAGGATGCCATCCCAGGGCTTGCTGGACGCATCGACCGCAGCCGGATCGCTGCTACCGGTCACTCCTGGGGCGGACAAACGGCACAGTCTCTCCTGGGCGCCCGAATCTTCACCGAAGCAGGCCAGGTCGGCGAGGACCCGTCTGACAGCCGTGTCACTGCGGGCATCTTGTTGGCCGCTACCGGTATCGGCGGCGATGACCTTCACCCGTTCGCGCGAGCGAATTTCCCGTTCATGCGTCCCTCTTTCCAGGAGCTCACGACACCCACCCTCGTCATCGCGGGCGACCACGACCAGTCCAAGATGTCTAGCCGCGGACCCGACTGGTTCACTGACGCGTACACGTTCAGCCCCGGCGCCACCGACCTCCTCACCTTCTATGGCGCGGAACACGCCCTGGGCGGGATCGTCGGCTACGAAGTGGCCGAAACCACCGACGAGAACCCTGAGCGGGTCGCCGTCATCCAGCGGATGAGTAGCGCCTACCTTCAGTCTGCTCTGCATGTCGACGAGAACAGCTGGTCCGCAGCCCGCACCGCTTTCAACAGCAGCGGCGAGCCTATTGGTCGCGCCGACAGCAAGTAATACGCGCGATCACAGACCCCGTCGGACGCTCAGTACGCCCGGCGGCTACTCCGTCGCACGTTGAATCGAGAGCGGGTACTTCCGGTCGAGGCGCGGTCCCACGATCACGAAGAGCAGGAAGATCGACAGCAGCCACCCGCCCACCCAGTAGCCCGGAACAATGAGTAGCGCGATGTTGGGCCACAGGTCGGTCGCTATGGCAGCCAGCACACCCAACGTCAACAAAGCCCCGACCCCGTAGTACAGGCTCTCGAGGCCCTTGGTGATCGTTCGCCGCCTTTCCTGTTGCAGCGCGGTTCGTCTGTCAAGGTTGGTGACGGCATCATCGAGCGTGGCGTCCTGGATGTCAGCGAAAAGGTCACGCACGGGCACCTGCAGGGCGCGAGCCAAGAGGGTCAGGGTCTCGAGACTGGCGTCGTTGCCGGCCTCCAACCGTTGAATGGTGCGCACCGTTACCGTGCTTTTCTCAGCCAACTTCTCTTGAGTCCATCCACGAGCTTTTCGCAGCTCCACGATTCGTGTCTCATTCATAGCCCCAACCCTATGAACCGGGAGGGTTTCAGGCCACGACACCAACCCGACATCTCCCCGACAGCGAACCGTCAACAACCTCGGGGATGAGTGCACCAGCCTCAGACCAGAGCAACCTAGGTTGACAAACCGGTTCTTAGCAACATAGGTTGACGACATGGAGTCTTCACAGATTGCGGCAGTGGCGGCCGACACCAGCGACCCGAAAGCAGGATTGCGGGCCGTGGCATCGTTGCGGGTTCTCGCCGACACGTTGGAGCTTCGGCAAGTCGAGGCCGCGCTGCGGGCAGGGATGACCTGGCAGGACATCGCCGACGCGCTCGGGGTGACGCGGCAGGCCGCCCACAAGAAGCACTCCAAACGAGTCGACCCCACGATCCCGATCCCCAGGAGGAACGCATGAGCAAGTTCGTTCGCGCCGCTCAGACCAGTCAATCTCTTTCGCTCGCCGCTATGGAGGAAGCATCCCGAGCAGGGCTTCGCGTGGCGGACCTCGAGCACCTGTTCCTCGCCCTCGTCATCAGCGATCAACCCGCTGGAGCCTCACTGCGCAGCATGGGCATCGACATCGAAGGCGCCCGCCGTGCCGTCGAGGAAGCACATGCGGCCCAGCTGGCGTCACTCGGCATCGAGGCTTCATTCCCCGAGGCCGGACGGATCGTGTTTCACGAGACAGACGGATATGAGTGGAGCAAGCGCGCTTCCGACCTCCTCGCGCGCTCCGTCGAGAAAGACAGGAACGGCGACGCCGCCGCCGTGCTGCGAGAACTCGTCTCCGAGCCCAGCGGACTGATCGCCGACATCCTCAACCGCCTCGGCACGACACCTCAGGCTGCGCTCGAACACCTCGAACACCTCGAACAGTTCGACGCGACTGCCGAAAGAACGGCGACAAAGCCCACACAGGTGAAGGGACGGGCGTCAGGGTCGATCGAGGCATTCGTTTCAGCGCCGATCGACGACGTGTGGAAGTTGCTCGCGGACCCGGCACGCATTCCCGACTGGGAGATGAGTGTCGGCTCCATCGACGATGCAGCCCAGGACGTCACACCCCGCACGGTGTCGCACGGCGTCGCTCCTGCAAGCCGCCCGGATGGAAAGCCGATGAAGGTGAAGCCCGGGTTCCGTCGCCGCAGCATCGAACTCGTCACAGCGCACCAACCGGAGAGGATCGCGTGGAGCTTCACCTACCCCGATGCCCCGCAAAGTAGGGCGGTTCTGACGGAGTTCACCTTGGTGACCACGACTGGCGGCACCCAGGTGACGATCACCAAGTCATGGGCGCGACGCCCGGGGTGGAGAAGTCTCGTCGCTTTTCCGCTGCGTCCCATTCAGAAGTTCCTCGTGTGGATCACCCTGTTCCAGACGGGCGGCGCGATCAGCCGCGCATTCCGCTGACTCGAGACGCGACGCCTCAGAGGCGAACGCGGAGGCGGGACTGCTGCCCACATCCCCCGCTGATCACAGCGCCGGGCGCGAGAAGAGGTTGACGAGGTTTCCGTCCGGGTCGCGGAAGAGCGTGGACCTGTTGCCCCACGGCATGGTCGTCGGCGGCAGAACGACGTCGTCGAGCACATCGCCGAGGCGTGCGAATTCGGCGTCGACGTCTGTGACGAGGAATTCGATGATGATCGAGTTGTTGCTGGCCGGCTGCGGGGCGCTGTCGCCGAGCATGGCAACCGTCGCCGTGCTGGCTATCGCCACGGTGCCCGAGGTCGTTCGAAGTTCGGCGAATACCGGGGCAGGCCGCGTGGCTGTGACTCCCGTCACCGCCTCGTAGAAGCGCGTGAGGCGGTCGACGTCGTGCGTGATGATGCGGATTGATGCGAGGTCCATGATTATCCTTCCAGCCGCGCCATCCGGCCCGACCTCATCAGTGTGCGGGCCCCGAGCGACAACGTCGTGTCGGTGTTTAGGTTGGATCCTGGACCGGCCCGACCGCTCGGAGCCGCCCCTCGACGATGCCGAGATCCTCGGCCCGCAGGGTTCGACGCGGCGCCCGCTCACTCAGAGGCTCTGCGTCGGCGATTCGATCGCCCCGGAACGCGCGAAGACCATCGCGCAGCCGACACCATGCGATCAGGTACCAGTTGTCACCTTTGCCGACGAAACCCATCGGTTCGACATCGCGCTCGGTGGTGCCGCCATCCCGGTCGGTGTACGAGATGCGAAGAACCTGCCCCGTGCGCAAGGCTGCAGCGAGACCATTGGGCGCTTCAGTCGGCTTGTCGTCGCCGAGCAGATGGATGCGCGAAGCGAGGTCGGCCGTCTCCCTCAATCTGCGATCGTCTGTGACGGCGACGATCTTGCGCAGAGCCGACGTCGCCGAATCACGAAAAGGGCTCTCGGCCAGGGAGCCCAGGGCAACCATCATGGCGAGCGCTTCGTCGACCGTGAACCCGAGCGGCGAGAGGGTGTGCGACGTGTCAAGGCAGTATCCGCCTGTGCGGCCGGGTTCTGCCCAGATCGGCACCCCGCTCTGCTGCAGCGCCGACAGGTCCCGCTCGATGGTGCGCGAGCTCACGCCGAACCTGTCGGCAAGCCACCGAGCGCTTCTCGGTCGCGGCACCACGGCCCGCAACTCCTCCACGAGCGCGTAGAGCCGGTCGGTGCGAGTCATACCCCGACCCTAGTTCCCGCCCGCACTCGCCGCCGCCGACGCCGCGAGGCAGCAGCCCCTCTCAAACACCCGCATCGAGCCCCGTTTCGTCAGGAGACCGGCACGAATTTGTCCCGCGCGGTCGGGGCGCTGTGGCCGCCCCGTCGCTCGGTGATCACAAAGACAACTAGGAGGACGAGTCCGACGAGGATCACCACGATGTTGCCGAGCTGGGCAATCGATCCAAGGGCACCCGGCACCGGATAGGCGGCCTGCATGAAGATGCTGGGGTCGGTGCTCGCGTGCAACAGGATGGGCGCGATGATCGTGCCCGTCACCCGCAGCGCGAGATACATACACAGGCCGAAGAAGAAGGTGTAGAGCATCTGCAGCAGGGTTGCGACGATCGGCTGGCCGATAAACAGGTTGGATGCGTGCAAGAGGGCGAACAGCGCCGCTGAGACGAGACCGACCGCGACCTCCGACCGGCCCGCCGATCGCATGATCCGCACGACGTATCCGCGGGTCAATACTTCTTCCGCGAAACCGATGAAGAGACCTGTGAGAAGCCACGCGGCGACCCAATCGAAGCCGGCCGCGGCATAGTCGACGCTGGCAAACCTCAACACGTTGAACACCAGCACAACGGCGATGGCGATCCACATCCACCCGCGCCCGCGGATGGGTTGCGAGGCGAACAGGGTTCTCACCCATCCCAGGCTCAGCCCGAAGACGACAAGAATCAGACATCCGATCAGGATCGGAACGGCCAGCAGCACCATCACGTAGCTCACGGACCGCTCGTCGCCGATAAACGGCACGAACGGAGCCATGAGAAGCGACGCTGATTCGTAGAGGGCGAGATATCCGACAATCAGGATGAGCGCCTTCCACCACCGGCCACGCTCCCAGAATCGTGCCCAACCCGACCGTTCGACAGCGCTATTCATCGCATGATCTCCTTCGTCGGCTCAGTAAAGCAGTATCCACACCATCGTCACCACTCCACGCGACTACCCGTGCGTGCGCTCCTCCGCGAGAGTCGTCGTATCTCACCGCAAACGCCTGACCAGCCCACCCAGCGCGACCGACGCTGGCGATCATGAAGTCCCAAGGTCGCTAGTTGTACTGGATGCACTCATCCATCCCGCGAGGGATGAGGGTCGAGCCGTCGCGCACGAGCTCCCAGCATCGCGGGTCGCCCGAACCGCCGTCGATGCCGAAAGCGATCGTCATCTCATCCTGCCTGCCAGTTGCGAAACCGTGGCCATCGCAGTCGGCCTCAATCGACGACAAGTAGAAGTTCTGGACCTCCACGTTCAGCGACCAGGTTCCGGTGCAGCTGACCGTTCCCGAGCCCGTGGCGCTCGAGTTTCCCAGCGCCACCCACTTCGGTACGTCTGTCATCTCGAAGGTGCCATCGTCGTTGAGCGTGAGCCGACCCTCGTCATGCGTCCAGGTGCCGGCCATATCCGCCGGCTTCTCGGCGTTCGGGTAACGGTCGAACAATCCCGCGCACCCGGCAAGACTGATGGTCGTCGCTGCCAGCACGACGGCGGTGAAGAGGGAGGCGCGGCGCGACTGATTACGCATGATCGAACGCTAGCAGGAGCCAGGCGCGGCACCGGTTGACGGGGTCTCAGCCGACCGGGGCGATCCGAGGCGGGCCATCCGGGGGCGATCCGGGGAGCGATCCGGAGGGCGATCCGGGGGGGCGATCCGGGGGGCGATCCGGGCTGCGGCATGACCAGCTCTGCCGCAGCCCGTCGCGCTCGGGACTAGGCGGCCGCTCGGCGCGCGGCGAGTTTGCGACCGCTGTCGGCGGCGTTCCGCTCGGCCAGGTCTCTGAGCTCGTCGGCGATGTCGGTGAACTGGTCGAGGGCCGGGTTCACGCCGACGAGGGTGAACGCGCGAGTGACGACCTCGAGGTCGAGCTTCCAGACATCCTCGAGGATGCGGCGCATCCAGGCGGTGGCGTGGTCCCAGCCCTCGCGGGGAGTTCCGGCAGCGTAGTTGCCACCTTGAACCGTGACGAGCACGGCGGGTTTGCCGGCGAGCGCGTCGGGAGCGCCGGGGGCCAGGCGCGGATCGGTGATGAGAAGGTCGACGTAGGCCTTGAAGTGCTGCGAAACCCCGAAGTTGTAGAGGGGCACCGCGAAGAGCAGGGTGTCGGCGCCGATCAACTCGTCGGCCAGGGTCGCGGCCAGCTCCACGGCGGCGACCTGCTGGAGGGTGCGATCGGCTTCCGGGGTCATCGACGCGGCGACGGCGTCGGCCCAGGCGGTGGCGGGGATCGGGTCGACGCCGATGTGGCGGCGGATGATGGCGGCGTCGGGGTGGGCGGCGGTCCACTCGGCCTCCACGACGTCGCCGAGCGCGCGGCTCGTGGAGCCCTCGGTGCGGATGCTGGCGTCCAGACGGAACAAAGACATGGTTCTCCTTCTCGGTCTGCCGGACTCGTGATCCGGCATGGGTTACGATTAGTGACTATTCAGCACCGTTGCCCGTTACGGCAACTGAGGCCCTGTTACCGCGGGGTAACCGAGAGGTATGGCGTGACCGATCTGTCCCAGCGCGAGCTGACCCTCATCAGCGCCATGAACGACCGGATCGGCGACACCATGCCCGCCATGGCGCGGCTTTGCACCGGCGAGTCGCCAGACTTGTTCCGATCGCTCCTCTCTCGGATCGGCGACAAGTGGACGCTGCTCGTCATCGGCATTCTCGGAACGGACCGCCGGCGGTTCACCGAGATCGCCGAGCTGATCCCGGGCATTTCTCGCCGCATGCTCACCGTCACCCTGCGCGCCCTCGAACGCGACGGCCTCATCACGCGCACGGTCTACGCCGAGGTGCCTCCCCGGGTCGAGTACGAACTCACCGACCTCGGGCGTTCCCTGCAGGCACTCGCACTCTCGCTCGCCGAGTGGGTGAGCGACAATCAGCATCAGATTTCCGACCACCGGCGCCGGTTCGACGACATGGCCCAGGGCACCTCCGACGAAGCCGAGCGTGGCCAGAGCGTGCCGGTACGACCGAATCGGTCTTGAAACCGCTCATGCTTCTGAAGCAGCGCTGACCTGATTCGGCCGCGCTAGCCGACAAGCTCAGTGACGGTTTTGGATGCCGCATCCCACCGACGCAGCGCCGTCACCCGTCCGTGCAGCTCACCCGAGACCAACGCCCGTGCAGCGGGGATGTCCGACACCCGCAGTCGTCGCGCGAGCGTCACGTGCGGCGTCCACTCCCCCGGTCGCGTGTGCGGGGCGTCCTCATCCATAGGTGGATGGTCGCCCTCAAAAGCGCCAGTGCGATCAGAGGTCGGGAGCGGCACATCTTGGCTGCCGCGCGCACCGGCGACCTCACGCCGATCCGGGCCTTCCCCGACTGCAACGCCGGCGTGCAGCATCCGGTGCAACTCCTCCAACTCGGGCGTGAGCGCGACCGGGCGCACGAAGACGCGACGATCACCATCGCCGAACAAGATGGGCTCACCCAACGTCACCGCGAGCGGCAGGGTGGCGGCGATGCGGGCGAGCAGCGCGGCATCCAGCGGCGCGAGGGTCGGGCGCACGAGCAGCGTCACGTGCGGGCGGTTGCTCGGGGAGGTGTGCGGCGCCAGGCTCGACATGCGAGCGTCGGCGAGCGCCGACCATTCCGCGCGCACCGCGTCTTCGGTTGCCCGGTCGAGGAGGAGTTCGAGGCTGACGACGTCGCTCATAGCGGGCGAGCCTAGCGCGAAGAATCGCCGATGATCACGAACGCCAGCCGCCTCCGCCGGTCACCGCAGCCTCGCGGTAGCGAAGAACGGTCGCGCTCGGACGCTTTTCCGCCAGCTTCTCCCGGCGCATCCCCGCGTGCGCCGTCCTCCTGAATAATGAGCCCATGAGCGACTACGACGGCACCACCCCGATCTCGCACCACTCCGACGACCACAAGGACGGGCCCACCACGAGCGCACGCCGCGTCATCGACCTGAGCCATGTCATCCGAGAGGGCCTCGTCACCTACCCGGGGCTGCCCGTGCCGACGTTCACCCCGCACCTCACGCGCGAGCACTCGCGCACCGTCTATGCCCCGGGCACCGAGTTCGCCATGGACATCATCACGATGATCGGCAACACGGGAACCTACCTCGACAGCCCATTCCACCGCTACGGCGACGGCCCCGACCTGGCGGGCCTCGATCTCTCGACGCTCGTCGACCTGCCCACGGCCGTGCTGCACGTTCCGGATGCCGCGAGCCGAGGCATCCCGGCCTCTGATGTCGCCCGCCTCGTCGCCAATTGCAACCTCGACCTCGCGGGTTACGCGTTGCTCGTGCACACGGGCTGGGACACGCGCTTCGGCACCCCCGAGTATGGTTCGGGCGCGCCGTTCCTGGCCGAGGACGCCGTCGACTACCTCATCGAGGCGGGCGTGGCGCTCGTGGGCATCGACTCGCTCAACATCGACGACACCGAATCGGGCGGCGAACGGCCCGTGCACTCGAAGCTTCTGGCGGCGGGCATTCACGTGGTCGAGCACCTCACCAACCTCGGCTCGGTGCCGACGACGGGGGCCCGCTTCACGGCGGCGCCGCCCGCGGTCGAGGGTTTCGGCACGTTCCCGGTGCGCGCCTACGCCATCGTCGCCTAGCGAGGAGACGCGGGACGGGCCCTGTCTCGAGAGCCGCCCGTCCCGACCGAACGCTCGAGCCCGAATCCCTAGGCCGCTGAACTCAGTGCGCGAGCTGGTGCACGCGCTGCTGCGAGATGCCGAGCAGCGCTGCGGCGTCGACCTGCGTGACGCGCTGCTCCGAGACGAGCGAGCGCACGGCGCGACGGCTGAGTTCGGCGGCCTGCCGGGATGCTTCGTCGGCCTGCTCGCGCAATCGGCCCGCCTCTCGCCATGCTTCTGCAACATCGGCGGGCAGCTGAACGTCGACGTGCACCTCGACGTCATCGGGCGGGACATCGAGCAACGCCGACACCAGACCTGTCGCCATGTCGTTGATTTCGCGCACCGAGCGCGCTTGCGTCACGGCCTGCAGCTCGTCGACGCTCACGATCCACCACCGGCCCTCGCGCCGTGCGGTCGCCTCGAAGCGTCGCTTCGACCTCGAATTCGAGTTCGTCATTCCTGCCACCAATTACCTCCAGCTCTCGGGCGCACTCGGCACGACCTTGATGATCTGCCTCACCACACCGGGCGACACGGTTCCGTGTCTCGGAATCGCCAGCGTGAGCTGACCGTCGGCACTCGACCAGACATTGTGCCCGCCTCGAACCCGAACAAGCCGCCAGCCGGCGCGGCGCAGGAAACGCTCGACCTCCCGCTGTTTCACTTCCTTCGTCATTCTCGCAAACTAGGCGGGATAGTGCGACCTCACTGCCCCCTCTTGTAATCTGTGGACAGCACCGCCAAAAGCCCCCTGTGGAGAACGTTTCGGCCTAGAGTTCGAGCATGAGTCTTCGTGTGGCCGTCATCGCGGGTCGGCTGATTCTCGCTGCCGCAGCCCTAGCCGGCGTGACCACGCAGCTGGTGATCTCGGCCGGCCTCGGGTTCGACCTGGTCAGCTTCTTCAGCTATTTCACGATCCTGTCGAACCTTTTCGGCAGCGTGGTGTTCATCGTGGGCGCGGTGCGCCTGATTCGCCGAGTGCCGCCCACGCGCACCGATGACGCCATCCGCGGTGCATCGGTCGTCTACCTGGCCTTCGTCGGCATCGTCTTCGGCGCGCTCCTCCAGGATGTCGACCTCGGTGCCCTGCAGCCGTGGATCAACGTCGTGCACCACATGATCATGCCGGCCGCCGTCGTACTCGACTGGATCGTCTGGCCACCCCGCTCGCGCCTCTCCGTGCGGGCAGCGCTCGCCTGGATGATCTTCCCGGCCGCCTACGTCATCTACTCCCTCGTGCGCGGCGCCGCGACCGGCTTCTACGCCTACCCCTTCTTCAACCCCGACGCCAACGGTGGCTACGGCGGCGTCGCCCTCTACTGCGCGGCGCTCATCGTCGTCTTCGTCGCGCTCGCCTTCGCCGTTCGCTGGATCGGCAACCTCGGCCAGCGGCGGATCGCTCGTTAGTGGCGCTAACCCGAATGCGTTAGCGTTTCAGGGTGGCGACGCGCGAAGAGATCATCCGGGCAACGGCCGAGCTCTTGGCGGCATCAGAGACCGGGGATGTCTCGACCCGCGAGATCTGCGAGCGCGCCGGCATCCAGGCACCGACGCTCTATAGGCAGTTCGGCGATAAGGATCGGCTCATCGCGACGGTCGTCGACGAGGCGTTCTCGCGGCACCTCGACCCCAAGCGCGTGCCCACACCCGACGCCGACCCCGTCCAGGTCGTGCGCGACGACTGGGATGCGCACACCGCTTGGGCCCTCGAGCATCCCGTGTTCTATCGCCTGATCTTCTCGCCGTTCGTGTCGGGCAGCCGGGCGGCGGCCGACGCGCACGCGTTCCTGCAGCGCGACCTCGAACGGGCCGCGGCCGTCGGACTTCTGACCGTCTCGGCCTCGGTCGCGGCGCAGATGATCCTCTCGGCCAACGTCGGGGCCTGCCTCATGATCATCAACCGGGGCGCCGAGTTCGACGACCCGTCACTCTCCGGCCGACTGCGCGACGCCATTCATGCGCAGGTCTTCGGCGACTCGGTCTTCACCGCACCGACGGGCGCCAACGCCGCGCGCACGGCCGCCGACACCGAGGCTCGACTCGCGGCCGTCGCCTCAACACTGGCGGCGCTCCTGCACGACGACTCCCCCGCGGCCGAAGACCTCACGCTCGCCCTGTTCGCGACTCCGACCGACACAGACGACCCCGCCACCCGGCGCGCTCGCACGGGCTCGATCACGGCGGCCGGAACGGGAACCGGAAAAATCCTCAGCGCGAACGAGCGCGCGCTCCTCCTCGACTGGCTCGAACGCCTTTCGTCTGCCGCGCCCGCCGACACAAGCGCCTGACCGGGATCACCCTTCGGCGATGAACTCCTCGAGCGTGGCCGAGAGCAGCTCGAATGACCAGCGGTAGGCAGCCTCGGGTTCGCGGCGGCCGAGGGCGGCGGCGAGCTCGTTGTGGCGGTGCGCCGAAGGCGACGTGTATTCGGTGATGGTGCCGCGGCGTTCGCGCGGACGGGTGCGCAGGAGCGCCTCGACCGTGCCCGAGAAGTGGCCCATGACGGCGTTGCCCGACCCCCGCAAGATTAGCGAGTGAAACGCGATGTCGGCCTGCAAGAAGCGGCGTTCGTCGCCCGCGGCATTGGCGTCGACCATGGTGTCGGCGGCGGCCACGATGGCGGATGCCTCAGCATCCGTGATGCGGGCCGCGCACAGCCGAGCGGCCACCGGTTCGATGCCCAGCCGCAGCTCGAGCAGTTCGCGCTGCTGCACGAAGTATTCGCGCCCGCGCCCGCGCCACGAGATGATCTGGGGGTCCATCAGGTTCCAGGCGTGGCGCGGCTGAACGAGGGTGCCGACGCGCTGCCGGGGCTCGACCATCCCGAGGGATTGGAGCACGCGCAAGGCTTCGCGCAGCACCGAGCGCGAGACGCCGAAACGGGCCGTCAGTTCGTCTTGGTTGAGCACCGAGCCGATGGGGTAGACGCCGTCGACGATGTCTTCGCCCACGGCCGCGAGCACCTGAGCGTGCAGGCCGCGCTCGGTGGGGGCCGCGCCGCCCGTGTTCAGTGCCATCGCCATTCCTTTGCCGCCGGCCGATCGGGCGCGCGTCTTGACGCACCGCGTTCGGCGTGTAACACTTCCTGAGTCTGATTAATCAGATAAATAGGATCAACCTTTTCAGTTTCTACTATGCCCGACCTCGGTCGACATGTGAGACTGCCCTGACAATGGGGTCGCATCGAAGCGCCCCCGCGGGAGGACGAAGATGTACCCCTTCATTGCACCGATGGCCGACGACGCCATCCAGCCGGCCAGCAGTGAACCGCAGCTCATCATTGCGGCGCTCGTCGGCATTGCCATCATCATCACGCTGATCACCTGGTTGAAGGTGCATCCGTTCTTCGCCCTCACCGTGGGCGCCGTGGGCGTGGGCATCGGCGCGGGTCTCGCGCCGGGCGTGGCCGTCACGAGCTACACCACGGGCTTCGGCTCGACCATGGGCGGCGTGGGCGTGCTCATCGGCCTCGGCGCCATGTTCGGCAAGCTGCTTGCCGACTCGGGCGGAGCCGACCGCATCGTCGACACCCTGATCAAACGCGCCGGCCCCAAGTCGCTGCCGTGGATCATGGGCCTCATCGGTGCCCTCGTCGGCCTGCCGATGTTCTTCGAGGTGGGCCTCGTGCTCCTCATCCCCATCGTCATCCTGGTGGCCCGCCGCAGCGGCATCTCGCTCATCAAGGTGGCCATCCCCGCGCTGGCCGGCCTCTCGGTCATGCACGGTCTCGTTCCCCCGCACCCCGGCCCCCTCGTGGCCGTCTCGACGCTCGGCGCCGACCTCGGCCTGACGCTCGCCTTCGGCATCCTCGTCGCCATCCCCACGGTCATCATTGCCGGCCCCGTCTTCGGAAACATCGCCGCCCGCTGGGTGGACGTCCCCGTGCCCGACCTGTTCGTCGCCGCGAAGGATGAGGACGAGAAGCGTCGTCGCCCGAGCTTCGCCGTGGCCGTCGGAGGAATCCTGCTGCCCGTCGTGCTCATGCTCGCGCGCAGCATCGCCGACTCGGTCGCCCCCGGAGACGAGGGTTCGTTCAAGGCATTCCTCGACTTCCTTGGCACCCCGATGGTCGCCCTGTCGATCGCGCTCGTCTACGCCATGATCTTCTTCGGCCGCAGCATGGGCCGCGCGGGCGTGCAGAAGTCGATGGCCTCCTCGCTTCCGGATGTCGCGGGCATTTTGCTCATCGTGGGTGCGGGTGGTGGTTTCAAGCAGGTCCTGATCGACACCGGCATCGGAACCGTCATCGCCAACGCCATCAACGACACGGGCATCTCGGTCGTGCTGCTGGCCTGGGTCGTTGCGGCCCTCATCCGCGTGGCCACCGGTTCGGCCACCGTCGCGACCGTGACCGCCGCCGGCATCCTGGCCCCCGTGGCCGCCAACCTGCAGGGCGCCGAGGTCTCGCTGCTCGTGCTGGCGATCGGCGCCGGCTCGCTGTTCCTCTCGCACGTCAACGATGCGGGCTTCTGGCTGGTCAAGGAATACTTGGGCACGACCGTCGGTCAGAACCTGAAGACCTGGACCGTGATGGAGTGCATCATCTCGGTCGTCGGCCTGGGCGGCGTGCTCATCCTCGACATCTTCGTCTAGCCCGCACGCGCCGGCTCACACGCCGGCTCACACGCCGGCACGCACAGACCAGCAGCACCGCCACACGTCAGACTCGGAGGCATCCATGGAACCCATCACGCAGAACATCGACCTGAACGGTCGGCAGCCCGTGCTGGTGGTGATGGGTGTCTCCGGGTCGGGCAAGTCGACCGTGGCGGCGCTGCTCGCGGGTCAGCTGGGCTGGGACTTCGAAGAGGGCGACGACCTGCACCCCGACGCCAACGTCGAGAAGATGGCCGCCGGCACGCCCCTCACCGACGACGACCGGTGGCCCTGGCTCGACACCGTCTCGTCGTGGATCATCGAGCACACCATGGCGGATGTCCCCGGCATCATCACGTGCTCGGCACTGAAGCGCGTCTACCGCGACGTGCTGAGCGAAGACAACGTCATCTTCGTGCACCTGTTGGGCTCGAAGGAACTCATCGGAACGCGCCTGACGAAGCGCATCGACCACTTCATGCCCACGACGCTGCTCGACTCGCAGATGAACACGCTCGAGCCGCTCGAGCCCGACGAGCGCGGCATCCTGATCGACGCGGGTCGCAAACCCGCCGAGGAGGCCGCCGAGATCGTGCGCGCGCTCGGCCTGAAGCCCGCCGCCGGGTCGTCGGCGCTGGGCGCGATCAACCCGGGGCGTTCGACCGTCTGAGCGACCCGGAAGATTGCGGATGGTCCGGCGCCGCGGGTGTAGGCCCGCCCCTCCTGTGTGTCAATCCGCGACACCGCACCCGCGCCGCCCCGACGCGCGCGATTAGGCTTGTTCCATGGAACTCGGCGTCTACGCGGTGGTCGGCATCGCCGTCATCGTGGGGGTCGCGTACTTCTCGCGTCGCCTCGGCGTGGCCGCCCCCATCATCCTCGTCATCGTGGGCGTCGTGCTGTCCTATCTGCCGGGCGTGCCGTTTATCGAGGTGCCGCACGAGATCGTGCTCGACGGCGTGCTGCCGCCCATCCTCTATGCGGCCGCCATCAGCGTTCCCGTCGTCGATTTTCGCCGCAACCTCGGCACCATCACGAGCCTGTCGGTGGTGCTCGTCATCGTCACGGCCTTCGCCACCGGGTTCCTGCTCTACTCCCTGCTGCCTGACCTCAACCTCGCGGCCGCCATCGCACTGGGCGCCATCATCAGCCCACCGGATGCCGTGGCCGCCACCTCGATCGGCCGCCGCCTGGGTCTTCCCCCGCGCATCCTGACCATGCTCGAGGGCGAGGGGCTCGTCAACGACGCCACCGCCCTCGTGCTGCTGCGTTCGGCCACGGCGGCCGCGGCGGGCGGACTGCTCACCCCCTGGGCCACCGTCGCCGACTTCCTCTACGCCGTCGTCATCGCCATCGTCGTGGGCCTCGTGGTCGGCTTCGTCACGGTGTGGGTGCGCACGAAGCTGCACGACCCGGTGTTCGACACCGCGATCTCGTTCGCCGTGCCGTTCGCGGCGTTCATGCCCACCGAATACCTCAACGCCTCGGGCGTCTTGGCCGTCGTCGTGGCCGGCCTCTACACCGGCCACGCGTCGCCGCGCTCGTTCTCGGCGCAGACGCGCATCAGCGACCGCATCAACTGGCGCACCGTGCAGTTCCTGCTCGAGAACGCCGTGTTCCTGCTCATCGGCCTCGAGATCCGCACGCTCATCGAACACGTCGACCCCACCATCCTGGGCGTGTGGGATGCCGTGGGCATCGGCGCCATCGCCACCGTCGCACTCGTCGGCATCCGTTTCCTGTGGATGGGGCCGCTCGTCATGAGCCTGCAACGCCGCGCGCAACGGGCCGAGAAGCAGACGTATCAGATGTCGCTCGCGCTCATGTATTTCCGCACCGTGCCCCTGCGGAGTTCGTTCGAGGCGCGGCGCCTGAGGCGGGCCGAGCGGCTGTACGACCGGCGGCGCTCCGACCTGGAGCAGCTGCGGCGCGAGAGCATCGACTGGCGCGGAGGGCTCGTGCTCAGCTGGTCGGGCATGCGCGGCGTGGTCACGCTGGCGGCCGCGCAATCGCTGCCCGAGGACACGCCCTATCGGGAGCAGCTCATCCTGATCGCCTTCACCGTGGCGGTGCTGACACTCGTCATTCAGGGCGGAACGTTGCCCGCGCTCATCCGCCTGCTGCGCATCGAGGGCATCGACCAGGCGCAGGACCACCGCGAGTTGGCCGAGCTGCTCGACGAGATCAGCTATGCGGGGCTGGCCGTGCTCGACGACCCGAACGAGACGCTCGGCAGCACCGAAGAGATCGACCCCGACGTGATCGAGCGCGTGCGGCAGGCGTCGTTCCTGCGGGCCGAATCGGTGTGGGAGCGCACGCACGAGCTCGACTCCCCCGACGAGACGAGCCTGCGCGCCACGCCCCACCACCTCTATCGCACGCTGCGCTTGGCCGTCGTGGATGCCGAACGCGAGCGCCTGCTCGAGGCCGCGAGCCGCGGGGCCTACCCGTCACGGGTTCTGCGCGAGGCCCAGTCGATGCTCGACCTCGAGGAGACGCGGCTGCGGCCGGCCCGCCCGAGCCACTGACGGCGCTCGATGTGCACGACGCCTCGACTTGCACGAAGCCTCGGGATTACGTAACTTTGGTTAGGCAATCCTTACTGCACCTTCCATCCCCACCCTGAGGCGCCGCATCCGAGGCCCGTTCAGCCGCTCGCGCCCTTCCGCGCGACGCCGGCGCCGAGCGGGGATGCGGGCTCTTCGAGAGGAACCCATGTCTCGCGCGTCCCGCTTTCTGACCATCTCCGCCACGGCAGTCCTCGCCGTCGGCCTCAGCGCCTGCAGCTCCGGCGGCGCCACCACCGGCTCCTCGTCGGACGGCGGTGACTTCGAGACCATCACCATCAAGCACGCCCTCGGCACGACGACGATCGACGCCAAACCCGAGCGCGTCGCCACCGTCAACTGGGCCAACCAGGAAGTGCCGCTGGCGCTCGGCGTCGTGCCCGTCGGCATGGCCGCCGCCACGTTCGGCGACGACGACGACAACGGCATGCTGCCCTGGGTCGAGGACAAGCTGAAGGACCTCGACGCCGAGACCCCCGTGCTCTTCGACGAGACCGACGGCATCGACTTCGAGGCCGTGGCCGACACCAACCCCGACGTCATCCTCGCCGCCTACTCGGGCCTGACGCAGGAGGACTACGACACGCTCAGCGAGATCGCCCCCACCGTCGCCTACCCCGAGACCGCGTGGGGCACGCCGTGGCGCGAGATGATCGAGATCAACAGCGAGGCCATGGGCATGAAGGCCGAGGGTGAGGAGCTCGTGGGCAAGCTCGAGAAGGAGATCGCCGACACCGCGGCCAAGTTCCCGCAGCTCGAGGGCACGACCGCCATGTTCCTCACGCACGTCGACAGCACCGACCTGAGCGAGGTCAGCTTCTACACGACGCACGACACGCGCGTCGCCTTCTTCGACGACCTGGGCCTCAGCCAGCCGAAGAGCATCGAGGATGCCTCGGCCACGACGGACCTCTTCTCGCTCACGCAGAGCGCCGAGCAGGCGGATGCCTTCAACGACGTCGACGTCATCGTGACCTACGGCGACGACACCCTCGTCGCGGCCCTCGAGGCCGACCCCGTGCTCTCGCAGATGCCCGCCGTGAAGAACAAGGCCATCGTCGCCCTGCCGAGCACGGGTCCGCTCGGCACCGCGGCCAACCCGACGCCGCTGTCCATCTCCTACGTTCTCGGCGAATACACCGAGCTGCTCG
>Ga0308164_10000955_pt1 | contig 38032 bp, 32 predicted proteins | sample PhyTR2_FD_201031 | JGI IMG/M metagenome (GOLD analysis project Ga0308164, IMG submission 201031) | Phyllosphere microbial communities from UC Gill Tract Community Farm, Albany, California, United States - DLSLT.R2 | ecosystem: Host-associated > Plants > Phyllosphere > Unclassified | place: USA... | reverse complement strand
CACCCAGTGTTTTTGACCGACTGCTGAAAGACCGCATCATCTGGCTCGGGTCAGAGGTGCGCGACGACAACGCCAACGAGATCGCCGCAAAGCTTCTTCTGTTGGCGGCTGAAGACTCCACCCGAGACATCTACCTCTACATCAACTCGCCCGGCGGTTCCATCACCGCAGGCATGGCCATCTACGACACGATGCAGTTCGTGCCGAACGACATCGTCACCGTCGGTATCGGTATGGCCGCCTCGATGGGCCAGCTGCTGCTGACCGCCGGCACCAAGGGCAAGCGCTACATCACGCCCAACGCCCGCGTGCTGCTGCACCAGCCGCACGGTGGCTTCGGCGGAACGGCGAGCGACATCCAGACGCAGGCTCAGCTCATCCTCGACATGAAGCGCCGCCTCGCCGAGATCACCGCCGCCCAGACCGGCAAGACGGTCGAGCAGATCAACCTCGACGGTGACCGCGACCGTTGGTTCAGCGCGCAAGAGGCCCTCGAGTACGGCTTCGTCGACCACATCCGCGAGTCGGCCACCGACGTCGCCGGTGGCGGCGGAACCGAAACGAACTGACTCACGAACTCGACGAAGGAAAACAGATGAACATCCCCACATTCGGTGGAAACGCCACGAGCTCGATGGGTCAGGCATCCGGCGTCCAGATGCCCGGCAGCCGTTACATCCTGCCGAGCTTCGAAGAGCGCACCGCCTACGGCTACAAGCGCCAAGACCCCTACGCCAAGCTGTTCGAAGACCGCATCATCTTCCTGGGTGTCCAGGTCGACGACGCATCGGCCGACGACATCATGGCGCAGCTGTTGGTGCTCGAGAGCATGGACCCCGACCGCGACATCGTCATGTACATCAACTCGCCCGGTGGTTCGTTCACCGCGATGACGGCTATCTACGACACGATGCAGTACATCCGTCCGCAGATCCAGACGGTCGTCCTGGGTCAGGCTGCCTCGGCTGCCGCCGTGCTCACGGCCGCTGGCACCCCCGGTAAGCGCCTCGCGCTGCCCAACGCCCGCATCCTCATCCACCAGCCCGCCGTCGGCGAGGCCGGTCGGGGACAGGCATCGGACATCGAGATCCAGGCCGCCGAGATCATGCGCATGCGCACCTGGCTCGAGGCCACGCTGTCGAAGCACTCGAATCGCTCGCAGGAGCAGGTCAACAAGGACATCGATCGCGACAAGATCCTCGGCGCCAGCGAGGCCCTCGAGTACGGTCTGATCGACCAGGTGCTCACGAGCCGCAAGTCGCTTCCCGCGGCCATCGCTCAGTAGAACCCCGCTGCCGAGATTCGGCGCACGACGAGGGCCGGATGACGCGCACGCCGCGGCATCCGGCCCTCCGTCTCTGCCGACCCGCGTTGTCACCTGTCGCGCAGCTCTCGCGCTTGTCATCCAGCGCCCTGCATTTCTGTCGGCCGGGTTCTCCGCCGGGGGCAACCGATTTTGCGGGCGGCCCGACATGGCGCAGACTTTGACCACACACGACCGGCGCACGACGGGCCGCGAAACCGCTTGGGCGGAACGCATCCGACGCGCCGCGACCGACCGGCCCGGTTCGAGGCAAACACGCCGAATCGGGTTAGGCTCGACAGTACGCACAACCACGATCTAACTGCGAAAAGGGAGCGTGACGGGATGGCTCGGATAGGTGAGAGCGCCGATCTGCTCAAATGTTCATTCTGCGGCAAAAGCCAGAAGCAGGTTCAGCAGCTGATCGCTGGCCCTGGCGTCTACATCTGCGACGAATGCGTCGAGTTGTGCAACGAGATCATCGAAGAGCGCATGGCCGAAGCGGGCGAGGACGCCCCCGCCGGTGACTTCGAATTGCCCAAGCCCAAAGAGATCTTCGGCTTCCTCGACGAGTACGTCATCGGTCAGATGGCCGCCAAGCGTGCGCTCTCGGTCGCCGTCTACAACCACTACAAGCGCGTGCGCGCCCGTAACACGCTCACGGCGGCCGACCAGCTGGGCGACGACGTCGAGATCGCGAAGAGCAACATCCTGCTCATCGGCCCGACCGGGTGCGGCAAGACCTACCTCGCGCAGACGCTCGCCAAGCGACTCAACGTGCCGTTCGCGGTCGCCGACGCGACGGCGCTCACCGAGGCGGGCTACGTCGGCGAAGACGTCGAGAACATCCTGCTGAAGTTGATCCAGGCGGCCGACTACGACGTCAAGCGCGCCGAGACCGGCATCATCTACATCGACGAGGTCGACAAGATCGCCCGCAAGGCCGAGAACCCGTCGATCACGCGCGACGTGTCGGGCGAGGGTGTGCAGCAGGCGCTGCTCAAGATTCTCGAGGGCACCGTCGCATCGGTGCCGCCGCAGGGTGGTCGCAAGCACCCGCACCAGGAATTCATCCAGATCGATACGACCAACGTGTTGTTCATCGTGGCCGGTGCCTTCGCCGGGCTCGAAGAGATCATTTCGTCGCGGGCGGGCAAGAAGGGCATCGGCTTCGGCGCTCCGCTGCACTCCAAGGGCGACGACGTCAACCTGTTCGGCGAGGTGCTGCCCGAAGACCTGCACAAGTTCGGGCTCATCCCCGAGTTCATCGGCCGCCTTCCGGTGGTCACGACCGTCACGCAACTCGACCAAGAGGCTCTCATGGAGATTCTCACGGTGCCGAAGAACGCGCTCGTGCGCCAGTACCAGCGCATGTTCGAGCTGGATGGCGTCGAGTTGAACTTCGATAACGACGCTCTCGAAGCCATCGCGGACCTCGCCGTTCTGCGCAAGACCGGTGCGCGCGGACTGCGCGCCATCCTGGAAGAGGTGCTCGGGCCCATCATGTTCGAGGTTCCCTCGACCGACGAAGTGGCCGAGGTCATCGTCACGCGTGAGACCGTGCTCGAGAACGCGGCGCCGACGCTCATCCCGCGGCAGAAGCAGCGTCAGGACAAGTCTGCGTAAGACCTCGCCGTTTGAGTGACCATTGCACGAAGAAGGCCGGGAGATGATTTCCCGGCCTTCTTGCTGCGTCGGACGATCCGCCGCGTCAGTGCTCGAGACCGCGGCGGGCTAGGAGCGGCTCGATGACGGCGTCCCGGCCGCGGAACGCGCGGTACGCCTCGAGCGGGTCGGTGCTGCCGCCGACGCCCAGGAGCAGGCGGCGGAACCGGTCGCCGTTTTCGCGCGTGAGACCGCTGTTCTCCTCGAACCACTCGACCGTATCGGCATCCAGCACCTCGCTCCAGATGTAGGAGTAGTAGCCGGCGTCATAGCCGCCCGAGAACGTGTGGGCGAAGTAGGTGCTCGAGTAGCGCGTGGGCACGGCGGGGTTGTCGAGGCCCACGTCAGCCAGGGCATCCGCCTCGAAGCTCTCGACGTCACCCACCGCATCGTCGGCCGTAATGCGGTGCCACGCCTGATCGAGAAGTGCGGCGGCCAAGTACTCGCTCGTGGAATGGCCCTCGTCGAAAGCGGAAGACGCCTGGATCTTCTCGACGAGGTCGGCGGGCAGGGGCTCACCCGTGCGGTGATGGACCGCGTAGTTCTCGAGCACCTCGGGCCAGAGCATCCACATCTCGTTGACCTGGCTCGGGAACTCGACGAAGTCTCGGAACACATTGGTGCCCGAGAACTTGGGGTACGTCACATGCGCGAAGAGGCCGTGCAGCGCATGCCCGAACTCGTGGAAGAACGTGTTGACCTCGTCGAAGCTGAGCAGGGTCGGCGAGCCGGCGGGCGGTTTCGGCACGTTGAGGTTGTTGACCACGACGGGCGGCAGGCCGAGCAGCGTCGACTGCGACACCAGCGGGTTCATCCAGGCGCCGCCGCGCTTCGAGTCGCGCGTGTAGAGGTCGAGGATGTAGAGGCCCAGTTCGCTGCCGTCTTCGTTGTGCACTTCGAAGACGCGGGCGTCGGGATGGTAGGCCATCAGGTCGTGGCGTTCGGTGAACGTGACGCCATAGAGCTTTGTGGCCGCGAAGAACACACCGTCGCGCAGCACGCGTTCGGCCTCGAAGTAGGGCCGCATGGCCTGCGTGTCCACGTCGTAGGTGGCCTGACGAACCCGTTCGCTGTAGAACGCCCAGTCGTGTGCTTCGATGGCGAAGGGCTCGTCTTCGTGCTCGTCGACGATCTGCTGCAGCGCTGCCTGTTCGGCGCGCGCGTTACGGGCCGCCGGCGGTGCCAGCTGCCCGAGCATGCGCGAAACTGCCTCGGGGCTCTTGGCGGTCTGCTCGGATGTCACGTATTCGGCGTGGCTGTTGAAACCGAGTAGGCGGGCGCGCTGAGCGCGCAAGCGAGTGATCTCGAGCACGAGTTCGCGGTTGTCATACGGTCCGCCGCGGCGCCCGCGCGCCCGCGAGGCCTCCATGATGCGGTGTCGCAGCGTGCGCGAGGTGAGGGATGCCAGCACGGGATGCCCCGTGGGCAGCACGAGGGTGATGAGGTAGGCGTCGTCGATGCCGCGATCTCGGGCCGCCGCGGCGAGAGACGCGATCTCGCCGTCGCTCAGGCCGTCGAGCTCCTCGACATCGGTGACGAGAACAGCCAGGTCGTTGGTATCGGCGAGCAGGTTCTTCTCGAAGCGCGTGGTCAACGTCGACAGCGTCTGGTTGAAGGCCCGCAACCGCTCTTTGCCGTCGTCGTCGAGGTTGGCGCCCGCGTGCTCGAATTCGGCGAGGTAGCGCTCGACCAGATAGCGCGACTCGTCGTCGAGAGCGTCGGATGTCTGAGCCACGGCGCGCACGCGGGCGTAGAGTGCGGCATCCAGCATGATGGCGTCGTCGTGAGCCGCCAGGCGCGGCGCGATCCCTTCTTCGAGCGCGTTGGTGGCCTCGTTGGAGTCGGAGGAGCTCTTGTTGAAGAAAACGGTGGCGACGCGGTGCAAGATCTGCCCGGCGCGTTCAAGGGGAATCATCGTGTTCTCGAACGTCGGCTCGTCGGGGTTGCTCGTGATAGCGCGGATCTCGTCGAGGTGCGCCCGCATGCCTGTCTCGAACGCCGGTTCGTAATGTTCGTCGGAGATATCGGCGAACGGCGGCAGATGGTAGGGCAGCGGACTGGGTGCGATCAGGGGATTCGTCGTATCGGCCATCCCGCCAGCCTACGCCGCCGTCACATCGACGAGGCCGTCGAGCGGGGGAGTTAGTGTCGGAGTATGGCAACGATCGAACGGTATACCCACGGACACCACGACAGCGTTCTGCGCACCCACAGCTGGCGCACGGTCGACAATTCGGCCGCCTATCTGGTGCCGCACCTGGTGCCGGGGGCGTCGGTTCTCGACGTGGGGTCGGGGCCGGGAACGATCACGGTCGACATCGGTCGTCGTGTGGCCGGCGGTCGCGTTATCGGTATCGATGCGGCCGAAGACGTCCGCGATCAGGCCCAGGCCCTCGCTGACGATAACGGTCTGACCAACGTCGAATTCCAGGTGGGGGATGCCTACCACCTCGACTTCCCCGATGACACGTTCGATGTGGTGCATGCTCACCAGGTGCTGCAGCACGTGGCCGATCCGGTCGCGGTCCTGCGCGAGATGCGCCGCGTGGTGAAGCCCGGCGGCGTGGTCGCCGCGCGCGACGTCATCTATGGCGGCGCCGTGTGGCACCCGCTCCTGCCGGGCCTGCGCAAATGGATGGATGTCTACCAGGCCGTCGCGCGCTTCAACGGCGGCGACCCCGACGGCGGGTCAAGCCTGAAGGCGTGGGCGTTGGAGGCCGGTTTCGAGGACATCTCGACGGGCGCGTCCATCTGGTGCTTCGCGGATGACGCGGATCGCGAGTGGTGGGGCGGCAACTGGGCCGTGCGCGCTCTCGAGTCGAGCTTCGCGCCGCAGTCGATCGAGGCGGGTGCGGCCACGCTCGAGGATCTGCACGAAGTCTCAGACGCGTGGAAGACGTGGGTTGCCGACAAGACCGGCTGGTTCGCGATGCCCCACGGCGAGATCCTCGCGACCAAGTGACGAGACCTGGCCGGCGGGGGCGCCTCTAGAAGGCGCCCTCATCGTCCTCGTCGTCGGCGCTGCGAATGGTCGCCGACTCGGGGCCGAGGGCCGATGCAGGCTGGTAGGTGACGGTGGTTCCGTCATCCAGCTCAACGACGGGTTTGCCCTCGAGCCAGGTCAGCGTCCAGCGCCAACCGGCCGCGTCGGTACCGCCGGCCGACACTTCGGCCTCGACAGATCGAACGGCCTCGGCGACGACGGCGGGCAGGCTGGCCGGGGCGTCCTGCCCGAAGGTCCAGCGCGTGCCGAGCTGCATGAGCTTAGAGCCCCATGTCGTAAGTTAGCCACGTGGTGCGGGCCGCGACCTGGTCATAGAGCTTCTGCGCGTCGGCGTTGTCTTCGGCGGTGACCCAGCGCACGATGCGGGCGCCGCGGGCGCGGGCCGCCTCGCCGACAGCCTCGATGAGCTGCGTGGCGATGCCACTGCGGCGCGCGTCGGGCTGCACGAAGAGGTCGTCGAGGTAGACGCCCACCTCGCCGGCGAGGGGCCGGGCGAATCCACGGAAGTGCGCGAAGCCGACGAGCGTGCCGTCGGCGTTCTCGGCCACGAGACCGTGCACGTCGTGCTTGCCCTCGGAGATCCAGCTCCACACGAGCAGGGCCTTCTGATCGGTCACGGGGGAGTTGTAGAAATCGCCGTATTCGACGAAGAGCGGCAGCCACGAGAAGAAGTCGCGATCGCGCATGGGGCGGATCGTGACGGCTGCGGTGGGGGAAGCGCTGGTGCTCTCGGACATGGTGGTGCTCCTTAGCTGTCGGCCGGCGCGAGCACGATGTCCGTGACGGCCAGTTCGGCGGCGGTGATGAAGGTGAGGGTGTCGATGCGTCCGACGGCCTTGAGGTCGGAGGCGGCGCGCGCGAGCGCTTCGGTCTGCTCGGCCGTTCCGGCGATGGTGGCCTGCGCCACCGGGGTCTTCTGCGAGGCTTTCGCGTCGGTCTTGGCGCGGCGGATGCTCGTCAACGCTTCTGACGCGAGCGTGAGCAGCGACGCATCGCCGTCGGGCAGCCCGTCGAACTCGGCCACGGTCGGCCACGCGGCCACGTGCACGGAGCCGTCGTTGAACCACGACCAGGCCTCTTCGGTGGCGAAGGGGATGACGGGCGCGAACAGTCGCAGCAGCACGCCGAGCGCTGTGCGCAGAGCGAGGGCGGCGGATGCCTGACCCTCGTGATCCTCGTCGTAGGCGCGTTCCTTCACGAGCTCGAGGTAGTCGTCGCAGAATGCCCAGAAGAAGCTCTCGGTGATCTCGAGCGCACGGGCGTGGTCGTAGGCGGCGAGGGCAGCCGAGGCATCCGCCACGACACGCTCGAGCTGCGCGAGCATGCTGGCGTCGATCGGCTCGGTGATCTGGGCACCCGCGGGCACCTCGAAACCGAGGATGAACTTCGAGGCGTTGAGCACCTTGATGGCCAGGCGGCGACCGATCTTGATCTGCGTCGGGTTCTGCGGGTCGAACGCGGCGTCGGTGCCGAGACGCGACGAAGCGGCCCAGTAGCGCACCGCGTCGGAGCCGTGCTTCTCGAGGATGTCGGCGGGCGTGACCACATTGCCCTTCGACTTCGACATCTTCTTGCGGTCGGGGTCGACGATGAAGCCGGACAGTGTGGTGTTCGTCCACGGTTTCTCGCCGTACTCGAGCGTCGACCGCAGCATCGTGCTGAAGAGCCACGTGCGGATGATGTCCTGGCCCTGGGGGCGCAGGGAGTAGGGGAAGACGAGGTTCCAGAGTTCTTCGTCGCGCTCCCAGCCGCCCGCGAGCTGCGGGGTGAGGGATGACGTGGCCCATGTGTCCATCACATCGACCTCGCCGATGAATCCGCCGGCCTGGCCGCGCTGAGACGCGTCGTAGCCGGGTGCGGGCTCGGAGGAGGGGTCGACGGGCAGCATCTCGCGCGTTGCGACGATGGGCTGGTCGAAGACGGGGTTGCCGTCGCCGTCGAGCGGGTACCACACCGGAATCGGCACGCCGAAGAAGCGCTGGCGCGAGATGAGCCAGTCGCCCGAGAGGCCGCCGACCCAGTTCTCGTAGCGCACGCGCATGAAGTCGGGGTGCCAGTCGAGCTCCTGCCCGAAGGCGAGCAGCTTGGCGCGCAGCTCTTCGTCGCGCGCGCCGTTGCGAATGTACCACTGACGCGTCGACACGATCTCGAGCGGCTTGTCGCCCTTCTCGAAGAACTTGACGGGGTGCACGATGGGCTTGGGGTCACCGATCAGGCTGCCCTCTTCACGCAGCAGCTCGACGATGGTCTGCTTGGCGCTGAAGACGGTCTTGCCGGCGAGCTGCGCGTAGGCGGCGAGGCCCTTCTCGCTCGTGATGACGTTGGGTGCCTCGGCGATGATGCGGCCGTCGAAGCCCATGATCGCGCGGTTGGGCAGGTCGAGCTCGCGCCACCAGATGACGTCGGTCAGGTCGCCGAACGTGCAGATCATGGCGATGCCGGCGCCCTTGTCGGGCTGCGCGAGGTGGTGCGCCACGATGGGCACCTCGACGCCGAAGACGGGCGTCGTCACGGTCGTGCCGAAGAGGTCCTTGTATCGATCGTCGTCGGGGTGGGCCACGAGGGCGACGCAGGCGGCGAGGAGTTCGGGACGCGTGGTCTCGATCTCGACCGAACCGCCGTCGGCCTTCTGGAATGCGAGGCGGTGGTAGGCGCCCGGCTGCTCTTTGTCTTCGAGTTCGGCCTGGGCGACCGCGGTGCGGAACGTCACGTCCCACAGAGTCGGGGCCATGGCCTGGTATGCCTCGCCGCGCTCGACGTTGCGCAGGAACGCGAGCTGCGAGGTGAAGAGGGCCTCGTCGCCGATGGTGCGGTAGGTCTGCGTCCAGTCGACCGACAGGCCGAGGGCCCGCCAGACGGCCTCGAACTGCTTCTCGTCCTCGACCGTGAGGCGCTCGCACAGCTCGATGAAGTTGCGGCGCGACACGGGCTTCTGGTCGGCGGCCTTGGTGGACTTGTTGTCGCCACCCTCGAACGGCGGCACGAAGTCGGCGTCGTAGGGCAGCGACGGGTCGCAGCGCACGCCGTAGTAGTTCTGCACGCGGCGCTCGGTGGGCAGGCCGTTGTCATCCCACCCCATGGGGTAGAAGACGCGCTTGCCCGACATGCGCTGGTAGCGCGCCACGACGTCGGTGTGCGTGTAGCTGAACACGTGCCCGATGTGCAGAGAACCGGATGCCGTGGGCGGGGGAGTGTCGATCGAGTAGATGTCGTCGTGCGTGACGCCCGTGCGGTCGAAGCGGTAGACGCCCGACTCTTCCCAGCGGGTGCCCCAAGTGGTTTCGAGGCCCTCGAGGGCCGGTTTGTCGGGAACGCTCGCGGGCATGCTGTGACTCCTGATCGCTATGGGCGGCACCGTGTGTACGTGCCTGAGTGTGTTCTCTCCCACCAGCGTACCGATTTGCGCCCCACCGAGCACATCCGTGGGATGTGTGTGCAGAACGAAGGCCCCGCGCGGCTGTGCAGAACGATCTGCGTCAGCCGCCCGGGGCGCTCGGGGATTCAGCCCTGCCGCTACGAGTTCTGCAGCGCCGGCTCCGCGACCTCGGAGTCGTCGGTTGCGGCATCCCGAGCCGTGACGCTCGAGCGGCGCACCGCCCACGCCGACACGAGCGTGATGGCCGACATGACGGCGAGCACGACGCCCGGGTGCCACCACGCCTGGCCCGTGGCCTGGCCGAATGCCAGGGTCAGAGCGGGCACGAAGCCCGAGACGACGGCCGCGATGCTGTAGGCGATCGAAAGAGCGGAGTAGCGGTGACGGTCGCCGAACAGGTCGGCCATGGTGCCGCCGAGCGCCGCCCAGCTCATGGTGGGCAGGATGCCGCCGATGATCATGGTGCCGACGAGGATGCCGAACGTGGCCTGCTGCAGCACGAAGTACATCGGGAACGCGATCAGCAGTGTGCCGAGCGCGCCATAGGCGACCACCCGGGCCGAGCCGATGCGCGTGGCCCACCATCCGAAGAGGGGAATCGTGACCAGCTGGAGGAGGCCGCCGATGGTCGTCGCGATGAGGAGGTCCTCGTAGGTGAAGCCGAGCACCGCCACACCGTAGTTGATCGTGTAGGTGTTCATGAGCGAGTACGACCCGATGCCGAGCAGCGCCGTGCCGATGGCCAGGGCGAGGGCCGCGGGCTGCTCACGGAAGACGCGCAGCACCGGCATCCGCTCGCGCTTGTCGTTCTTGACGAGGTTGGCGAACACGGGCGTCTCGTCGATCGACCAGCGCAGGTAGAGCGAGATGGCGACGAGCGGGATGGCCGTGAGGAACGGGATGCGCCACGCCCACGCGACGATCTCTTCGGCGGGCAGGGCCGACGTCAGCACGAGGAAGAACGCGGCCGACAGGATCGAGCCGATGGGTGAACCCAGCTGGGGGAGTGCGGCCCAGAACGCGCGGCTCTTGCGCGAGGAATGCTCAGAAGCCAACAGGATGCTGCCACCCCACTCGCCGCCGAGCGACACGCCCTGCGCCAGACGCAGCAGCACGAGGATGACGGCACCCGTCCAGCCCGCCATGGCGTAGGTCGGCAGCAGGCCGATGAGACCCGTCGCGATTCCCATGATCAGGATGGTGATGAGGAGCGTCTTGCGGCGGCCGATACGGTCGCCCAGGTGCCCGAAGATGATGGAACCGATCGGTCGCACGACGAAGCTCACGGCGATCGTGAGGAACGCGGCCAGCGTTGCTCCGACCGGCCCCAGCGGATCGAAGAAGAGCGGTCCCGCGAAGAATGCGGCAAAGTAGGCGTAGATGTAGAAGTCGTACGATTCGAGCGCGGTCCCCACGAGGGATGCCACGGCGACGCGCCTGGCCGTTCGAGGGTTCGATGCCCGCACGGCGGTGGGCGAAGAGTGTGTAGTCGACACGAGCATCCTTAGCTAGAAAATTTGTACTCAATACATATACAGGATTGGTGAGCATTCGATGGGGTCGAAATATTCCGCATCCGTGGGAAGACCCAAACTGTCGTCGAAACAGATCCTCGAAGACGCCGCCGCAGAACTCTTCCTCGAGCAGACCTACACGGGCACCACGATCGATCAGGTGGCGCGCCGGGCCGGCGTCAGCCGCAACACGTTCTTCAACTACTTCGGCTCGAAATCAGACCTCCTCTGGGTGGATGTCGACACCGCCCTCGACGCGCTCGACACGGCCCTCGCGGCGGCGTCCTCCGAACCGACCAGCACCTTCGCCGACCGCATCGACACCGTGTGCGCCGCCCTCGCCGAGGTCGCCCACCGGCACCCGCACAGCCGCGTTCCCCTGGGCTTCACGCAACGCGAGATCATGGGCACGTCGGCCGAGCTGCAGGCATCGGGCCTCATCCGGATGTCGCGAGCAATGTCCCTGATCGAGCGCTCGATCGGCACCCCGGCCGCTCCCGCCGCTCCCTCCGACACCGCTCGCTCCAGCACCGCTCCCTCCGGCGCCGCTCCCGAGGGCTCCGACCCCCTCGTCGTTCATTCCTTCGCGGCCGCCGTCGTCGCCGCAGCCGCGGCCGGAGCCATGCACTGGGCCAGCGCCGGGGTGGCACGCGGCGAGCTCGCCGACGACATCGAGCGAGCCATCCGCCCGGTGTGCTCGGGTTTCGGCGCCTGACGTCGTAGACTTGAGGCACAGGCGTCGATCCGGCCATCACCGGGAAGCCTTCGGAAGAAAACGCACCGGTTCGCCGGGGCGCCGGTAGAACCGAACGGGTGGGCCCGTCACAGCCGAATGAGCGGTTCACGCGACAGCATCCGTCGCGGGGGCAAGCGAGGTGGTACCGCGTTGCGTGAGCGACGTCCTCGCAGGAGATGACCTGCCAGGAGAGACATGTACCCGCGCCGTGCCCAATCGGGCGATGCCCCATCGAATTCCGTTCCCGCGAACTCGGACGCTGCCGCATCCGCCGCGGCGAGCGACGCCAAGCCCAGCGTGCCCGGAGCTGCCTTCGGTGTCACACCGTCGCCGCGCTTCCCCGACATCGAGACCGACATCCTCTCGTTCTGGAAAGAGGACGGCACCTTCCAGGCCTCGGTCGACCAGCGCGCCGGCGACGACGAATGGGTCTTCTACGACGGCCCGCCCTTCGCCAACGGTCTGCCGCACTACGGTCACCTGCTGACGGGCTACGCCAAGGACGTCTTCCCGCGCTTCCAGACCATGCGCGGCAAGCAGGTGCACCGCCGCTTCGGCTGGGACACGCACGGTCTGCCCGCCGAGCTCGAGGCCGAGCGGCAGCTGGGCATCACCGACAAGAGCCAGATCGAGGAGATGGGCCTGGCCGCGTTCAACGACGCCGCGCGCTCCTCGGTGCTGAAGTACACCGACCAGTGGCAGGAGTACGTCACGCGCCAGGCGCGCTGGGTGGACTTCGACAACGACTACAAGACGCTCGACATCACCTACATGGAGTCGGTGATCTGGGCGTTCAAGCGTCTGCACGACAAGGGCCTCGCCTATGAGGGCTACCGCGTGCTGCCGTATTGCTGGCGCGACGAGACGCCGCTCAGCAACCACGAGCTGCGCATGGATGACGACGTCTACAAGATGCGTCAAGATCAGACCGTCACGGTCACGTTCCCCCTCGTCGGGCCGAAGGCCGAAACGCTGGGCCTCACGGGCGTGCGCGCCCTCGCCTGGACCACGACCCCGTGGACGCTGCCGACCAACATGGCCCTCGCGGTCGGTCCGGACATCGTCTACGCCGTCGTGCCCGCCGGCCCGAACGGCACGCCCGACGCGACGGTGCAGCGCGAGGAATCCTCGGTTGACGCCTCCGCCGACCATGCGCCCGCCGCTCCTCAGGCCGAGGCCCGCCGCGAGGGCGACGGCGCCGGAGAACACGAGCACTCCGCACCCGGCAGCATCCAGTCATCCGGTGACTCTGCCGCGCACCCCGCGCTCTCGGTCGAGGTTCTCGGCGGCGAATACCTCATCGCCATCGACCTGGTCGGCAACTACGCCAAGGAGCTCGGCTACGACTCGGCCGACGAGGCGAAGGCCTCGATCCGTCGCACGGTCGTCGGCCGCGAACTCGAAGACGTCGCCTACGACCGCCTTTTCGACTACTACGCCGACACCGAGACGTGGGGCACCGAGAACGCCTGGCGCGTGCTCGTCGCCGACTACGTCACGACCTCAGACGGCACGGGCATCGTGCACCAGGCCCCCGCCTACGGTGAGGAAGACCAGAAGATCTGCGAGGCGGCGGGCATCCCCGTCATCCTCTCGCTCGACGCGGGCGGACGTTTCGTCTCGGAGATCACCGAGGTCGCCGGGCTGCACTGGTTCGATGCCAACAAGCCGCTCACGCAGCTGCTGAAGGCCGAGGGGCGCCTGCTGCGCCAGGCCAGCTACGAGCACTCCTACCCGCACTGCTGGCGCTGCCGCAACCCGCTCATCTACAAGGCCGTCTCGAGCTGGTTCGTGCGCGTGCCCGACTTCCGCGACCGCATGGAGGACCTCAACCAGGAGATCAACTGGGTCCCGGCCAACGTGAAAGACGGTCAGTTCGGCAAGTGGCTCGGCAACGCGCGCGACTGGTCGATCAGCCGCAACCGCTATTGGGGTTCGCCCATCCCCGTGTGGAAGAGCGACAACCCCGACTACCCGCGCATCGACGTCTACGGCTCGCTCGACGAGCTCGAGCGCGACTTCGGCGTGCGCCCCACCGATCTGCACCGCCCCTACATCGACGAGCTGACGCGCCCCAACCCCGACGACCCCACCGGCCAGTCGACCATGCGCCGCATCCCCGACGTGCTGGATGTCTGGTTCGACTCGGGTTCGATGCCCTTCGCACAGGTGCACTACCCGTTCGAGAACCGCGAGTGGTTCGAGTCGCACAACCCGGCGGACTTCATCGTCGAGTACATCGGCCAGACCCGCGGATGGTTCTACCTCCTGCACGTGCTCTCGACCGCGTTGTTCGACCGCCCTGCCTTCACCAACGTCATCAGCCACGGAATCGTGCTGGGCAGCGACGGCCAGAAGATGTCGAAGTCGCTGCGCAACTATCCCGATGTCTCCGAGGTGTTCGACCGCGACGGCTCCGACGCCATGCGCTGGTTCCTCGTCTCGAGCTCTGTGCTGCGCGGCGGCAACCTCATCGTCACCGAGGAGGGTATCCGCGAGGGCGTTCGTCAGCTGCTGCTGCCGTTCTGGAACACCTGGTACTTCTTCGCGCTCTACGCCAACACCGCTCGTGAGGGCGGTTACGAGGCACGCTGGGATGCGACATCCACCGACGTCCTCGATCGCTACATCCTGGCCAAGACACGGGAACTCGTCGTCGACGTCACCGACAACCTCGAGAACCTCGACGCGACCATCGCGGCCGCCAAACTGCGCGACTTCGCCGACGTCCTGACCAACTGGTACGTGCGGCGTTCGCGCGACCGCTTCTGGCAGGGAGTGGACGAGAACGGCGCGGGCCGCGAGGCGTTCGACACGTTGTACACGGTCCTCGAGACGCTCGCGCGGGTGGCGGCTCCGCTCATCCCGCTCGTGTCCGAGCGGGTCTGGAAGGACCTGACCGGCGGCCGCAGCGTGCACCTGGAAGACTGGCCGAACCCCGAGCGCCTGCCCGAGGATCACCGCCTGGTCGAGGCCATGGACCGCATCCGCCAGATCAGTTCCACGGCCCAGGCTCTGCGAAAGCAGGCGGGCCTCCGAGTGCGACTGCCCCTGGCAGAGCTCACGGTCGTCACGTCCAACGCCGAGGCGCTGGCGCCCTTCGAGGGCATCCTGCGCGACGAGCTCAACGTCAAACGCGTGAGCGTGGCCGAGCAGACCGACGAGAGCGCGGCCGAGCACGGCATCACGTCGCGCCTCACGGTCAACGCGCGCGCCGCCGGCCCCCGCCTCGGCAAGAACGTGCAGCAGGTCATCAAGGCTGCGCGTTCGGGTGACTGGTCCGAGACCGACGGTGTCGTCACGGCCGGTGGGATCGAGCTCGTCGAGGGCGAATACGACCTCGTGCTCGAGACGCAGTCGGTCGATGGAGCCGAGAACGTGCTGGCGTTGCTGCCGGGCGGCGGTTTCGTCATCCTCGACACGCAGCTCACTCCCGAGCTCGAGGCCGAGGGCCTGTCGCGCGACCTCATCCGGGCCGTGCAAGACACGCGCAAGGCCGCCGGCTTCGAGGTCAGCGACCGCATCGAGCTGGGCGTCGTCTTCTTCGACGAGCGGGATGCCGAGGCCATCGCCCTGGCCCGCTCGAGCGTCGACGTGCCGGGCGAAACCCTGGCCACCTCGTTCGAGGTCGCCTCACCGTCGACCGGTTTCGACCTCGACGCGTCGAGCGCCGTCTCGCCCGCCGAGTGGCTGCCCGTCGCGGTTCCCTTCGCGCCCGACTTCTTCCAAGATGTGAAGGCGGCTCAGTTCGCCAACGCGGGCCGCTTCGTGGTGGCCGTGCGCAAGACCGAAAGGAGCATCGATGTCTGATCGCTCATCCGCCGGTGACGGCCTGTTCTCCGACGACGCCGATCGCGCCGCGGGCGTCTACCAGGCGCTCATGGCCCGCTCGGGTGAGGGTTCGCCCCGCCCGCGCCTCGACGCCACGCGCCACGCGGTCGAACTGCTCGGCGACCCCCACCACGCCTACCCGATGATCCATCTCACGGGCACCAACGGCAAGACCAGCACGTCGCGCATCATCGAAAGCATCCTGCGTGCCTACGGGTTGCGCACGGGCCTGTTCACGAGCCCGCACCTGGTGTCGTTCAACGAGCGCATCGTCATCGATGGCGAGCCGATCTCGGATGCCGCGCTGGCCGACAACTGGGACGACATCTCGCCCTACCTCGAGATGACCGACGCGTGGCTCGCCGAACGCGGCGAGGGCCCGCTCACGTTCTTCGAAGCGCTGACGGTGCTCATGTTCGCGGCCTTCGCCGACGCGCCCATCGACGTGGCCGTGGTCGAGGTGGGCATGGGCGGCGAGTGGGATTCCACCAACGTCGCCGACGCCCGCGTCGCGGTCTTCACCCCCATCGACATCGACCACGTGCAGCGCCTAGGCTCGACCATCGCCGAGATCGCGCGCACCAAGGCTGGCATCATCAAGCCGGCGTCCGAGGTCGTCACGGCCCAGCAGAAACCCGAGGCCCTGGCCGAGCTGCAGCGCGCGGCCGAACTCAGCGAGGCCAGCCTGGCGGTCGAGGGACGCGACTTCGAGTTGACCGGTGACACGGTCGCGGTGGGCGGCCAGATGCTGGCCGTCCGCGGCATCGCGTCCACCTACGAGGAGCTCTATCTGCCCCTCTACGGCTCGCACCAGGGCCAGAACGCCGCCGTGGCCATCGCGGCCGTCGAAACCTTCATCGGCTCGGGCGGCCACGCTCTGTCGGCCGAGATCCTCACCGAGGGTCTCGCCGAGGTCACGTCGCCCGGTCGCCTGCAGCTCGTCGGCACCGAACCCACCGTCCTCGTGGATGCCGCGCACAACCCGCACGGAGCGCTCTCCTTGCGCGTCGCCATCGACGAATACTTCGACTTCGACGAGGTCGCCATCGTCGTAGGCGTGCTCGACGACAAGGATGCCGCGGGCATCCTCACCGCGCTCGGGCCCGTCGCCACGCGCCTTTACGTGACCGAATCCGAGTCGGAACGCGCCATCCCAGCCGACGCCCTGGCCGAGATCGCGCACGTCGCCACGGGACTCGAGGACATCTTCGTGCTCGACCGCCTCGAGGATGCGGTGCAGAATGCCCGCCAGTGGGCCGCCGAATCGCCCAAGCGGCTCGTCGTCGTGACCGGTTCGATCACGGTCGTCGGCGAGGTCATCGACCTGGCGCGCGACGAGGAGTGGAAGCCGTGAGCGGACTCTTCTCGGGCCGTGGCGGCCGTGCCGGTCGTCCCCGCCGCCAGCGCAGCGTCACCGAACTCGTCGCCTCGATCGTCCTGGGCTTCGAAACCGTCGTCGTCTTCCTGGCCGCCCTCGTGATCTTCGGCCTCAAGGCGTTGCCGCCCGCCCCCGCGCTCATCGGCGGGGCCGTGTTCTGCCTGGCTCTCTTCGCGGCGATCGGGTTGCTGCACACGCGCGCCGGAATCATCCTCGGCTGGGTGCTGCAAGCCGCTATCGTGGCTACCGGCATCTTCGTGCCCGCCATGTTCGTGGTCGGCATCCTGTTCGTCGCGATCTGGGTGTACGCCATGTATGCCGGAGGACGCATAGACCGCAGAAACAACTCGCACAACACTCTGGAGACCGAATAATGGCCGTTCAAGAAACACTCGTCCTGGTGAAGCCCGACGGCGTCGCCCGCAGCCTGACCGGCGAGATCCTGCGCCGCATCGAGGCCAAGGGCTACTCGCTCGTCGACATCAAGCTCGTCGAGGCCGAGCGCGAACTGCTCGCCGAGCACTACGCCGAGCACGAGGGCAAGCCCTTCTTCGAGCCGCTCGTCGAGTTCATGCTCTCGGGCCCGATCGTCGCCATCCGCGTGGCCGGCGACCGCGTGATCGAGGGCTTCCGAGCCCTCGCCGGCGCGACCGACCCGACCACGGCCCTGCCCGGCACCATCCGCGGCGACCTCGGCCGCGACTGGGGCCTCAAGGTGCAGCAGAACCTGGTGCACGGCTCGGACAGCCCCGAGTCGGCGGCGCGCGAACTGGCTCTCTGGTTCAAGTAGCCTTCTCGCCGAAAGCGGCCGGTCTCCCTCAGGGGGAGCCGGCCGTTTTCGCGTGCGGGGGTGTCTACAGGAACGACAGGAAGTCGAGGCGCACCTGCGCCAGGATGGCGATCACCACGTAGCAGAGCACGGTGATGAGCGGCACCCATCCGGCCAATGACCGCGCGACGCGCCGCCCCGATGCGCCGACCGGAATGTTGCCCGAGCCGAGGTTGTAGAGCGTCACCGCGAGGAACGCCGGAATCGTCACTGACCACGTCACCATGCACCACGGGCAGAGCGTGCCCAGCACGAAGATACTCTGGCTGATGAGCCAGATGACGAAGACGAGGGCGCCGAGCAGCCCCGCGTTGAAGGCCACCCAGAACCAGCGCGCGAAACGGGCGCCGGCCAGGATCGCCACGCCGACCGCGATGGGCGCAACCCACGCCCCCAGGCCGATCAACGGGTTGGGAAAACCGAAGAGGGCGCCCTGAGCCGAGCCCAGGTTCGCGCCGCACTGCACCACGATGTTGAAGTCGCAGGAAGCCGTCGACCCCGGGTTCTGCAGCAGGTGAAACTTCTCGATCGTCAGCTGGAAGGCCGCGATCCAGCCGATGACACCGGCGATGATGAGGAAAATAGCGAGGCCGCGCGGATGGACGCGCCCCGCGGCGTGCTCAGCGCCACCGTCTCGCGTGTCGTCGTCCGTGTCGATGTCGTCACCGACGTCAGACGTGCGGCGGGCGTTTTCGGGGGAGCGGGCGGCTGTTTCTCGGGACACAGTCGGATTATGGCACGCGCGTTCGAGCCAACCCTTCGAATGTCGCGCACCCCGAGGCGTGTGCGTGCGATAATGGACGCGCACCGTCGGGGCCGCGCTCCGACACCGCATGATGTCTTTGCTGCACCGAACCCGAGTCATCCGAATCGCACCGCGAGTGTTTCGCGAGCGAATTGATACGGGGGAGAGTGCAGTTGTGTGCCGATCACGGTGATCGGCCGAAGGGTGACCAGAGCCACGTGGCCGGTTGCTGTGAGTGTTAACGAGTGGAACCGGCGCACCAGCGCTGCTCCACCAGAGATTTCCCGGCAGGGTGGCGCGGCCACTTCGCCGGATGAGGAGTGCACCAGTAATGGTGAAAAAGAATATTGATTCCAACTCGTCCGAATCTGGCGAGACCATCGCGAACGACGCCCTGAGCGACGCGAGTACCGAAACGCCCAACACCGAAGCGTCCGACACCCAGACGCCGCACGTCGCGCCTGAGGGGCCCTTCGCAGGTGCGGGCTCGGCCGAAGCCGTGAGTGACGCGCCGTCCATGGACGAGACGTCGCCGGTCGAATCTCCGTCCGCCGAGGCGGCCGGTGCCGAGACGTCCAGCGCCAAGACCGACGACGTTCAGTCTCCGTCTGACGCGGGCCACCCGGCCGCCGCTGAAGTGTCTGATACTACGGAGGCTGCTGACACCACCGCCGCTGCTGACTCAACCGACGCTGCTGATGCCACCGACGATGCTGATGCTGACGCTGCGGCTGCCACCGAGGCTCAGGATGCTGCGGGCGCCACTGACACCGACGGTTCCGGCTCTGGCGCCGCTGAGGCCGCGGCTTCTGCACCTGTCACTGCTGGCAGTGATGACGCGTCCTCCGCTTCGTCCTCCGCCTCAGGGTCGTCGGCTACTGCTGCCGAGCCCGCGACGTCCGGCTCGAAGCGAGAAGCGGTCGGAGGCGCTGAAATGTCCGCCGCCGCATCCGCGCCGACTGCCGCCCCCGAAGCGGCCCCGGTGCCGTTCGTGTCGGCACCGTCGACGTTGCTCATCTTCCAGGCGCCTCCGGTTCTGCCGCAGGTCGCCGATGACCGTGACGACGACCGCGGATGGCGCGACCGCTCGGGTTCCTCCCGCGACGACCGTCGTTCGCGCGACGACGATCGCCGTTCGCGTGACCAGGGTGGCCGCAACGCCTCCGACCGCACCGAACGATACTCACGCGACGATCGGGACCGCGACCGCGACGACCGCGACGACCGCGACGACCGGTCGCGTGACGACCGCGCCCGGGAAGACCGTGCCCGCGACGACCGCGACGACGACACCGAGTCCTCCTCGGCCCGCCGCCGCAACCGCCGTCGCTCCGGCGAAGAGGACCGTTCATCGGGCACCGAGTCGGCTAACACTGTCGTCAAGGTGCGTCAGCCGCGCGAACCCGAGCTCATCACCGAGCCGCAGCGCATCAAGGGCTCCACCCGCCTCGAAGCCAAGAAGCAGCGCCGCCGCGACGGTCGCGACGCCGGGCGCCGCCGCACGGTCGTGACCGAGGCCGAGTTCCTCGCCCGCCGCGAATCCGTCGACCGCAAGATGGTCGTGCGCTCGAAGCACAGCCGCATCCAGATCGGCGTGCTCGAAGACGGAGTGCTCGTCGAGCACTACGTGGCCCGCAACCAGGACGCCTCGCTCATCGGCAACGTCTACCTGGGCCGGGTGCAGAACGTGCTGCCCAGCATGGAAGCCGCCTTCGTCGACATCGGGCGCGGCCGCAACGCCGTCCTGTACTCCGGTGAAGTCGACTGGGATGCCGCAGAAACCGGCAACCAGCCCCGCCGCATCGAACTCGCCCTCAAGCCCGGTGACCGCGTCCTCGTGCAGGTCACGAAGGACCCCGTCGGCCACAAGGGTGCCCGCCTCACGAGCCAGGTCTCGCTGCCCGGCCGCTACCTCGTCTACGTGCCCAACGGCTCGATGAACGGCATCAGCCGCAAGCTGCCCGACACCGAGCGCGCGCGCCTCAAGAAGATCCTCAAAGAGGTCCTGCCCGACAACAACGGTGTCATCGTGCGCACCGCCGCCGAGGGGGCGACAGAAGAGCAGCTCACGCTCGACGTCAACCGCCTCATCAACCAGTGGGCCGAGATCTCGCGCCAGGTCGAGTCCGTCCAGGCCCCCGCCCTCCTGCACTCCGAGCCCGATCTGCTGATCAAGATCGTCCGGGATGTCTTCAACGAGGACTTCCAGAAGATGGTCATCGACGGCGACGACGCTCGCGAGGTCATCGAGAGCTACCTGCGCGGAGTCGCCCCCGACCTGCTCGAGCGTGTCGAACGCTACGAGGGCCAGAAGGACTCCTTCGACGAGTACCGAATCAGCGAGCAGATCGAGAAGGCGCTCGACCGCAAGGTCTGGCTGCCGTCCGGCGGTTCGCTCGTCATCGACCGCACCGAGGCCATGACGGTCATCGACGTCAACACGGGCAAGTTCGTCGGCTCTGGCGGAAACCTCGAAGAGACCGTCACCAAGAACAACCTCGAAGCGGCCGAAGAGATCGTGCGCCAGCTGCGTCTGCGCGACATCGGCGGCATCATCGTCGTCGACTTCATCGACATGGTGCTCGAGAACAACCGCGACCTCGTGCTGCGGCGCATGGTCGAATGCCTCTCGCGTGACCGCACCAAGCACCAGGTCGCCGAGGTGACCTCGCTCGGCCTCGTGCAGATGACGCGCAAGAAGCTCGGCCTCGGGCTGCTCGAATCGTTCTCTGAACCGTGCGAGACGTGCGCCGGCCGCGGTGTCATCGTGCACCACGAACCCGTGTTCAAGCACCGCCAGCAGCAGCAGACGCCCCAGCCGGAGCGTCGTCGCGGCGGCAAGGGCCAGAACGGCAACGGCAACAACGGTTCGTCGAACAACAACAACAACAACAACGGCGGCAACGGCAACAACAACGGCGGCGGCAACAACGGCGGTAACGGTGGCAACGGCAACGGGCAGAACGCTCTGAGCCAGGCCGCCAAGGCCGCGCACGCCATCACCGACGACGCCAAGAACGCTCTCGCGCAGATCGCCGCCAGCACGCTCGCGGCGCACCCCTCGGGCGACGAGGCGGCACAGGCGGAGCACGACGCTCAGGCGTCCGCGAACGGCGCGGCCGAGGCATCCACCGACTCGAATGGCGACACATCTCGCCGGGACGCGCGGCAGGGTGGCCAGCAGGCCGGCAACGGTCAGCAGAACGGTCAGCAGCAGAACGGTTCCGGCGAAACGGCCTCCGAGTCGCCGCGCAAGAAGCGCAGCCGCAACAAGCGCGACAAGCAGCAGAACGACCGTGCACCGCGTGACGAGCGCGGGGCCGAGACATCCACCCCGGATGCCTCAGCTCAGACCGAGTCTGCCGCCGCCCCTGTCGAGCGCTCCGCCGCTCCCGTCGAGGCTCCCGCGACCGAGGCCTCGAACCCTCCTCGCGAAGCCGCTCCCGAGCGCCAGGCCGAGCCCGCCCGCATTCTCGACCTGCCGATCGTGGCGAACAAGGTCGAGCGTCCGGCGCGTCGCAACGCCGACGACCTGCTCGGCTCCGTGCTCGACGCGCTACCCGAGCCCAAGCAGCCCGGCCAGGGCCGCTCGAAGAGCCGTCGCGTCACCACAGCCGCCCTGCAGGGCACGCCCGTGCGACACGAGCCCACGCCCGTGAAGCGCGCGGAAGACGCTCAAGACAACTAACCCCGCGGTGCTGCCCATGGGATGCGGAAACGCAGCTCTCGGGGCAGCTCAGCGTGACGAAGGGCCGGGCTTACGAGCCCGGTCCTTCGCTTTTATCCGGAGGCCCGAAGCGATCAGGCGCCGCACCAGTTCGTTCGACGGAACAGGAACCGCCCCGGCGGCGATCAGACGTTCGTAAGCGTGGGCGGGCACGTCATAATGGTCGAGGTCGAAACTGCGCGGCGGCACATCGTTGCGTTTCGCGAACGCGTGCAACTCCTCGATCGACGAATCGCTCACCAAATGTGACCAGAACGTGTCGTGGGCCGGCCAGTCGGCCGGGTCGATCAGGATGGTCATGAGACAATCTTAGGAACGTGTCGAGAGAGCTCCGGTCGCATTTGTGGCCGAAGAAGTAATCGAGTAGAGTTGACCGTTGGTGTGCGTTGTTCAATCCGCGCATCACACAGGTTTTCTGACACCGACAGGTCATCCCGTTCGCGGGGTGCCGAGCGGTACAGATCAACCGGTGCAGGTCACGAGCGGTGTGGATATCCATCCGGACTCGTTCAATCTGTGCAGGAGTTGTCTGAAACATCGGGCAGTGACTGTCCGAAATATGTTCACCGGAGCGTAGAGCTCCCCAAAGATAGGTACGAGTAGTGGTTTACGCAGTTGTGCGCGCCGGCGGTCGGCAAGAAAAGGTAGAGGTCGGCACCATCGTCACGATGGACCGGATCAAGGCCAATGCAGAAGGCAACGTCGAGCTCGCTGCTGTCCTGCTCGTCGATGGCGACAAGATCACCTCTGACGCGGGTTCGCTCGCCAAGGTGACCGTCACGGCAGAGGTTCTCGGCAACCTTCGCGGTCCGAAGATCGTCATCCAGAAGTTCAAGAACAAGACCGGTTACAAGAAGCGTCAGGGGCACCGTCAGGAGCTCACGCGCGTCAAGATCACCGGCATCAAGTAAGGCATCGAGGAGAAGAACAGATGGCACACAAGAAGGGTGCGAGTTCCACTCGCAACGGTCGTGACTCCAACGCACAGCGTCTCGGTGTCAAGCGTTTCGGCGGTCAGGTCGTCCTCGCGGGCGAGATCATCGTCCGCCAGCGCGGCACGCACTTCCACCCCGGCGTGAACGTCGGGCGTGGCGGCGACGACACGCTGTTCGCCCTCTCGGCCGGCGCGGTCGAGTTCGGCAACAAGGGCGGCCGCAAGGTTGTCAACATCGTCGCATCGGCTGCCGAATAAGCATCGATTCGCCGGCGACGCGATAACGACGCCGCAGTGATTTCTGACAGTGGGCGAGCCTCGGCTCGCCCACTGTTTTTTTGGCTACAACACCGTCGGGCGACATCCGACGAACAATTGAGGGTGAAGGAGGTGGGCTCGTGGCGACATTCGTCGATCGAGTAACACTGCACTTGCGTGCGGGTAACGGCGGAAACGGTTGCGTTTCGGTGAAACGCGAGAAGTTCAAGCCTCTCGCCGGCCCCGATGGTGGCAATGGCGGACACGGCGGAGACATCGTCCTCGTCTCCGACACCCAGACCACGACCCTGCTGGCCTACCACCGCGCCCCCCACCGTCACTCCCAGAACGGCGGCGCCGGCATGGGCGATCACCGCGCCGGCTTCATGGGTGAAGAGATGGAACTGGCCGTGCCCGTCGGCACCGTCGTGAAAGACGCCGACGGCAACGAACTGGTGGACTTCGTCGAACCGGGCATGCGCTTCGTCGTCGCCCCCGGCGGCCAGGGTGGCCTCGGTAACGCGGCCCTCTCCAGCACCAAGCGCAAGGCGCCCGGCTTCGCCCTGCTCGGAACCCCGGGCTGGGAAGGCGACGTCTTCCTCGAACTCAAGATCGTCGCGGACATCGCGCTCGTCGGCTACCCGTCCGCGGGCAAGTCCAGCCTGGTCGCCGCCATCTCGGCCGCCAAGCCCAAGATCGCCGACTACCCGTTCACGACGCTGCACCCCAACCTCGGCGTCGTTCAGGCCGGTGACGCTCGCTACACCGTGGCCGACGTGCCTGGTCTCATCGAGGGCGCCAGCGAAGGCAAGGGCCTGGGGCTCGAGTTCTTGCGTCACGTGGAGCGGTGCTCCGCGCTGCTGCACGTGCTCGACTGCGCGACGCTCGAACCCGGTCGTGACCCGCTGACCGATCTCGACATCATCCTGAACGAGCTCGGAAAATACCCGGTGCCCGAGGGCCAGACGCCGCTGCTCGAGCGCCCGCAGCTCATTGCGCTCAACAAGATCGACGTGCCCGAAGGCCGCGAACTCGCCGACTTCGTCACCCCCGACCTCGAGGCCCGCGGCTATCGTGTGTTCGAGATCTCGACCGTCAGCCACGAGGGCCTGCGTCAGCTGTCCTACGCGCTCGGCGAGCTCGTCGAGACCGAACGCCGCGCCCGCGAGGCCGAGGCCGCCGCACGCCCGCGCATCGTCATCCGTCCGCAGGCCGTCAACGACAGCGGCTTCAAGGTCGTCGTCGAGGGTGGAACCTACGGCAACGTCTACCGCATCCTGGGCGAAAAGCCGCAGCGCTGGGTGGCTCAGACTGACTTCACCAACGACGAGGCCGTCGGCTTCCTCGCCGACCGTCTGGCCAAGCTCGGAGTCGAAGACCAGCTCTTCAAGGCGGGCGCCGTCGCCGGTTCGACCGTCGTGATCGGCCCCGGTCAGGGTGTCGTCTTCGACTGGGAGCCCACGCTCACGTCGACGGCCGAGCTCATCACCACGCCGCGTGGTGCCGACGCCCGACTCGACGACAACTTCCGCCCCACCCGCAACCAGCGCCGCGAGAACTACTTCGAGCGCATGGATGCGAAGGCCGAGGCCCGCGCCGAACTGGCGCGCGAACGCGAAGCGGGGCTGTGGAACGTCGACGAAGAGAACGATGCCGAGGCCGATTCGGCTGCGACATCCGGCTCCGACAGTGTCGAGCACGAGGGTTCCTCCGAGGAGAAAGCCGAGTAACACATGGCGCAAGCTGTGCAGGTGCGCGGGCGCGGCGACATCGCCGCCGCCCGCCGTATCGTCGTGAAGGTCGGGTCGTCGTCGATTTCGGGCGAGAACGCCGGCCAGATCGAACCTCTGGTCGATGCGCTCGCACGGGCGTTCGGGCGGGGGGTCGAGGTCATCCTCGTGTCGTCTGGCGCGATCGCAACCGGCATGCCGCACCTGCGCCTCGACTCGCGGCCGACCGATCTGGCCACGCAACAGGCCGCGGCCGCCGTCGGGCAGAACGTGCTCATCTACCGCTACCAGGACAGCCTGCGCCGCTACGACATCGTCGCCGGCCAAGTGCTCCTCACCGCCGGCGACCTCGAGAACCCGACGCACCGCAGCAACGCCGAGCGCGCGATGGAACGGCTTCTGTCGCTCCGTATCCTGCCCATCGTCAACGAGAACGACACGGTCGCCACGCACGAGATCCGCTTCGGCGACAACGATCGACTCGCCGCCCTCGTGTCGCAGCTCGTGCGCGCCGATGTGCTCGTGTTGCTGAGCGATGTCGACGCGCTCTACACGAAACCGCCCAGCGAGCCGGGTGCCCAGCGCATCGACAATGTCGCCGCGGGCGAAGAGCTCGAGGGCGTCTCGTTCGGCGAGGCCGGTTCGGGCGTCGGGACCGGGGGAGCGGCCACCAAGGTCTCGGCCGCGCGACTGGCAGCGGATGCCGGCACCGCCGTCCTCGTCACGGCCACAGCCCTGGTCGAACAGGCGCTCGACGGCGCGCCCATCGGCACCTGGTTCGAGCCGCAACCGCGCTAAGCGTCTTTCGTCACGGTCGCGCCCGGTCGTCGACGGGACGTCACACGGTGTCGCCCGAGCATCCTGATCGCTAAACTCGGGTCATGACTCTGGCAGCCGACGTTTCGCAGCACGTTTCCGGTGACGACAGTTCCGCGGTGGCCGCAGCCGCCCCCGCGGACGACGTGGTATCGGGTGTGCACGGGCGGCTGATCGCGGCGCGTGAGGCATCCCGCATCCTGGCCGGTTCGACCGGCAACCAGCGGGTCGCCGCCCTGCACGCCATCGCTGCGGGCATTGAAGCGAATATCGAGCGCATCGTCGAGGCCAACGCCCTCGACCTGGAGGCTGGACAGGAGAACGGTCTCGCGCCGGGACTCCTCGACCGGCTGCGTCTCGACGGGTCGCGCCTGCACGGGCTCGCAGCCGCCGTGCGTCAGATTTCGAGCCTCACTGATCCCCTCGGCCAGACCGTGCGCGGCAGCACGTTGCCCAACGGGATCAAGATCGACCAGGTGCGCGTGCCGTTCGGCGTGGTCGGGGCCATCTATGAGGCGCGCCCCAACGTGACGATCGACATCGCGGCCCTGGCGTTGAAGAGCGGCAACGCCGTCATCCTGCGCGGTGGCACGGCCGCCGAAAACAGCAACCGGGTGCTCGTCACCCTCATCCGCGAGGCGCTCACGAACACCGGTCTGCCGGCCGACGCCGTCGACACGATCGACGACTTCGGCCGTCCCGGTGCCGCCGAGCTGATGCGCGCCAGGGGCCTCGTCGACGTGCTGATCCCGCGGGGGAGTGCCGCGCTCATCCAGACCGTCGTGCGTGACTCTCAGGTGCCCGTGATCGAGACGGGCGCCGGCGTCGTGCACATCTTCCTCGACGCCTCGGCACGCGAAGACTGGGCGGTCGACATCGTCGAGAACGCCAAAGTGCAGCGGCCGAGCGTGTGCAACGCCGTCGAAACCCTGCTCGTGCACCGGGATGCCGCGGCGCGCGTGTTGCCCCAGGTGCTCGAGCGTCTGCGTTCCGCCGGTGTCACCGTGCACGGCGACGCACGCACCGCCGCTCTCACCCCCGACGTGGTGCCGGCCACCGAGGAGGACTGGCAGACCGAGTACATGACGCTCGACCTCGCGGTGCGCATCGTCGACGACCTCGACGAAGCCCTCGACCACATCCGCCGCTACTCGACGGGCCACACCGAGTCGATCATCACCGACGACGTCGCGTCGGCCGAACGCTTCCTCGCCGAGATCGATTCGGCCGTCGTCATGGTCAATGCATCCACTCGCTTCACGGATGGCGGAGAATTCGGGTTCGGTGCCGAAGTGGGCATCAGCACCCAGAAGCTCCATGCCCGCGGCCCCATGGGGTTGCCCGAATTGACGAGCACCAAGTGGATCGTGCGCGGGTCCGGCCAGGTTCGCGCCTAGCCCGTGCCGAGCCGGTACACTACTACGAGGCTCTTTCGGCGTGATACCGCGCACGGGGCCGTGAAAAAACATCGAACGGAGAACTGATGTCCTTTGCGACCATCGTGCTGGCCGCGGCCGAAGCACACGTCGAGCTGCCCATGCCGACCTGGATGTACGCGCTGATCGCCGCCATCATCTTCATTCTCCTCGGCCTCGCCACGTTCTCCTACCGCGACGTGGCCAACCGTCACGCCGCCAAGGCCAACGCCCGCGCCGGGCGCGTCCACGACAACGACGTCTCGGGCCACGGCCACTAAGTCGGGCGCCAGATAGCAGTCGACGACCTGTGACCTCCGCCGCGAGCACCACCCGGCCACGCATCGGCGTGATGGGTGGCACGTTCGACCCTATTCACCATGGGCACCTGGTCGCGGCCAGTGAGGTCGCGCAGTCGTTCGGACTCGACGAAGTCATCTTCGTCCCCACGGGCAGCCCGTGGCACAAGCAGACGGTGACGAGCAGCGAACACCGCTATTTGATGACCGTCATCGCCACGGCATCCAACCCGCAGTTCACCGTCAGTCGCGTCGACATCGACCGTGGCGGGCCCACGTACACGATCGACACCCTGCGCGATCTGCGCAAGCAGCGTCCGGATGCCGAGTTCTTCTTCATCTCGGGTGCCGATGCCGTGGCCCAGATCCTCGGCTGGAAAGACCACGACGAGCTGTGGTCGCTGGCTCACTTCGTCGCTGTGAGTCGTCCGGGACATCCACTCAACATTTCGGGGCTGCCACAGCAAGACGTAAGCTTGCTGGAGGTTCCTGCGCTGGCGATATCGTCCACCGACTGTCGGAGCCGGGTTAACCGGGGCTTCCCGGTCTGGTATTTAGTTCCCGACGGTGTCGTGCAGTACATCACCAAACACCACCTTTACCGGAGTAGCCCATGAGTTCGAACACCGACGAGCCACAACTCACCCGCCGCCAGATGCGCGAGCGGCGCGGGGTCGACACGCAAGGCGTGCCCATCGTCGGCGCTGCCACGGGCTCCGCAGACTCGGGCGAGGCCTCGAAAGCGGTTCCGGCCGCGCCCGCCACTCGTTCGCGACGCGTCTCCACGTCGGCCGCCGTCGCCGGCGGCCAGATTCCCGACGTTCAGGCGGCCGAGCGAGCCGCGGCCGATGCATCCACCGACGCTGAGAAGGCCGAAGCCGCCCGCCAGACGGCACCCGCCCTGTCCCTCGAAGAGATCGCCGAGCTCGAGAAGCGTGCGCAGGCGGGCATCCCGCTGACCAGGCGTCAGGCCCGTGATCTCGAGAAGGCCAAGACCGCCTCGGTTCCCATCATCAGTGCGGCAGATGCTGCAGCCGCTCGCGCGGCCTCGGCGCCCGCCGCCGCAGCCGACGATTCGTCGTCGCAGAAGACGGCATCCGACGGTGAGAGTGTCGGCGCTGCCGAGAACGCGACGGAGTCGTCCTATGCTGCCGAACAGGACGCGGCGGTCGACGAAGACAGCGGCGTCGAAACGGGTGTTTCCGAAGCCGTTGACGTCGAAGACGGCGGAGCCAAGAACGGCGACGCAGCAGACGGCGCTTCCGCTAATGATGAAGCCGCAGACAACACGGCGAGCGATGCCGGCGAACACGATGGCGACGACGCCGTCGAGACGGCGCCCGCCAAATCGTCCAAGCGTTCCAAGCGTGCGGAGAAAAAGGCTGCCCAGGAAGCCAAGCGTGCCGAAGAGGCTTCGCGCGAGGCGGCAGACGCCGAGGCGGCCGCCGGCTCGAACGGCGTAGCGGCCAAGCCGGCCACGCCCGTCGCCCCGATCCGTCCGGCCTTCATCGGCAAACCGGCCGCGAATGCCGCTCCCCTCATCGAGCGCCTCGACTCCGCGTCGGACGAGGGCGAGCAGACGTCGGGCCGACCGGGTCCGCGTCGCTCGAGCTACACACCCCTCGGCGCAAGCGATGAGGCCGGCGCTCCAGTGACGCCGAGCGACGCTGTCGACGCCGAGACGGTAGAGGCCACCGACACTGGGACCGACACTGGATCGACGTCAGGGGACTCCGCCTCGGCGAGGACTCCCGAAACGATCGTCGTGCCCGAGGCCGTCGAGAACTCCCGCCCCGACACCGCTTCGCCGTCGGTGACGCACGATGACGACTCGGCCGAGGGTGTCACCACCGATGCAGCCGACGCCGACGCGCCCAAGCTCGCCGAAGGCTTTGGCGAGCAGGTCCTCGATGCGGGCACGGCATCCAGCACGGCCGTTCCGCACGAGCAGCCCTTCGACCGCATCATCGCTCGTGGTGTGGAAGCAGCCGAGGCACAAGCCGCCTCGAACGCGCTCATCCTGCCCACCATGCCGACGAACGATTCGCTCACCGGGCCGATCTCCTCGAACGGTAATGTGATCGTCACGGGTTCGATCGACCTGCCCGCGAGCCTGTCCTCCACCGGGCAGCACCCCAACTACTTCGACAAGGCCGAACTCGACACGATGTTCGAGGCCGACGAAGAGGCCGCGCCTGCAACGGCCGGCACCCCTGTCTCGGCGGCCCGTGCCGTCAGCACGCACACGCAGACGGGCGACGTGATCAACCCTCCGGCGCCCAGCCGCGACCACCGCCTGCTCATCATCCTGGCCATCACCGCCGGAGCCTTGCTCACGGCCGTGCTCGCCGTGGTGATCGTCGGCTTCGTCGTTGGCGCCTTCTAGCCCTCCCTCGTATCAACGCACCGCCCGTGGCGGCGCAGGTGGGACTCCCCACCGTGAAAGGATCCACACCGTGACCGCACGCGACACCTCGCTCGAGCTTCTGGCCATCGCCGCCGAAGCCGCCGACTCCAAGGGCGCCGACGACCTCGTCGCGCTCGACGTGTCCGAGCCCCTCCCGTTCGTCGACATCTTCCTGCTGGCCACCGGCCGCAGCGAACGCAACGTCCAGGCCATCGCCGGCGAAGTCGAAGACCAGCTCAACCTGGCCGGGCACAAGACGCTGCGCCGCGAGGGCCACGGCGCCGGCCGCTGGGTGCTCATCGACTTCGGCGACATCGTGGTGCACGTGTTCCACGAAGAGGAGCGCATGTTCTATTCCCTCGAACGCCTGTGGAAAGATTGCCCCGTTTTGCCCCTGCCCGAGAAGGTCACGCAGTCGTCGACAGAAGATCTTCGATAAGTGCCGTCTCGATTTCGTCTTCGGCCGATTCGTGTAGTAATCTAAACAGGTTGCTTCGAGCGATCGGAGACAAAATCTGGGTCTGTGGCGCAGCTGGTAGCGCACCTGCATGGCATGCAGGGGGTCAGGGGTTCGAGTCCCCTCAGATCCACCAAAACATAAAATATGGCCTCGCAGAATCGTCTGCGGGCCATATTTTTTTTGCGCGGAAGGTGTCGAATCCCGAGGTGGAAAGACGACGGACTATCCGTAGCGAAAATGTCTGCGCGCCGAGCCTCTGCGGTCGTCAGCCGCGATACTGGATGACCGCGCGCCCCGCCTTGAAGAGGTTCTGCCCGACCGTCGAGGGGTCGCTGACATAGCCCGAGATCATCGCGCCGTCTCGCAGCATCATGAGCTCTTCGGCCACCGACTCGGCGTCGGGCACACCGATCCTCTCGAGCGCCTCGCGCGCCGTGCGGATGCCCCACCGGCGGTGCTCGTCGATGACAACGCGCACGGGATGCTCGGGGTCGGGGTATTCGGCACCGGCGTTCAGGAACGCGCACCCGCGGAACCCCGGGACGCAAGCCTCGTCGCCGAGCGCACGCGCCACGAGGCCGAGCGCGATCGACGGATGATTAGCGGCCCGGGCCAGCACGTGGCTGATGCCGGCGCGCTCCCACGCGGCGCGATTCTCGAGGTAGGCGACGACCAGGTCGTCCTTGGACGGGAAGTAGCGGTAGAACGTGACCTTGGTGATTCCCGCGGCCTGGATGATCTTGTCGGCGGAGACGGCACGGATGCCCTCGGCGTAGAACAGGGCCGTCGCCGCATTCAGGATGCGATCGCGAACGGGCAGGGCGCGCTGGGCTGCGGCGCTCACGGGTGTGACGCCGGCGAGCTCTTCGAGCGGCTCGGCCGATGCGTGGGTGACGGGCTGCGTCATGGAGACCCCAATCCTTGCGTGCGGCCGAGCATGCGACACGCCAGGGTGGTGCAACATGCGTTCATCTGCCGGCGAGCTTCGGGTTCGCGCGACCGTGACCGATGAAACCCGATCTTATCAGGGGAGTTGCGGCGCGGGCAGGTGCGGGTCGCCGCGGCATCCGGCATCGTTCAGAAGAAGTTTGACGAAACTGGAATAGAGATCCATTTACATGTGTTTGCATAGTTCGGTGGCGATGAGCCCGCCACGGTCCGATATCCGGATCACAGAACGAACAAGGAGCACCTCATGACGGACACCATCGACATTCCCGGTTACAAGGCCGGCACCTGGGTCATCGACCCCACGCACTCCGAAGTCAGCTTCAGCATCCGCCACCTCATGATCTCGAAGGTCCGCGGCACGTTCGACCTCTTCGAGGGCACGCTCGTCACGGGCGAGAACCCCCTCGACTCGAGCGTCACCGCGCACGCCAAGGTCGAGTCGATCAACACCAACGAGCCCAACCGCGACGGCCACCTGCGCACCGGTGACTTCTTCGAGGCCGAGAAGTACCCGACCATCGACTTCGTCTCGACCGCCGTCCGCCAGGAAAAGGGCGACTTCAAGGTTGACGGAAACCTCACCATCAAGGGTGTCACCAAGCCCGTCACGTTCGACTTCGACTTCGGTGGCTTCAGCCAGGACCCGTACGGCAACTACAAGGCCGGCGCGACCGCTACCACGGTCATCAACCGTGAAGACTTCGGCCTGAACTACAACGCTGCCCTCGAGACCGGCGGCGTGCTGCTCGGCGAGAAGGTCACCATCACCATCGAGCTGCAGGCCGCGCTCCAGGCGTAGTCCCACCTCGTCGGCCCGCAGAGACGACACGGATGACGGAAGCCTTGTCGCCCGCCATCCCCTGACGAATCGTCAGCCTGTCGCCCCTCGCGGCCACTCAGAAGCGGCGGAGAATCCCTCGGGACTCTCCGCCGCTTTTCTGCGCGCAGGGCCCGGTCAGAGTTCTGACGCTCAGGAGTTCGCGCCGACGATCTCTTCCCGCACGCGCCGCAGGTCTTCGAGCAGCGAGCCGATCAGGATCCAGTGGTCCGGGTGCGGCCGCTGAATGACCAGGGGAGCGGTCAACGCGGGGATCTCGGCCGTGACAGGTTCGGCATCCTCGTCGCGTTCCTCGCCGGCCGGGCGGCTGAGCAGCCGGAGGTCGTGCGCGGCTCGGTGCAGCTCGCGGGCAATCTGTTGCACGGTCGATTCTTCGGAGAGGGTCGCGTCGTAGTGGTCGCGCACGGCCCGCGTCATGCCGATGGTGCGGGTGACCACGGGGGAGAGCCGATCGAGCAACTCACGAATCTGTCGCAGCTCGTCGCGGTGAGCGGACCTGCGCGGGTTCAACGTGAGCGACTCTTCGCCCTTGGAGAGCGATTCGACGGCTTTGTCGCGCATGGGCCGCAGCAATCGTGCCTCGATCATGGCTCCCTCGACGGCGTTGTGGCTGTGCGGTGTGGCGAGGATGTCGGCCAGTCGGTCGAGGCTCGCAGCCAGTTCTGCCACGAGGGCTGCGGCATCCGCGCGCGCCGGCCCGATCATGACGGGCGGCACGATGAGCGCGTTGACGATCACGCCGATGGCCGCGCCGATGAGGGTCTCGAGGATGCGGTCGACGGCATAACCCGGTGTCGTGGCGCCGATCGACAGCACGAGCATGGCGCTGATCGGGATCTGGTTCGACGATCCGGGCGTCAGGCGCAGCGCCCAGCCGATGAGAATCGACACGACGATGGCGGCGAGCACGATCCAGCCCTGTTGCCCGAAGACGATGCCGATGCCCGAAGCGATGAGCACACCCGCGATCACACCCACGCTGCGCTCGACGGCCTTGCCGAGCGACTGGTTCACGCTCGGCTGCACCACGAGTAGCGCCGCGATGGCCGCGAAGATGGGCAACTGACCCGGCAGAACCGTGATGGCCACGAACCAGGCGGCGATGGTGGCGACCGACGTCTTGACGGCCTGGATGAAGGGCAGGCGCTTGGGGGTGCGGATGGGGGTCGCGAGCGTCAACGAACGCAAGCGGTTTCGGCGCGGCATCCGGTTCTCCCTTCGCATCGGTCGTCGGGCCGTTGCGTGACCCGAATACGCCACCTAGGACAGATCGAACTCCGACAGGCGCGCGAGCAACCCGGCACCGTCGGGCGCATAGATCCAGTGCGCCTGCGAGGGCGCGTGCTCGTCGGGCTTCGATCGACCACCGGCGAGGACCGCCTCACCGGGGGACAGCTGGCGGATGGCGACACCCGCGACGTGCTCCGGACGTTCTTCGGAGAACGCGCCGTAGATCTCTTCGTCGTGCTGGCCATCGTCGCCCACGAGCAACCAGCGGATGTCGGGGAACTCGTCCGCGAGGCGGCGCAGGTTGGTCTCCTTGTGCAACCGGCCGCTGCGGAACCAGCGGTCGTGCGTCGGCCCCCAGTCGGTCAGCAGCAGGGGGCCGGACGGGTAGAGGTTGCGCGACAGGAAGCGCGTCAGCGTGGGAGCAACGTTCCAGGCGCCGGTCGACAGGTAGATGACGGGCACGGTCGGATGACTGCGCGTCAGCCGCTCGAGCATGACGGCCATGCCGGGCACGGGCGTGCGCGCATGCTCGTCGAGCACGAAGGTATTCCACGCCGCCACGAACGGCCGGGGGAGCGCCGTGACCATGACGGTGTCGTCGACGTCGGAGATCACGCCGAGGCGCGTGCTGGGGTCGACGATGTAGACGCGGGCCTCGACGGGTTCGGTGTCTTCGGTGCTCAACGTGATGCTCTGCCAGCCGGGCTCGAGGTCGGCCGTGACGACGACGTCGACGACGCCCCCGCGGTCGGCCTGCACGCGGTGCTTCGTGTCGCCGACCTGCACCCAGACATCCGCCTCGACGACGGGGATGCTCGTGAAGCTGCGCCAGCCGCGGATGCGCTCGTCGGGTTTGTCGAGGTCTTTCGTGGGCGTGGCGACCTTCGGCGGCGTGAGCACGACGCGCGCGAGGACGCGCACCCATGTGGTTGAACCGTAGCCCGTGAAGGGCACGACCGTGGCGATATCACCGCGTTTGCGGGCGCGACGGTGACGCCAATCTTGCACGGCGTCGTCGATGCGGGCTGCGCGGTGGAGCGTTCGTCTAGCGTGGGCGACGAGGGGTGCGTCGGGGGAGCGGTCGCTGTCGTGGGGCACCCGACAAGTCTGTCATGGTTGCGGCACCTGCCTCGGGGGTTGCAACCGCGTCGCTCGCGACATCCGCCGTCATGTGGCGCTCTTCGCTGCGGTGCAGAACCTTCTTGACGATGAGGACGGCCACGAGGAACACGACGATGACGCCCACGAAGAGGTAACCCGCGAAGTGCAACTTCTCGGAGAGCTCGCGGAACGTGCCCGCAGCTACCGAGCCGACCGTGACATAGGCGGTCGACCAGATGACGCAGGCCGGGATGGTCCAGGCGATGAATTTGCGGTAGGTCATGGTGCTCATGCCGACGGTGAGCGGGATGAGCGAGTGCAGCACGGGCAGGAACCGCGACACGAACACCGCAATGCCGCCGCGGCGCTGCAGATAGTTCTCGGCGCGCACCCAGTTGTGCTCGCCGATCTTGCGCCCGAGGCGCGACGCCCGGATCTTGGGGCCGAAGTAGCGCCCGAGCGCGAAACCGACCGATTCGCCGCCAATGGCGCCCGCGATGACCACGAGCACCATCGAGAGGTATTGCACAGGCCCGTCGACGGCCGTCGATGCCACGAGCACCATGGTGTCGCCCGGAACGACGAGACCCACGAGCACGGATGTCTCGAGGAAGATGCCCAGCCCGGCCAGCAGCGTGCGCAGCACGGGGTCGACGCTCTGGACGAGGTCGAGCAGCCACATGAGGATGTCGTTCACGAGCCGCAGCCTAGTGATCGAGGCTGGAGAAGACCCGATATTCGCACCGTGATCGGGGCTCGTTTTTGTGCCTTTCCGAAAAGGTGAGCCTGTGGTCAGACCACAGGCCGAAATCGCGCTACGATTGATTCAGCGGGACACCAAACCCGCTCGATTCCGCCGATCCGGCGACACGCTGCCCGGGGGATCAGCCGCTAGCGGACCTCTGAAAACGGAGCTCTCAGTGAACGAATTACTCGACCCGCTGCTTCTCTCGCGATGGCAGTTCGGTCTGACGACCATCTACCACTTCCTGTTCGTCCCCCTGACGATCGGAATGGCCACCACGGTCGCCATCTTCCAGACCGCCTGGGTGCGCACGGGCAAGGTGCACTACCTGCAGATGACGCAGTTCTTCGGCAAGATCTTCCTCATCAACTTCGCCATGGGCGTCGTGACGGGCATCGTGCAGGAGTTCCAGTTCGGCATGAACTGGTCCGACTACTCGCGTTTCGTGGGCGACGTCTTCGGTGCCCCGCTCGCGCTCGAGGGTTTGCTGGCCTTCTTCTTCGAGGCCACCTTCATCGGCCTCTGGATCTTCGGCTGGGACAAGCTCTCGCCCAAGATCCACCTGCTGACCATCTGGGCCGCGGCCATCGGCAGCATCCTGTCGGCGTACTTCATCATCGCGGCCAACGCGTTCATGCAGAACCCCGTCGGCTTCCAGATCAACGAGGAGCGGGGGCGGGCCGAGCTCACCTCGATCGTCGACGTGCTCACGAACAAGGTCGCGCTGGCGGCGTTCCCGCACACGATCTTCGCCTGCTTCATGGTCTCGGCCGGTCTCGTCATCACGGTGGCGGCCTACCACCTGTCGCGCAACCAGCACCTCGACACCATGAAGCCGGCCCTGAAGTTCGGCCTGTGGACCATGCTCATCGCGGGCGCACTCACCACCCTGGCGGGCGACCAGCTCAGCCTCGCGATGGTGCAGACGCAGCCCATGAAGATGGCGGCGGCCGAGGCGATGTACCACACGTCGACGGGGGCGGATGCATCCTTCTCGATCTTCACGCTCGGCACACCCGACGGCGTGCACGAACTGTTCTCGATCCGCATCCCCTATTTGCTCTCGTTCCTGTCGACGCACACCTTCAACGGAACCGTCGAGGGTATCAACGACCTGCAGGCGCAGTACGTGCAGCTCTACGGCCCCGGCGACTACACGCCCATCATCTGGGTGACCTACTGGTCGTTCCGCTGGATGATCGGCCTCGGCATCTTCCACATCCTCGTGGCCCTCACGGGTCTCTGGCTCACCCGCAAGGGGCGCATGCCCGAGCAGAAGTGGGTGTGGAAGATCGCGATCTGGTCGTTCCCCGCGTCGCTCGCCGCCATGATCGTCGGCTGGGTGTTCACCGAGATGGGGCGCCAACCGTGGCTCGTCTTCGGCTTGCTGAAGACAGCCGACGGGGTGTCGCCGAACATTACGGGTCTCGACGTGCTGATCTCGCTGATCGCGTTCACGGCCGTGTACGGCACCCTCGCGGTGGTCGAGTTCAAGCTCATCAAGAAGGCCGCCCAGAAGGGGCCGGACGATGCACCCGCCGTCGACGAAGAGTCCGGCATCCACCAACCGGTCACCACCGTCTACTAGCGAGACAGGAAGAATAATCATGGACCTCGGAATCCTTTGGTTCTGGATCGTCGCCTTCTTCTTCGTGGGCTACTTCGTCCTCGACGGCTTCGACTTCGGTGTGGGCATGTCGCTGCCGTTCCTCGGCAAAGACGACACCGACCGCCGCGTCATCATCAACACCATCGGGCCCGTGTGGGACCTCAACGAGACGTGGGTGATCGTGGCGGGCGCTGCCCTGTTCGCGGCCTTCCCCGAGTGGTACGCGACGCTGTTCAGCGGGTTCTACCTGCCGCTCCTGCTCATCCTGCTGGCCCTCATCATCCGCGGTGTGTCGTTCGAGTATCGGCACCAGCGGCCCGAGGCGTCGTGGAAGAAGCGCTTCGACACCATGATCATCGTGGGCAGCGCCATCCCGGCCCTGCTGTGGGGTGTGGCCTTCGCGAACATCGTGCAGGGTGTGCCGCTCGATGCCGATCACAACTACATCGGCGGCTTCTTCGCCCTGCTCAACCCGTATGCGCTGCTCGGCGGGCTCACGACCCTGTTGCTGTTCTTCACGCACGGCGTCATCTTCGTGTCGCTCAAGACCGACGGGGAGCTGCGCGAGCGGGCCCGCAAGCTGGCGGCGCGTTCGGGCATCGTCACGATCCTGGTGGCCGCGACGTTCCTCGGCTGGACCGTGCTGGCGCACCCCGAGAAGTCGGGTGTCGTGATCGGTGCCGCCGCGGCCGCGGTGCTGCTGATCCTGGCCTACATCGCCAACGCGCTCGGTAAGGAGGGGCGCGCCTTCGCCCTCATGGCGGCGACCATCGCGGCGGCCGTGCTGACGCTCTTCGTGGCGCTGTTCCCGGCCGTGATGCCCGCCTCGAACGATCCCGCCAACAGCCTCACCATCGCGAACGCGTCGTCGACGCAGTACACGCTCGAGGTCATGAGCTGGGTCGCGGTGATCGCGCTTCCGCTCATCCTGCTCTACCAGGGCTGGACGTACTGGGTGTTCCGCAAGCGGGTCTCCCGTTCGCACATCGAATCCGCCGCGCACTAGCCTGACACGGTGAAACCCCTCGATCCGCGTCTGCTGCGCTACGCGAAAAGCGCGCGACTGTTCCTGGTGGCCGGTGGGGCTGTCGGCCTCGCCACCACCGGGTGCATCGTCGCCTTCGCGTTCCT
>Ga0308164_10000953_pt1 | contig 38088 bp, 39 predicted proteins | sample PhyTR2_FD_201031 | JGI IMG/M metagenome (GOLD analysis project Ga0308164, IMG submission 201031) | Phyllosphere microbial communities from UC Gill Tract Community Farm, Albany, California, United States - DLSLT.R2 | ecosystem: Host-associated > Plants > Phyllosphere > Unclassified | place: USA... | reverse complement strand
CAGCTGCTTGGTAATTACGCCAAAATTGACATCCGTTCCCAAAGGCATCCACGTCGCTGCCACATGCTGGCCAGGATCACGTCCTTCCATCAGAAGCGGCGCCCATTCACGGATTTTTTCGTGATCCTCTGAATATTGCATTCCATAAAAAAGAGGATTCTGAATCAATGCTGCATGACGCCTGCGCAGATAATCCACATTGTTGTCGTCCCATACAAAACTCATATGCGGAGTGGCATTAATAAAATCAGCCGGTTTTGATAGACGCCCCTGAGTAACCTGATGCGCCCAAAACTGGCGAGCCACCTCGAATTGTTCGGCAATCCCTATGGCTCGTTTGGTGTCGATCGAGCCATCCGGGAGCTCGGGTGTGTAATTTAGTTCTGCAAAGGCGGAATGTCCGGTGCCCGCATTGTTCCAGCCATTCGAACTTTCCAGCGCAACGTCATCAAGGCGCTCGAACATCTGAACCTTCCAGTCTGGCTGCAACTCCTGCAAATAGGTAGCTAGTGTGACGCTCATAATGCCGCCCCCGATCATTACGGCGTCGACTGGCTGTTCATTTTCCGCACTAGGTTTTTTTGACGAGAAAAGGGGCCAATACAAGAACAACGCAAGTAGAAACAATAATGAGAGAAGAAGAATGCCGAGAACCTTAAGTGTCTTTTTCATGAGCGGAACCTGAACGTTGAAGGAATTAAGTTGATCGCTTTTCGAAGGGTGCAGCAATGGCTGAAGAGCATAGAGCGCTCGCCCAGCGTCGTCTGTAAGTTATGCCATTCAACGTCCGTAGGAATATATTGCAAGCAGGAAGATTGTTATTCTTCATGTCCCTGCACCGGGCACAACACCCATATATTTTTAGGCCGGTGCTGTGCCCATGGCTACTCGCTAATTGACATTGCAGGCGTTTTTACAATGGTCTATTTGCTTGGGAGCGCTCATCTTTCTCCCCCGTTTTTTCTTGATTGACCAGAGCATATTCATCTCGATCAGTTGCGGGTCATACAAGTCTCGTTAAAACACCGTCGAAATTCTTACGTCGCACATTGACGCTTTCTGATACCACAACGCGAAAATAAGACATACGATGAAGATTCACAACTATGGAGGCAACATGTCAGATAAACCTAACAAATGAAAAATCCGTTGAATCTTCACCGTCCGCTGATGCCAAGGAACGTCAGCATAAACAAGAGAATAATTTCAATCATCCCAATGTCACGCAGGCAGACGCAGGTGACACCAGTATCGAGAGCGATCCGCCAAAAGATCCAAAGGCCAAATAGCAGTAGTGCCCATCGACGCCACGCCGACGGATAGATTCCACTGTCAATTTCATAAGGAGATACACATGTCATCCAACCAATCCCCGACCGACAAGAAGATGCCTTTGCCTTCCGATGAAGTACGTGAGAAGTTGGTCAATCCGGATTTTCTTAACCCGTCATCGTTACCGGGCTCTAGCCCAGATATCTCCAATGCTTCACCTGTCCCGATGGTCACAGAGGATCCGAATGACCCCGGCCGAACCCGCCCTGCCTCGGATGAGGAAATTTTCGATAAAGTCACAAAGACCCACGCTGTACCAGATTTGAACTGGTCTCTTGAAGAAGACCGAAAAAAGGATCATTAAGAAACAAGCCCCGGTCATTGCCGGGGCTTTTTTTTCAGCCCGAGGTGCATATGCATCATCGGGCTATCGATCTTAGATTTCCAAGCGAAGCGACTACACTTTCGCCTTCACGCCGGGTGTGGCAGAACGTATTAAAAATGCTTGGGTGAGGTGTGGCAAGTGTTTTAGGAGCCATGCCGCCATAGCTACCTCTTGCTCCAAGATCTGTTCACAGGCCGCTTTGGTGGACGCATCACCTGCTTGCTCCGCTGCTGCGATCAGTGCGGTGTAGCTAGCAATTTCCAAATTCTCGAAAACATAACCCGCCATCGCCCCCTTGACCACTTCGTCGCTTACGGTCATACCGCCTACCGCTTGGCCGAATGCCATCAGCTTTCCACCCAAATCCTTTATCACGGAATTGCTAACGCCACGGCGAAACATGCATTCGTCCAGCAGTCCTTGTTGCCCACGCGTTTCTTCAATGTGCTTGACGATGCGTGCTTTTAACTCGGGATAATGCTCCAGACGTTCAGCTTGTGCAGTCAACATTTGTTCTGCCTGCTTTTCCATCGCGTGCGCATCACGCAGCCAGTCATTCAAATTTTCGTTTACATCAGTCATTTTCTTCTCCGTAAAAAATGAAAATATGATTCCGATACACTAGACATGTACTATCGCTTATCGCAATCAGTGGGACAACGAAGCTTCATGGTAGCGTTTGAGGAAACTGTAATCTGTCAGCAAATCGATGCAGGAAATGTAGGATATTGAGGTTCACTGACAAAGATTGGCACGCAATCATGAACGCATGCGCCCTCTGAAAATCAGCGCAAACAATGATGTATATGCTTTTTGACGATGTGCTTAAATTATGGAATCCAGCATAAACATCACAACAAATCCGAGTAAAAACGTGGCGGACCCCATCACAGGACTAGCGCTGCGATAGGTCTGTGGAATGATTTCACGCAACACCACAATGAGCATCGCCCCGGCAGCCATCGCCAACATTCCGGGTAACAGAGAAGACGTGAGAGAGATCAGCTGTACACCAATCAGGGCGGCTACAGGCTCCGACAAACCCGATAACGCTCCTACCAGCATGGAAAACAGCCGCCCATAGCCCGCGCCGCTTAGCGCGACCGCGATGATAAGGCCCTCTGGTAAATCTTGAATGGAAACGCCGGTCGCCAATGCATGGGCTCGGTCTAGTTCCACGCCTGCATAAGCAACGCCAATGGCCATCCCTTCCGGAATATTATGAATTGCGATCGCCAACGTCAGCAGCCAAGCGGTCCTTAAAGAGACGCTTTGGGTCGCCTCACCATGAAGTCTAGCCTGATGGTGAGCGATCGCGCGATAGAGGCACAGTACCAACGTCCCGCCTGCTCCCATGCCGAGACTCATTACCAAGACGATAAAGAAGTTCGATGCCCACAACTCGTGTGCGGCCTCAAACGCAGGTACCATCAAAGAGAAGGCCGTGGCTGCCAACATAACGCCGCCGCCAAAGGCGATAAAGGCGTCAAAGGTACGCGTGTTGAACTCCTTAGAAAATAGGACTGGCAACGTACCCAGTGCAGTTGCCAATGCAGCCGCACTTCCCCCAAGCAAGGCAGCGTACATACCAGGCTGAGCGAAAAACTTTCCTAGCCCGCCTTGAGATATCCACCACAAGCAAAGACAAGAACACACCCCGGCCCCTGCAATCAACGTGGGAAGAGTCGAGTTGCGTAAAACACTTTTTTCTTGTTTTGAAAAATTCTTCAAGAACATCTTCCCTCCCAAATGACGGCCGGAGCAAGTCCGGCCGTTTGTTCCTACTTTATTTTGCCTGGCTCGTCGGATTCATACAGCAACGGCGCACCGCCAAGATCCGCGCCTGTCATCGGATTGACCGTCGGATCGGACGACGTTCTGGCTGCGAATGTCTCATTGAGTGCGGCTTCTTTGGACGAAAGTTGCACAGTGGCTCCACCATCATTACCGTCGACTGGAGGCTGCACATCATTTACGAAATCCCATTGCTCGCCTTGATTCCAGGGCCCGCGTAACTCACCGTCTCCTTTTGAAAGGTTGAAGTAGGTGCTGGCAAAGCGAGGATCACCTGGCGCCTTCCCGGGTGGGAAATTCGGTGTAATTGAGTAGAGCGCCTTCTCGAATGATTTTTGATGCGCAATTTCCCTCGTCATTAAAAATCCCAATGCCTCCTTGACGCCGGGATCGTCAGTCAAATTGATGAGACGTTCATAGACAATCTTGGCACGCGCTTCCGCTGCAATGTTTGAGCGTAGGTCTGCGGTCGGCTCACCAATCGTGTCGATGTACGCGGCAGACCATGGCACCCCTGCCGAATTTACGAGGGGAGCACCTCCCCCGTATAGAAGTTGGGTAACGTGACTATCGTTCCCGGCGCCTGTCAGGGACTTGTACAGCTCACCTTCGGAATCCACCCCTTCCGCGAGTTTGCCTTTCGCACCTTTGTTAAGCATCACCACGATGTTGCCAATGACCTCCAAATGGCTTAACTCTTCCGTAGCGATATCCATCAACATGTCGCGGCGTCCTGGGTCATCTTCAGCAAGGGCTTGTGTGAAATAGCGGCAGGCCGCTGCAAGCTCACCTTGAGGCCCTCCAAACTGTTCCAACATTAGATTAGCGAGCCCTGGGTTTGGCTCGCTGACTCGTACCGTGTATTGCAATCTCTTATTGTGTGTAAACATCATCCGCTCCTGTGTAAAGCCACGCTCAGATGGCGACGACGTTCATTTTTCAGAAAACGATCGCTTCCCGAAATCAGATATTCGACAATGGCTATGTAGGATGAAGTCTTTAAGAACGCTCTTCAAATTGTCAGCGGCGATGACGTCAGGCTAGACGCTTGCACTGTCGCGTTTGATTAGGCCACATATCGCCTGTGCATTCCAACGTGGAGTTTTAACGCTGCCTTTGCGGCGTGCGACTTGAAGCGGACGCGTCGCATGATGAAAAATCCCTTCGTACCTTCCATTGACACACGCCCTGCCCAGGATCCAAACTCTCGGCTTTTCAGGCATGGTCTGACCACACGGCAATGGTGAAACGATGATTGATACAGTGTCCATCCTTAACTCATGTCTCACCAGACCGAAATGGATCTCGCACGCTCTACAACTTTGTACCTGGCCCCTTTAAATATCCGGATAGAGGACATTAGTCTTCACCATATCAGGCAAAGCTAAGCAAGCAAAAGAATTGGAATGGAATAATTAATAATGGGTGAGCATTTCTGAAGGGATTTGTTCAGATACCCAGCCATTATTTACGTCCCAAAAGCGCAGGCGCATTAGCTGCATGATCTGATCAGGGGGCAGCGGTTTTGATACCAGATAACCCTGAATTTCGTCACATTCAAGCGATTGCAAGATTTCCAGTTGCTCGATCGACTCCACACCTTCTGCGATCACCGTCATACCTAGCGCATGCGCCATTTGTATGATGGCCTTGATCAATATTTTCGTTTCTTCGTTAGTCTTTAAATTAGTTAAAAAAGCTTTATCTATTTTAAGTACTTGAGATCGAACCTCTTGAAGACGCGACAAGGACGAGTACCCAGTTCCAAAATCATCAATGTGAATTTTTATCCCGAGCGAGCGGATAGAATTAATCTGGTCTGTGATGACGGGTGAAGCATCCATCATCGTGGATTCAGTAAGCTCTATTTCCAACGCACTAGGCTCCAGTTTATACTTTGCAATGGTAGAGCCCATCAATAGATCGACATCGCCTGCTTCTAACTGCAAAAGCGAAACGTTGATTGATACAGGAACCCCGGTTAATCCCTCTTCTTGCCACTGCCGGATCTGCATGCATGTCTTCTCGACGATCAGCGCGCCTAAAGCGACGATACTGCCTGTTTTTTCAGCAAGCGAGATAAAGTCCGCGGGGCCAATCAGTCCGCGCTTGGGATGCTGCCATCTGACAAGCGCTTCAAACCCAACCAATTCACCGCTGACCGTGTTGATGCGGGGCTGATAGTGAAGTTCAAAGTGCTTGGACTTGATAGCGCTGCGTAATTCTTCCTCGGAATCCAGTCTGTGTTTGATACCGTCAAAAATCGCCTGATCAAAGAATCGGTAATTCGTCTTGACGTCAGCCTTGGCTGCATACATGGCGATGTCTGCTTTCTGAACCAAAATGTCAGGCTCTATGCCATCCCTTGGGAAAAGACTTATCCCGACCGATGCCCCGACGACAAGCCGCTTTCCATCGATTTCAAATTCCTGCTCAAATGAAGAAGCAATGCGTGAGGCGATGAGCCCTACCTCCTCACAAGTTTCGAAGGAACTCAATAGAACCGTAAACTCATCCCCACCTAACCGCACCACAGTGTCCTCCACACGGAAGAGCATCTTCAGACGCTGGGCAACCTGCCGTAATAGCTGGTCGCCTGCCTGGTGGCCTAGCGAATCATTAACCTCCTTAAATCTGTCCAGATCAATGAACAGCACAGCAATTTTTTTTTGATTTTTTGCGGCGTGCTTAAGCACAACGGGTAAATAATTGAGGAACCAGTACCTGTTTGGCAATAACGTTAAAGCGTCAGTATTCGCTGTTGTAATCAGGCGCTCCTCATGCTCTTTCGACTCTGTGATGTCACGAAGAGTCACTGCCAGGCCAGCTTGAGAACGTATAAGCCGACGTTGATACCAAATGGGTGAATCACTCACACTCATCTGCAGTTGAATCTCGTCCTCGATAAATCCTGCCTTCATGGCAGCTTCAAACAAGGAGGGCTGGAAACTCACATTACTGCCCACTTTCAACGTCGACAGCCTGCTACCCACCAGTTCCTGTTTATGCAAGCCTAAAAATTGCGCCCCTCTCTCGTTGCAATCTTCAAACAGAAAGTCCTCCAATTTGCTGTCCTTGTTATATAGGGCTTTCATCGTGTAGAAGCCCTCTCGGGCGTGATCTACCGCCAACAAGTAATTTTGCTTGGCCTCTTCCACTTGCTGCTTGCGGCGACCCAAGCGATTACTGAAATACATGCCAAGCGCTGCAATAATACAAAGAAGGATCGTACCGACCAGAGCCATTTGTTTATAGCTCGCAACCGTCGCCTGATGATCCGCGAAAAAGTCGCTTTCAGACAGTCCGACATAAGACACCAAGGGATAGCCAACCAGCTTTTTCCAAGCAAGAATACGTGCTTCGTCGTCTTTGTAATGTTCTCCGGACAATCGCATTACCCCGATATCGTTTTCAAAATCCGGGGGAGAAATATGCGTTTCGCCCTGTAAAGCCTCGCCTTTTTCGCTTACGAGCAACGTCCCATCCTCGTGTCTGATAGAAATAAAGTCATGAGGATTGAGGCTTTTCTGATCGTTGAAGGTAGCCAAATAGGCGGGATCAACGCTCACCAGAACTATCCCGTCAAAGTTGCCTGCCTTATCCTCCAGTCGACGCGAGAAATGGATGACCGGTCGGGAAGAACGTTTGCCAGAAATAACAGCCGGACTAACATGTAAAAATCGATCCGCATTAAGCAAGTGATAACGAAAGAACTCTCGATCTGCTGAATTGGTACGGGGACCCAGTAGCGTGCTCGCAATAGCGTCACCCCGTTTGTTGAGCAGAGAAACGTAAAGTTGCGACGTAGGTGGGTACAGACCCTTATTAAACTGGTCCTGCAGGTCAAGGTCCTCAGGATTATGTTCCCAGTGATACTTAACGTTCAACGTGACCGACTCGATTTCACGAATGGTGCGTTCCAGCTGTTCTGAATAAGCGGTAGAAAGCGATGCCGCATGATCGAAAGCGCTTCTCTGTGCTTCCTCCTCCAACCACTGGATCTTGATGGCGGCTGTAAGCCAAAATATCAAGATAATGGCGAGACACGATGCAGGCCATACCAATATGGATTTTTTTCGATGCTTGAAAAAACTATGTTGGGACATTTATGCCACCCCCGGCGTCAAGAGTGTTTTGATCTGAATCTGTCTTAAATCAGCCAGCGAAGCTTCCGCAGCCTTGTCCTCTTAATCAACTTGAATACGGATCATGATCGATCTATTTAGTTAGTTTCCCTCCGCATACGGTCCGCTTTCTATCTTAATCGGGCGAAAAAAGACTAAGTTCACCGCAATGTTTGCCGTACTCAATCGTAACTCAACTTATTCCCGATCAGTACTTACCTGAACACACAACCTTGATGTTTTTTGTTCCGAGGCGATTCCACCAGATCGTAATTTTAACTTCGTGAGATAGGCAATAAACAGCGGCACGCCAAGGGAATCCATTCGGCATGTGAGCCCGTCTCACTATTCACTTTTCCCCTTATAGCGAAACAACGATCACGCGACACGTAAAACAACATCGAGATCGAAGTGCCTTCACGACCGAAGACAGTACGCGGTAAAACTTCTGCAGGAAATGCAAACATCCCGCGATCAACCAAGGATCTCGCAGACAGTGCTGCACGATCAGCGAATTGAAACTTTTGTATCGCAAGGACAGCGATGGGAACAAAAGCGATATTCGCTTATTCCAACTGCAGTTAGCATTTTTATAACGAGAGCGCATGGTTTGTACCTATGATGGCATCACGTTCAAGACGGAGCTCCTAGCACGATGGGCCGCTTTTTTTGATATTGCAGAATGGGAATGGCGTCTCTATCCGCATTCCGTTGGCAATTGGCAGCCAGACTACCGAGTCAATTTCGAGTGCGGTGATCGACTCTGCAAGTCGAGTCATACCCTCTTCGTTGCAGTGCTTCCTATCTATACTCCGGAAAGATTGGAACATCATCCCGCCATTGATTTCACGCAGACGATCAAGGATGAGCAGGGGCAACCGGTTGCTGACGCTGGCGCCGTATTTGGTGTCAACCCCGGCTACACAAAGTGGATGCTTGAGCACAACAACGGTAAGGCGTGGACTAGCGTTCCGCTCTGGATTCCGGACCACGCCCAAATGTGGGCCGAAGCTTGTGCACACGTGCGAAACGAAAATGTCCCCCTACAAGCCTATAGTTGCCTTTCGACTTCGGACCTGCCACTTCGTGATTCTCCGGTTAGAGTGCTCAGCGGGCGACAACGCAATTAATTAAATTTATTAATTAGCGAGAATTTTATTAATAAAATTTAATGATATGGATTCTTGAAAAACTGTCCGGCGCATAGATATTTTCGCTGCGGGCGCTCCAGTGAGGCTCGCTGTCTTCTTATCGCTTGAAATTGAAAGGATAACTATGCGTACCTATGACTTTTCCCCACTTTATCGTTCTGCCATCGGTTTTGATCGCCTAGCTCAGTTGTTCGACGATGCGCAACGGGCAGACACCGCTTATCCGCCTTATAACATTGAGCTGGTAAGCGAAGATAAATACCGCATCACTATGGCGGTCGCCGGCTTTACGCGCGCTGATATCGAGATTGTTACAGAAGGCGACGCATTAAAAATCATTGGCCGCAGAAACCGCGAAGAAACGCCACGTAATTTCCTGCATCGCGGGATTGCATCACGTGATTTCGAGCATAGTTTTCAACTCGCGGAACATGTGCATGTCGCAGGTGCCAAACTTGCCAATGGCTTGCTGAATATCGACTTGGTCCGCGAAGTTCCTGAAGCCATGAAGCCGCGAAAAATTCAAATTGACGATGTGGAAGCAAACGTTCATCAAACGGAAGCAGAAATACAGCAATTAGCTGCATAAGTCCATCGTGTCCTGATCTAAAGCGCAGGACTTTGTCCTGCGCTTTATTGATTGTGTCTCTAAGGTTAGTCACCGCACGTTTTACTAGAGCATAATGCGCGACAATCGCGCTCAACTTAAAATTTCTCGCCAAAACTTGGAGTAATCATGCGGCCACTAATCTTGATTGTGGAAGACGAAGTGGATGCGGCAGAAGTGCTTGCACTTGTATTAGACCAATGGGGATATGACACCATGATTTGTCATGATGGTCGCGAAGGATATCAGTTAGCTGTCAGCATGTTGCCAGATATAATTCTGGCTGATTACAACATGCCTCATATGAGCGGTTTGCAGCTTGCGGAAAAATTATCCGAAAAAATTGCAACTGCGTCTATCCCTTTTATTTTGATGACAGCTCTTTATGAAATGCTGGTATCCACAATAAATATAAACATCGCATCTGTCATCAAGAAACCTTGCGATCTACTTTTTTTGCAGAAGGTGCTTGCAGGAATTTCTGTGAAACCAAGCGTGCGGCGTCTGGACCCTCTCAAGCTTTCAGCTTGACATATTTTAGATGAGGAAAAAAGCACGCAATGCGTCTTTTTCAGACAACGTGATTGAGTACTTAAGGATGTGTCACTGTCTTTGTTCAGCAATTTTAAAGCAGAGCACAACCGATTTCGTTTTTCTGAATGAAAACCGCAGCCATGCAAAGTCTGCAGCTCATAGCTTATGGTACTTGCTGCCAAAGCCCATCCTGATTGAAGAAAGCCATGCAGCAAAACTGAATCGTCTTGCTTGTGTATCAAACCTGCCATGCGCCCCGTAGTCCCTTTGAATGGCGGTGTATAGATTATCGACAGGATCAGCATGCGCCTTCTCATCGCTCAATTGGCCCTCGTAGGCTTCTTTGGCCATTTTTTTATCAAGATAACCAGGCATAAACTTATTTCCGACAATCGCCTGAATTGCTGGCCAGCCTATCCAGAATTCTCTTCGAGGAGAACACCCTGCTCTATAAATTGCGCGCGCTGCAATCTCTGGCTGAAAGATGGTTCCCATAGGTTGCGACCGGCGTGGCATGAAGCTTCGCGCTATATCAAACTGCGGTGTATTAAATGCCGAGAGATGAACGGAAGTGAGCTTTACTCCACAACGATCATGCAGGAGTTCGGATCTGAGAGAATCAGTGAAGCCCCGCAAAGCACTTTTGGCACCACAATAGGCGGCTTGCAAAGGAATAGAACGATAGGCAAGCGCGGAGCCCACTTGAACGATAACACCCGTATTTCTCGGACGCATATGGGTGAGCGCTGCAAGCGTACCCCATACACTTCCTAGATAAGTAACGTCTGTCACGCGCTTGAAGTCCTCGGATGGAATGACCTCCACCGGGCCAAAAACTGTAGCCATGGCGTTGTTGACCCATACATCTATCTTCCCCCACATGCTTACGATTTGAGCGGCAGCCTCATCAATGGCTGACTTGTCCGCGATATCGACGGTTAGAATGAGTGCCGTTCCCCCAGCAAGTTCGACTTCTCTTTTTGCCGCTTGCAGTCCAGCGATACCACGGGCGAGTAACGCAACACGCCAACCATGTCTGCCAAATTCTCGAGCCGTCGCCCGACCAATGCCCCCGGATGCACCGGTCACAACCACGACTTTGGAAGCATATGACGACTGGTCTTCATTCATGCAGACTCTCCCATGCAAACAACTTGATTGATAGTGTTTAGAAAAATATTTCTAGCTTCGGTAAAATTCCCATGACACTCCCGTCATAAAAAAGGCGAGCAACGCTCGCCTTTAGGAGATGATCATGAGTACTTAAGCAAGTGCCCCGAGTAACTCTTCCTTTCTCTCCATCATCTGCACTGCAAGAGCGTCGAGGTCCAACTTAGATTTTTTGACCTTTTTAAACATCTCGCCTTCCTCCTCTTCGACGTGATGATTAATGTACTCGCTCAACACAGTAACCTTGGCGTCATACATTTCATCTTTGCCACTCATGCCACTAATCTGGGCGATGAGGTCTTTGGCGCTGGCATGTTCGACTTCTGCTTCGTTGAGCATGTCATCGTCATCAATTGCTGCACGAGCAGCCGGATAAAAAATTTCCTCTTCAATCTGAGCATGGATGGTCAGTTCTTCGCAAATTTTATTTGCCACCTCAACCTTTCCTTCGATGTCATCCTTTTTCGCAAGCTTTTCAAATTCCTTGAACAACTTTTTAACTTTCTCATGATCTTCAATCAGCAGATCAATGGCGTCAGGTGTCGACTTACGAGATTTCACTGCGGCTTTGGTAGCTGGCTTGGTAGGCATGGCTGGCTCCTTAACATGTTGACTGCACGGTTATTCGGAATGTCACGCGTCACAATTTAGCGTTGTCTGACAAACCGAGAAATCAGAAATTCTCTCTACCATCTGTCAGAATTTAGAGAAGAATTTGTTTAATTTTTATCCAAAAGGATCAGCTGGGTAATAAGAATGCTCAATGCCCGGCTCGTATCAAGGTCGTATGATGTAAATGCCGAATACGCTGCAGTGCATATTCTGTCGCCGCTCGGCGAACTTCATTCCTGTCACCGCTAAAGTGCATCGTCTCTGAAAAATATTTCAAATCACCATTGCCTTTAAATAGCCAGGCAAAGCATACGGTGCCAACAGGTACATCACCATCGCCGGCGGAAGGCCCAGCTACCCCCGTTGTCGATATGGCTAAATTGGCGTTGCTCTCTTTCAAGGCGCCATGGGCCATTGCTCGAGCAACCTGCTCGCTTGTCAATCCGTACCGTTTTATGACCTCCTCGTCCACCTCCAAAGCCTTTATTTTTGCATCTGCAGAATAAGTGACATACGCCGCTTCCAGCCAAGCGCCACAGCCCGGTGGCTCGGCTAAGGTCGATGAGAGCAAGCCTGCCGTGCAAGACTCAGCGGTGACTACCATTAAGGAATGCTGTTTGAGGTAATGCACAACTTCTTGAAGGAATTGCGAGTTCATAGCATCTCCTATTTGGTCAAATCTGCGCAATCGAGGACGGGTCGGCGTACGGCTTAAGTAAATGAAGGACTAACTGGTAAACTGCGTTTATGTTCTGTCGCCTTATACTGTTTCAAAATGATCTCGTAAACTTTTTCACTTACCGTTTTTCCCTCCAAAAAATTGTCGATTTCATTGTATGAGACGCCGAATGAAAGTTCGTCGGGCTTGAGTGGAGCCAAGGTCTCGAGATCAGCGGTGGGTGTTTTATTGAACAACTGTTCGCCTGCACCACCATATTGGGCCAGCGCTCGCACCTGTCGCTTATTCAGACCCGATAAAGGTGCCACATCGCATGCGCCGTCACCATGCTTGGTAAAAAAGCCCATCAATGCTTCCGCGGCATGGTCAGTACCAATCACCAAACCTTCTTCGCGCCCCGCGATGGCATACTGCGCAATCATCCGCTGACGTGCTTTGATATTTCCCAGTATGAAATCCTCTTGCAACACGTCGTCAAACGAAACACCGCTTCTTTTCACTGACAGCAGCATTTGATCACTGGGCTCTTTGATATTTAGAGTCAGTACCTCATCCGGTTGGATTAGATCGAGCGAAAGTTGCGCGTCTGCCTCATCCTGCTGCTCGCCGTAGGGGAGTCGCATCGCGACAAATTTTGATATGTGACCGGACAAACGCGCATTCACGACGGCTTGCTGCGCGATGAGCCCGGCCGTTAATGAGTCCACCCCGCCACTAATGCCCAAAACCAGGCACTTCTTTTTTGACTGTATTAAAAGCGTACTTAAAAAATCGGCCCTTGCTGCAAATTCCTCTCCAGGATCGATGCTCGACCGAACTCCAAGCGTCTTGATAATAAGATTCTGCTCCTTGGACAGCTGCTCCCCGATGTTGATTGCCTCCATGTTTTCCTCTCAAGTTCGAAAGCCTTCCGGGAGCGCACTGCACATATTTTTCACTTCTGCGCATTCCGTGACTATCGGTATTTTCGTGTTACCTGATTGATTCTCCAATCAGCGGTCATCCCGGCAAGACGTAGGAATATGTATTGAAACGAAGATGTGGCCTCGATATAGAAATCGATGTGAAATTCCGCACAGAGTACGGTTTAACCACAACCCTACATTTGTTGAACTGAACCGTTTACGTATCGTCACGGAGAGAGAGACTGCTCTTGAATAACCTGTGCTCCATTCTTCCTTTTTACCGATCCATCGATGTCAATGACCAGCGGGATATCAAATACTGGACCCGGTTCTTTGGATGTACGGCTGAGCAACTGCGGCAGGTAGTTGCCAAAGTTGGCAATGATTTCAATCGGATACAAACGGAACTTGAGGCTTCAACCACGTCAATCGGCGGGCATTATGGCGAAAACTATCTGGATCGACTTGCTGCCGAACCACTACCGGTGTCAGCGAATTTGTCCGGCAGGCTGGACGGTAGCAGAGCTTACGAGGTGAACAATGCAAAAAAATAAAGCGCGGTACTCCGCGCCATCTCTCTGCTACATAATTGATTTGGTCAATCAGCTCACCCTCAATGGAATCATCGAGTGTGCGCCCCACCATCGCACCGATGAGGACTTTGACACCGGCCACTACCGCGCCGTGCTTGTATCCCATTAGTAGCTATGCACCGATGAGAAATTAATGACAGTAAACCGTGGATCATCCTGAACTTCGGTAAACCAGGTCTTGAAAATACCTTTCCAAAGCGCTTCGATGCGCGCCTTGTAGCGTTCCTTAGCAAGGTCAAAAATTCGCCATGATTGTGATCTCGAAAGTGCAAGAGCACCATCAGGTCCATCGCGATCTCCTAGATCTTGTGACTTCTTCGATGATCAGAAGGCGAATATTTCTGAAATGGGTGACCTTGTAGTTGCCTATTTCCATATTCAACCTTTCTTTTCCCAACGTACGTCGCCGTGGAAAATCAGGATAACTGCTTGGTCATTAGCCCAATGGATTGACGGCACTTGTGCGCTATCGCACTTTTCCATTCATCTCAACAATGCAAAATATTTCAGATGAATGACAACTCCGAAGGCACATCTTTCAACGGTTGCTGACCTTCAATTTCGTGAGAAAAGGATCCGTGATGACAGAACGCAAAATTGAAAAGACGAATTCAGATCGAATGGTAGAACGCAATCGCGCTAATGTAGAACAGCCTGTCCGCGCAGGTACCGGTACTGAAAGCCTGACCTATCAACAGCGTACGGGCGTCCATGTCACCAACGATCCTGCCAACCAACCGGTTGGTACACCCGACGTTCCCAGACCCGTTCCGGAAGAACCTGGCTACGAACGTACGATGAATGACGTAGATGAGAAAAAGGAAAAGTAATAAGCAAACTGCCCGGCACGAGCAAGATACAAACTTGCTTAGCTAAAATTCAAAGAATGCTGAAATTGCATATCTAGCCCGAGGAGTTTACCTACATGCCAAAAGTGTTGATCGTGGATGATCACGCCATCGTGAGAGCGGGCGTGATCGAGATGCTCCAGCACCTGCCAGACATAGAATTTGAAGAGGCGGGCAGCGCAGCAGATGCGCTTGATTTGATACTAAATCAATATTGGGACTTGGTAATCCTCGACATTAATTTGCCGGATACCAACGGGGTCGAACTTTTAAAGTCCGTGAAATCCGTAAAGCCGGACACCAAGGTTCTCATTCTCAGTATGCAAAAAACAGACCGATATGCACTGCTGATGATGCGATCGGGTGCCCATGGGTATCTGGAAAAGGAGTCACTCAGCAACGAACTAATCACGGCAGTGAACACGATTATTAGCGGCAAGAAATACGTCAATACAGATGTGGCGATGGTACTCATCGAAGACGTGGATAAGCAACCCACTGTTCTACATCTGTCCCTTTCGAAAAGAGAAAGGCAAATTTTTGACAAACTATGCAGAGGGGTGCGCGCGGTCGACATTGCCGTCGAACTCGGCCTAAGCGTCAAGACGATCAGTACTTACAAGCGGCGGGTCTTGGATAAGATGAATATGAAGTCTGAGTTGGATTTGATTTACTACGCCATTAAAGAAAACCTTCTGGCCGCAGATGAATTGACGATCCCTCACAGTCCCATTGGAATGGAACATGAACGATCTCTTTCATAAATTTTCGGTTCGCTGCTCGAATGCAGTCGGCTCGTCGTGGAGCTTTATTCTTGCTGTGGGAGTGGTGGCCGCATGGGCTGTAACGGGACCGCTCTTCGGCTATTCCGATACATGGCAACTTATGATCAATACGGGCACAACGATCATCACTTTTCTGATGGTGTTCTTGATCCAACATACGCAAAATCGAGATTCACAATGTATGCAGCTAAAATTAGATGAGCTCATACGAGCCTTGGACGGAGCTAGGACTAAGCTTGTCAACTTGGATTCGCTCTCTGAAGAAGATCTAAAGCAACTTCGTGAAGAGTTTAAAAATTTGGATCCGAGGGAAAATAAATATCTGTCTTAACTGCATTGGCTTGCGTCCGGATTACCTACTCCCAGATTAGCCAGTCTCATTAGCTTAATGGGGTATAGGCGCTACGCATATCGTTGTATCAAAGCCGCGTTACACGTTGCTGCTGCAACGCGGGCTTAATTACCGTCGATCAAACGTCCGGATTGAAGGACATATCCCTAGGCTTCGTCTTATGGATGCCATTGCGTGCGGCACGCATTGCCGGCGATAGCAGGTAGGCCTCCTTGTGAAAGGCATACCAACATCAGTCGTTATGCGATGTGGAGGAAGGATTGTGGACGTTCGGTTTATCTTCCTTCTCGATATCCGGACGGTCCTTGCCGATCTTGCTGATTTCTTTTTCCGTTTCCTTCGCGCCAGGGCTACGTTCACCGCTACCGATATCGTCTTCGTCATTCATGTGTTCGTTAGGCATTTGAACCTCCAATATTTTTAGTGCCGTCGAGGATAAAAAAAGCCGCTTGCGCGGCTTTTCTAAGCATTACTTCTTGTGCAGCGAATGGGCTTTGTCCAGATGCGCCTGCACCGTGGGCTCGAGCTTCTTGGCAAGTGCCTTGAAGTCCGCGTCCTTGGCCTTCGCCTGGATATCTTTCAGTAATTTAAGTGTGGCGGTGTGATCCTCCACCCCTGCTTTCGCCAGGTATTGCTTGTCAAATTCTGCCTTGGACAGCGTATTCATTTTCTTCAGCGCGTCTGCGTGCTTGGCATCCGTCGCTTTGGGCAACTCGATCCCTTTATTTTTCGCCAGTTCGCCAATGTCTTCCAGCGCCTTGGAATGATCTTCATCCATCTGCTTGGCAAATGACAGAACGTCCGGATTGGTCGATTTGGTCAGGGCCAGCCGTGCGGATCCAACTTCTGCCATGTTTCCTTGCGCAAGGGTCATCAGCATCGTCTGCTCTGCTGCATTCAAGGCCACTTTATTGGAAACATTCTTTGTGACATTCTCATTGGCGGGAGTCGCCATTTTTTCAGCCAAGGCTTGGCCACTAATCGCTGCCGAGCCCAGTGCCGCAGCCAGCAACGTCAAACACATATATTTTGTTTTCATCACGTCCATCTCCTTAAATTTTCTTGACCGGAAAGCCGGGTCACTCAGGGTAGAGAGTTGACGTCTATCTCGCCATAAGGCTTCGCCGTTTATTAGTGTCAGTGCTTCCCTACCGACATAGGCGTAAGTACTTCACGCGGGCGAGAAGGAGTCGCGGGATCGATATCGACTCATGGACCGGTTCAAAAACCTTCATGCAATTCACGGCCGCCGCCTTCACGGATGACTTCTTCAATCTCCGGTAAGCGTTGAGCTTCCGTGGTGCGAAACATCATCAGCGTCACGTCTTGCCAGACGACCGGCTGTTTGCCCAAGCCGTTATTGCCTTCATTGTTTCCCATCGCCCTCTCAAGGGCATTGGGCCCGCTCGGTTCCTCGGCGTCCTTGTACTCGTTGATAAAGCTGCCCTCCACCACACCACCATCGTCTACCAGCGATTTCAACTGCACGTCCTGTATGCCCGCATAGGTCGAAATGCTTTCCATTACATTAGTTGCCTGCGCCAAAGTGGGAAATTTGTAAACGCTCAGGTCGTCATTGTTCAAATCATGTTCATTTATTTCCATAAGAACTCCTTGAAAGACGCTGTAACGATAGGTCATTTTAGAGGACTGTTTAGTGAGATAGCGAACAGGACACAATGAATGAGCAAGGTAACTTAACCACAAGTAACAGTGCAAACTCACGAGCACACAAATTCGATCGCCTCGTAAAACCAGCATGAAAGTTATGAAAAAAATTCTCTCTTTACTAGCCGTCTCAGGACTATTACTCGTTCAACTGAATGCCTATGCGGTGGACGACTATCAACGTCCGGATAATGTTTGCGGTCAACTACACGCGGACAAATCCGGCAAGGAAAAAGACGCAGCGATCACCAAGTGCATTCATGACCGTTACAAGGCACAACGTAGCTCGGCATCCGAAGAAATTGAGCATGCCAAGCGCAAGCAATGCAAAGCGGGGCCCGACAGCAAACAAAAGGAAGACTGCACCCCTTCAGCGCCTGAAAAAGACAGCTCTGCCGTGGATAGCAACAAGCTCAAACGCTGACCGACTGTTGCATAGATAACGAAAAAAGGCGACCGCATGGTCGCCTTTATTATCAGCATCGTTTCAAACACCGTTGCCACACCTTGCCGACCGCCGGATTTACGAGGGTGAGGGTAACACTTCTTCCAAGACTGCCAGTACGTCATCTCCCGAGAACGGCTTGATTAGAACCGGTTCGTCCAACTTATGGATGGCATCGACCTTGCCGGTCATGTAGACGAACGGTATGTCACGAAAACTTTCGTCCGCCAGCATCAGCGTACGCAGCCGCATGCCATCCCCTGCCGGCATATGCAGATCAGAAATTACCGCATCGAACTGCTGGTTACGCAATAACGTCAACGCATCATCGAGCGCCATCGCGTAGCTGGCCGAATAACCCAGTACCCCCAGGAGCTCTGCCAGTGTCTCGGAGACATCTTTCAGGTCGTCAACTACCAGAATGTTTATTGTCATAGCGATATAACCTCGGGTGCACAGAGCAATATTGCCATAAACGTGCCCTCTCAGGCCGCACGCTCCCGACGATGCTGGAAGCAGCCAGTGACAACGCCGCGCCGGACAATCACGTTCAGCCTGTACCGATTCGTCCCGATCTCATCGTAGGAATAAATCTGGAACTGTCCGGTATAAGCAGTGAGTTTTCGCGGGGGGACGCCCAGTGCATCCACCAGTTGCTCCTCGGTCTGCCCTGCCCACGTTTCGTGCCGGAGGATATGGTCAACCACGTCCTCTTCGCAATACTTCGACAAGAGGTATTTGCGACGCGCGTAGGTAACATAGCCCTGTAGGCAAACCCATCCAATGTAGAGCAGCAGCAATGCCGATAAGGTTGGAATCATATTCGTCTCCCCATGCAGGCGCATCGATCGATCCGGGCTTGCCGCGCACGGCAGGCGACTAAAGGACTTCGATGTTCGCGATGTGGCAGCGAAATGTACATACCATCTTTATGGGAGTTCTATCCTTATCAACTCGATAGCTCATTGAGCCCAAATCCGCACCTACCGGGAAAGAGCTGGTTAGGCAGCAAGTCAAACTAATCCGATAATGGATACTTAGGCGTTCTTTTTATATAGCGGCTGTCCGCTTTTGCTCAAATCGGATGACGCCCACATCGTTTGCCGAGCCCCGGAAGCAAACCCGTCGAAATTCTTACACCGAACACGGACGCTGTCTGATATCACAACAAGCGCTGACCCCATACGATAAAGGCTCACAACCATGGAGGCCTTATGTCAGATAAACCAAGCACCGGCAAATTTGGTGAATCTTCACCTTCCGCGTCCGACAAGGAACGTCAGCGCAAACAGCAGGACGATCTCAATCAGCCTGACGTCACCCAGGCGGACGCCGGTGATACCAGTATCGAGAGCGATCCACCGAAGGACTCAGGGTCGAAGTAGATAAACGCCCCATTGCCGACATGACGATGGGGCTTTTTTAAAGGCTATAGCAGATCAGGAGCACACCATGGCAAACAACGACGTTAATGACAAGAAGGTACCCCTACCTTCCGAAGAGGTCCGCGAGAAGCTGATCAATCCGGATTTTCTCAAACCGTCTTCTGTGCCGGATATGCACCCGGACATTTCCAATGCTTCGCCGGTCCCCATGGTCACGGAGAATCCAGCGGACCCGGGACGGACGCGACCTGCATCGGATGAGGAAATCTTAGATAACGTCACCAAGTCCCACGCTGCACACGACCGAAGCGATCCTCTCGGAAAAGATCAAAGCAAGTCTAGATAAATAGAAAACCCCGGTACGCGCCGGGGCTTTCTATTTATATGCCGCTGCACACGCTGCACAGACAGGAATGCAGGCAGAGACGGGGTTGAGTGTTCGCTATCGTACCGCTTCGAATGGTTGATCTTTCTATTGTTCCTCAAGGGACGTCCTTTGCCGCTCATCCTTACTCAATAGCTACATCGTAGCTACGCCATCAGTAAATAAGTTACCTCATAGAAAAGCCATGCCCATTCGCAAAACGCGTCCATCGTTGACATCCATGCCTTCCGGCTTTGTCGTAGTACGCGGGGCGCGCGAGCATAATCTCAAGAATGTCGACCTGAAAATCCCGAGGGACGCACTAGTCGTCTTTACCGGCATCTCCGGCTCTGGCAAGTCCTCTCTGGCTTTTGGCACCTTGTACGCCGAAGCCCAACGACGGTATCTTGAATCGGTCTCGCCTTATGCGCGGCGGCTGTTTAACCAGATGCCGGTCGCAGAAGTCGATGCGATCGATGGATTGCCTCCAGCCGTTGCGTTGCAACAGCAGCGCGGCTCGCCTACGACGCGCTCCTCAGTGGGCAGCGTCAGTACCTTATCCAACTCGCTACGCATGCTGTACTCAAGAGCAGGCGATTACCCGGCGAATCAGGATCTGCTCTATGCAGAATCTTTTTCTCCCAATAGTCCGGAGGGTGCGTGCCCGCAATGTCACGGCCTGGGCCGTATTTATGATGTCACGGAAAAATCAATGGTTCCAGATGACTCGCTGACCATCCGGGAGCGTGCGATCGCCGCATGGCCTACCGCATGGCATGGGCAAAATTTGCGGGATATCCTGGTCACGCTTGGGTATGACGTCGATACTCCCTGGCGCGACATGTCAAAAAAGGATCGCAACTGGATTCTTTTCACGGAAGAGCAACCGGTGGTGCCTGTTTATGCCGGTTTTAATCAGCAAGAAGTCAAACAGGCATTGCGACGGAAAGAAGAACCGAGTTATCAAGGCACATTTACCGGCGCGAAAAAATACGTCCTGCAAACCTTTGCAACGACGCAAAGCGCGTTGATGAAAAAGCGTGTGTCGCAATACATGGTGAGTGCCGATTGTCCGCTGTGCCACGGAAAACGACTAAAGCCCGCATCCTTGTCCGTAAAATTTGCAGGGTATGACATTGCAGACATCTCTCGCCTTCCCCTGAAACAAATGGCGGCTATCTTTACCGGCTTCGCTGACGGCAGTGCGCCGCAACGTGCGAAGAATCGCGCGCATCCGGAAAAAAAGATCGTTACCCAACGGATTGCGGAAGATCTCGCCTCGCGGCTGGACGTCATGCTGGAACTGGGGCTTGGCTATCTGACACTGGAGCGCAGTACACCGAGCTTGTCGCCGGGTGAATTGCAGCGTCTGCGCCTGGCCACCCAGGTGCGGTCCAATCTGTTTGGCGTTGTCTATGTGCTCGACGAGCCCTCGGCCGGATTGCATCCCGCCGATACAGAAGCCTTGCTGTCTGCACTGGATCGCCTTAAGGCATCGGGAAACTCGCTCTTTGTAGTCGAGCATTCCCTCGACGTCATTCGCCATGCGGACTGGATTGTGGACGTGGGCCCTGCGGCCGGCGAACAAGGTGGCCATGTGCTGTACAGCGGACCGCTGACCGGCCTGAAGTCGGTAGATCAATCCATTACGCGTCGCTATCTGTACTTGCAGAACGACGCCGTTTTTTACCCTCGCCGAACTCACAAAGGACAACTGAAACTGGAGGGCGTCACCCGCAACAATCTGCGGCAGCTGGACGTGTCTTTTCCACTTGGTGTCCTTACCAGTGTCACGGGCGTATCGGGCTCGGGCAAGTCCAGCCTCGTCAGTCAGGTGTTGGTCGAACTTGTCACCACATCGCTCGGTCACCCCGGCGAGGAGGAAACCGAAAGCCTAGAAGGCCCCGAGGATGTCGCCCCCGTTACGGAGGGTGGGTGCATTACCCAGGGGTTGGATAACATCCGCCGATTAATTCGTGTCGATCAAAAACCAATCGGACGGACGCCACGTTCCAACCTTGCGACGTATACCGGCTTGTTCGACCACGTTAGAAAAATATTTGCCTCTACCGCCACCGCACGCTCGCGCAAGTATGACGCAGGCCGATTTTCTTTCAACGTTGCAAAGGGACGCTGCGCTAATTGTGAAGGAGAAGGATCGGTAATGGTCGAACTACTCTTCCTGCCCAGCGTTTACACACCCTGCCCGGCATGCCACGGGACGCGTTACAACCCAAAAACGCTAGAGATCAAATACAAAGACAAGAATATTGCCGATGTTCTGGGCATGACGGTAGACGACGCATGGGCGTTTTTTCAGGAAGACCCCTCCGTTCTCGTCTCACTCGATATGCTGAGAGAAGTGGGGCTGGGCTATCTGCGCCTGGGGCAACCCGCCACAGAATTATCGGGTGGCGAAGCGCAGCGCATCAAACTCGCTTCAGAAATGCAACGCGCTCGACGTGGCGAAATGCTTTACGTCTTGGACGAGCCAACAACCGGCCTGCATCCTGCCGATGTGGAAAGGCTTATCAAGCAGTTGCATCGGCTTGTCGACGCTGGCAATACGGTGATCGTCGTCGAGCATGACATGCGCGTAATCGCGGCCAGCGACTGGGTGATCGACATTGGACCGGGTGCCGGTGACGAAGGCGGAAAAATAATCGCATGCGGCACACCGGAACAAGTCGCCCTCAATACCAAAAGCAAGACAAGTGGCTACCTCAAACGTTTTCTTGAAGCCAATGCGCCAAAGGCATGATGCCCTTCCCCGGCCACGATTGCCCCCCATCAACAGGATTGATTTGTCTGATTGGTGCGATTGATGTTTGGCGAGTAAATCGCGCATTTACGCCACTAGTGCTAAGGGCTCAATCCGGTTTGGCAGGTCGGCCTTGCCTTGCTCGACATCTACGAAATCGAACTCCCCACTTTCGATTCGCTGCCTGGCATGATGGAAAGCCGCTTGTACCGCTACCCACTCGCTTTCGAGATACTCCCCAGGATTACGCGTGAAAAATTTGCCATTTATTGTGTAATCCCAGTCATACATTGAGCGTACCAAATCAACAAATATCTCAATGAACTTGCCGTCATAGATGCGAAGCTTGACCATAGCGCCACCCCGATAAGTGCCGTTCCAACCAACGGTGGAACACACCCCTACACTCGGTTCACATCGCTAGTGATGTGAATACTGCTCAATCGGTGTAGATCTTGAGAGGATCGACATCAATGGAACGGGTCCAGACTTGCTAGCGGACCTTGCAATTTATGATATCCAGCACACGATCTTTGGCTTTTGCATACGCCTGTCCTCAACCCGACAAGCTTTGAATGATGGCGACGCCAGATCTTCAGGCCATCCGTGACATTGGTGCTAAACCCACCCCTCCAAAGATCCCGCCCGACCAAGGCGCGCATGCCTCTGTGGTGAATATGACGCGCAGGGAGAACTGCTAGTTCCGGAATGTTAGTGCCAAATCGGGCAAATCACACTGTCTACTTTAAGGCGTCAACTTTGCTCGCTGTCTGACACCGACTCCCGCTATACGCTGATAAGCGGAACTCATCATCTCCACTAAGATGTGCTGACACTAATTGGAGACATACATGACTGAGCAAATAAAAGCTGAAAGCGAACGCGTTATTAATGACCTCGCTGCGTCCACAGTTATCGAGCCGAAAGAGTCCGGTAATGCGGGGTCAGATGCTGTGAAGGGGAATGACCTCGATGCTAGCGAATCTACCGAAAGTGAGTTTGCTCATGAAGCGGCTACGAACGATACGAAAGAGTCTGAAGAAGATAAAGCCGATAGCAAAAACTAATCTTCATCTGACCGTCATCGTCACTATCTAAAAAATCCGGCTTGTCCGGAATTTTTAGATTGAGTGTTCGCGCTTTAATGCGGCCGCCACTAAACCAACTATCAAATTTGAGTTAAGACCTATGAATCTCAACAAAAGCCAACGAATTGTTAGAGCACTCCAAACTTTGGAGCAGTTCAAGTTATTCCCATCGCCGTCTGGTGACTTTGCATTTCACGTCTTGACAGGCGTTCAAGTAACCGCCGCAACCGGTACACACGGTGACCATGGTCTTGTGAGTCTCAAGTTCCCAGGAGGAATGGACTTTGATGTCGAAGGTATTCAGTATCTGAAATTGCAAATCGCCGAATCCGCGGCGCATGAAGTTCATCTCGAAGAAGGTGGCAAAAGTCCAATCGCCACACGTTCTAGCGATTTGCTCGAGAGTCTATCCCAATCGTTCGAGCTCTAGACCTGCCACAAAATTAAAGCCCGCAGAAGCGGGCTTTATTTGTCGAGATGACAGCTTTACGACTTCTTCGAAGCTGGCTGTCCTTTGATAGCATTTTTAGATTTAGCAGCCGCTTTCTCTTTCTTCTCCGCTTCCATCGCAATGTTCGAAGCTTTCGTTCGTTTCTTCTCTTCCTTGCTACGTTGGTGGGCTACGTCTTTATTGCCGATACGATTTGTCATGTCAGTCTCCTTTGATTAGTAGCTTAATGTATGGCCGACCTACCAACGCGTCGGTTCGCCATCGTACTAAGAGAAGGTAGCATTATGAAATACCTATAATTCTCAAATACTTATTTCGGACGCTCGCACCTGACTAAGACGGAAGTCGCAAGGCATCCTGGTTTGCAGCAAAGTCTGCATGCATAGACTCAATGTCCACAGATGTAATTAAATTACCCCAAGGGTCATCACTGACACCATTCAACCGAATATTCTCTAGGGCAGCCATATGGATAAGTTGTTCATAACGTTGAACGCCTCGAATGAAATCTTCCCCATCAGCTCTCTTCACAAAAAATTCGTTGTTCTGAAATATAAAACAACGTATCAATTCGCTTTTATATAGAACACGAAATCGAACACCATTGCCTTGGTCGAATTGAACATCGATGAGTTTGGTGTAGTTCATATCAGTTAAGAAATCGTTTCTTTTTAGAGCCAACAAGGGCTATGTTACAAATCCATTTGTCGTAAATCTACGGTCTATTAGTCGGTGTAAAGCGGCATGTCAAAGGTGAACACAGTTTCGGTATCCGAGGACTTCATCGACAAGCTACCGCTATGTGCCCTTGCTATCTCAGAAGAGATGAACAAACCAAGCCCAAGGCCTTCTTTATTGGGAGCAAATCCATCACGCCAGTACGGCTTGAACAAGTTTGCTGCCTTTTCATCTGGGATTTTTTTACCTTGGTTTGTGACACTGATAATGAGACGCCCACTTTGGGTTGTTGCATTGAGGACTACGGCCGAACCGGGAATGCCGTGGTCGATAGCGTTCTTCAGAATATTCGAAGCTAGCTGCGCAATGCGTTTGGGGTTGCAATCAGCATGCAGACCATCCTGAATCGTGGCAATAATAATCGGCTTTTCATGCAGAGCGTTCAATTCTGCAACTACCTGTTCCAACTCGTTATCTAGTGGCGCCGCAACTGTAGTGAAGCCAAGTTCGTCCCCTAGTTTTCCACGAACCAAATCGGTCAAATCGTCAGCTAGCGCGACTATTCGGTCTGAGCTCCGCCTGATTCGATTGATGATTGGTGTGAGCGACGGGTCTTTATTCTTCAAATTGAGCAGGTCAGCCCCAGCAACAATAGACCCGAGCGGATTACGCATATCGTGACTCAAGATAGCGATGAATTGCTCTCGCTCATCTCCAGTAACTAGCTCCTGCTCAAGTGCACTCTTCGTTAGTTCTAGTTCAGCGTCTGCTTGCAGTTGTGCAGATATGAGTTTCGCGAAAAGCTCTAACGTCGAAATCGTCGATTTGGAAGAAAGCAGTTTTGGTTGTGGGTCTAGTCCACATAGAGACCCGAAATAGACGCCGTCTCTTGAATAGACCGGAGTGGAGAAATAGCTTTCGAAACCATACATCTTTGGAGTGTGATGGTCCCGATACATATCGTCCTGACTAACATGGTCGATAACCACACTGGCATTCCTAAGACGAACTTCCTTACATATAGTAGTTTCGATGTCCAAGGAATCGCCAGGCTTGAGGCCAAACTCAAGCTCGTCGAGCACTGCGCAAGTCGTCCAAGAGTCTTCTGTAACCCGCGCAACACATACGAATCCCAATCCCGTGATTTCAGAAATGGTTTTAAGAATAGTAGGCACCGCCTCTATTCGCGAAATCATAGCTACATCGTTAGAAACGGGATTAGACATGGAAGTCCGATAAGAACGTTGTTGGCATGATATTAACTCAAGCTATTTCCTCAAGTCGATTTGCAAGTCTCGCCGCTGCACTGGTATCGGGTAGTTTGCTGCACTGTACATGCTCATGATTGACGGTGACTGCGATTGCAATTGCAATTGCGATTTTCGAAACGTTGTATCAAATACTCATCATGCGTAACGCCGATTGCAGGTGTCATTGATTTCATGAATAATCGAGATTAATTCTCAATTACAATTAATCTCCATGTCGGCTTCAGCCCCTTTTCCCCAACCCGATGTGGCAGAAATGTACTGCTCGCATCGCAACTGGCTGTATGCCTGGCTGCAACGCCGACTACAAGGGACGGGTGACGCCGCGGATCTTACCCAGGACACCTTTGTCCGTGTTCTCACGACACGTCACCTTGAAACGCCGCGTGAATCGCGGGCGCTTCTCACCCACATTGCCAAGGGACTGCTGATCGATCATTGGCGTCGTCGGGACGTTGAGCGAGCATATCTGGAGGCCATTGCGCATCTTCCCGAGCCGCAAGTGCCATCGCCCGAGGCCCAGTTACTGCTCATCGAAGCGCTCATGGCAGTCGAAAACATGCTGGCATCGCTCAAGCCACTGACCAGGCAGCTTTTCCTGATGGCACAACTGGAAGGCATGACCCTCGCCGAAATCGCTGGCCACACAGGCAAACCCGTCATTACCGTACGTCGTCATATTCAACGTGCCCTCGTTGCCTGCATGAGCACACGCTAGACATGCAGACCGCGCAGCCCATTTCGCCCGCCTTGCTTGAAGAAGCCGCAGACTGGGTCATCACCTTGCATTTCAGCCAGCCCAGCGAAGAAGAGAAGCAGGCCTTCAATCGCTGGCACGGCAAAAGCACCGCACATCAGGAGGCTTGGTCCAGAGCCGAACATATGCGCGGCTGCTTTGCCGGCATTGCGTCCGACATCGGTCGCAAGACACTCCAGACCCTGCCCAATCACCGCAAGCGCGACACGATGCGCAAGCTGGGGGCGCTGTTGCTGGCCGTGCCTGCGGGCTGGATCACTTGGCAGCAGATGCCATGGCCACAATGGCGCGCCGATATTGCAACCGGCAAGGGCGAACGCCGCACGCTGACGCTGGCAGACGGCTCGACAGTGACCCTCAACGGCAACAGTGCGGTAGACATCGCTTTCTCGGACAAGGAGCGACTCTTGATTTTGCGCGCCGGCGAGATGCTCATCGCCACCCACGCAGACCATACCGATTCACCACGTCCTTTCCTCGTCAAGACATCGCATGGCATCGCACGTGCGCTCGGCACGCGCTTCAGCATACGACTTGCAGAAGACCGCACCCGCGTCGCCGTGTTTGAACACGCGGTCGAAATCACCACGCACCAGGGCGGCAAGTATGTCGTCCCGAGCGGCCAGCAAGCGACGTTCGATCAAGCCCGTATTCTTGACACCGCCATCGCGGATCCAAACGCCCGCCAGTGGGAAAACGGCATGCTGGTTGCCCGCAATATGCGTTTGTTCGACGTCATCGAGGAGTTGAATAAACATCGGTACGGGTTCCTGCGCTGCGATCCTGCCGTGGCCGACCTACGTATCTCCGGAGCGCTCTCGCTCGACGATGTTGATGCAAGCTTGCAGACACTGGTCGAAGGCTTTCCGTTACAGATTCGCGAATGGCATCGTTATTGGATCGTCATTGAGCCACGTAGCGTCGTCGCCCATCGATCCTGAAAATATTTTTAGGAAAAGTGATCACTTTTCCTGTCTCGCCCGGCGTAGCGAATGACAGTGTGCTTGCACGCTTCCATTCAATACGACTCAGGGAACAGCCACCACCATGAATTCAACGCCCTATTGCGCATCGTCCATGCGCCTGAAGACGCTCGCCATCAGCCTCATGCTCATTGGTGGCAGCGCACTGACGTTTGCGTCGCCGCCTGCCATGGCGCAACAATTGACCTCACCCGCCCCGCAGACCTACAACATTGCCTCCGGCTCCCTGGGCGAAGCCCTGGCAGAATTTGCCGCCGCTGCTGGGGTCAGGCTGGTGTTCGAGCCCGCCGCACTAGCTGGGAAAAAGACCTCGGGATTAAAGGGGCAATACGGCGTACCGGAAGGATTTGCCACACTGCTGCAAGGTAGCGCGTATCGTGCCATCAAGACTGGTACAAGCCAGTACACCCTGGAAGCCGAGCAGCAAAGCCCCTCCTCCGTCCTGCCGACTGTGCAAGTCAATGCCCGCACAGAATCCGCCTTTGGAAAAGTCGATGGTTACGTGGCAAGACGCAGCGCCACCGCAACAAAGACCGATACGCCCCTGATCGAAAATCCGCAATCGGTGTCGGTCATTACCGCCGATGAGCTCACCGATCGAAAAGTAGAGACCATCGACGAAGCATTACGCTACACGGCAGGCGTCACCCCCAATATGAAACCATGGGCAGTCGATGAATTTTCTCTTCTGCGCGGTTTCGAGCTCGGCTCTGCCGGTATTTTTCAAGATGGATTGCTGACTTCGGGTCGTGCCTATGCAGCACCCATCGAGCCCTATGGATTGGAGCGGCTTGAAGTCTTGCGCGGTCCCGCCTCTGTTCTGTATGGCCAATCGCCACCGGGCGGCATGGTCCACGCCGTCAGCAAACGTCCTTCGGCAACGCCGGTTCGAGAAATCGGTTTCGAATACGGCACCTATGATCGCAAACAAATCAAGGCCGACTTTGGTGGTGCGCTGGACAACCGTGGTGAATGGCTTTATCGCGTCACGGTATTGGGACGTGATTCCGCTACGCGACTGGCGTTCGACAAGGATGATCGGCTTTACATTGCACCTGCCCTCACCTGGCAACCCAATTCAGATACAAAGCTGACGTTGATGGCACGCTACCAAAAGGACAATCAAGCCTACGCGTGGCCCAATCAGCTGCAAAACCCGGGCGCAGCAGGACAGGCCAACCCACGCGCCAATGTAGGTGGACGTGACAATCGCTGGGAACGCGACAACAAGATGATCGGCTATGAATTTGAACACCGACTCAACGACACTTGGACGGTGCAGCAAAATTTCCGTTACAGCGAATTTGACCGGATTGAAAGCAACGTCTTTCAGCTCGGTTTGGAAGGCGATGGCCGCACCACCACGCGCGTGTTTTATCCTCGTAGTTCGTCATGGTGGGGCACCTCGCTCGACACCAAACTGCAGGGTAATTTCCAGACAGGCGATGTGTCCCACAAAGTGCTCGTCGGCGTCGATTTCACCAAAGCAAAAACCACGGATGATTACCCCAACCAGATTACGACCATGCCGGGATTTGATTTATTCAACCCTGTCTATGGCGGCAATCAAACCATCGTTCCTTCGGGCAATCCCCGTATTGAACAGTACCCATCAAAACGCACGGGTCTCTACCTGCAAGACCAATTGAAGTGGGACCGTTGGGTCGTCACGGCCGGCTTGCGGCATGACAAGGCCGACGCTTCCAATACACGGACCCTGCCAGCCGCCGGTACGCAAACACAAGCTTACGACCAAAGCGACAGCTATACCAGCGGCAGGATCGGGGCCGTGTATCTGTTTCCATCGGGATGGGCGCCCTACGTCAGCTATGCCTCCTCCTTCTCGCCCGAAACAGGGCAGGCGGATGTCAACGGCAATCCACTGAGACCGTCGATCGGCAAACAACTCGAAGCCGGAATCCGCTACCAACCTGTCGAATCCAATGCCAGCTATACGGCATCGGTATTTGATCTGACCAGAACCAACGTACGCACAGCGGCACCCGGCGATCCTTCTGCCGTTGTCCAAACCGGTGAGGTCAAATCCCGTGGCCTAGAACTGGAGGCCAAGGTAGACGTCACCCGCAATCTCAGCATGGTTGCGCAATACACCTATCTGGATACAGAAGTCACGCGGACCAACTATGGCGATCTTGGTTTGAGCCAGCCCAGTGCCGCCAAAAACAGTGCGTCGGTATGGGCCAAATATGGCTTCAATGTAGGCAATACGGCCCGGGCGTTCTCTGCACTGGGTGTGCGCTACATGGGTAAGGCACGCTCCTATCAGGATTACGACAACCTCAACATCACCAATCCAAGCTTTACGCTGATTGATGCGGCCTTGGGCTTCGATCAGGGCCCGTGGCGCTTCTCCATCAATATCAACAATTTGCTGGACAAGCAGTTCCTGCTTGAATGCGATGGCACGCTCTGCTATCGCAATGCCGAACGTACGGTCAACGTTAGTTCAACCTATCGCTTCTAAAACACGGCACCGCGTTCATGTCAGCCGACAGAAGGAAGGCGCAAGGGACAGCACTTGTTCCTCGTCGCCTCCACCCCTCTGCACCTAAATTCAGGCAAGCGATGGCCGACCTGCACGTGTGGGTCGGCCTGATTGCAGGCTGGCTGCTGTTCGCGATTTTTATCACGGGAGCTATCTGCTTCTATCGCGAAGAAGTTTCGCAATGGTTAAGACCGGAAATACCTGCTCGCCCCGCTTATCTCGACAACACGTCCATGAGTGAACGGGCGCTCGCCAGCTTGACAAGATTGGCCCCGACCAGTTCTCAATGGCAGATATGGCTGCCCACAGACCGCAGCAACGTCGTGGAAGTTGCGTGGCAAGCCAGAGAAGGAAGAGACCGCGCCCTGCTGGACCCCACAACGGGCCAGCCCCTACATCCTCGCGATACGCAGGCTGGAGATTTTTTTTACTACTTCCATTTTTCCCTGCACTACCTGCCCAGGCTACTAGGACGATGGATTGTCGGGCTGTGCGCGATGCTGGGACTCCTCGCTATCGTCACGGGCGTGATCGTCCACAAACGCATATTCAGAGACTTCTTCACCTTCCGCTGGGGTAAGGGGCAGCGATCATGGCTGGATGCACACAACGCCCTCTCCGTCTGTGGCCTGCCATTCCACGCCATGATTCTCTATACAGGACTGGTCACCCTAATGTTTACCTACATGCCTTGGGGCAAAGACCTCGCTTATCCAGCACAGCGCAATGCGGCAGAATTAAGGGAGGTGATGACAGTGACCACCACGCCCATGCCCGCAAGCGAGCCAAGGACCGGACCGATCGAAATTGCCCCGATGATTCAGGAAGCCGCACGCCTTTGGACTGACAAGGAGGTGCACCGCATAATCGTCAGCAATCCTGGAACGTCGAACGCGCAGGTCATCATTTCGCGAGGCGACAACCAACGCGCCTCGGTGACACCGGACTATCTGGTTTTCGATCACGCCAGTGGATCCCTGCTGGAACACAAAAAAAATGTGGGTGCAGCAAGTAGAACGTGGGCCGTATTTTATGCACTGCATGTGGGACGTTTTGCAGATGGCTTCGCCCGATTACTCTACTTCGTGTTGAGCTTGACGGGCGCAGCCATGGTAGCGACGGGCATGGTGTTATGGACCGTTAAACGCGGTCAAAAACACAAGTCGACACCCTCGCTCGGGTTGCGATGCGTGAAAAAAGCAAATGTCGCCGCCATGGCCGGGTTACTGATTGCCGTACCTGCCTTCTTCATCACAAATAGAGTACTGGCGACTGATTTACCCCATCGTGGGGATTGGGAGATTCACATCTTCTTCCTTGTCTGGTCCCTCGCCGTTCTACATGCAAGTACGCGTCGACCGTCACGCGCATGGACCGAACAATTTCTGCTGGCCGCCTTGCTGTTTGCATCGATTCCGTTCGTCAACGCCTTCATGACGAGTCGAGGATTTTTAAAAAGCGTGGCGCATCACGACTGGTTATTTACCGCGTTCGACGGGGCATTTATTGTACTGGCCCTAGTACTGTGCCTCACAGCGCGACGTATGTGGCCCCGCTCGTAACCACCGTGCCAGCCATGTCGCACTTCCACGTACTCCCGCTGCTTCTCGTTTCCGTATGTCTGTTGGGGATCAGCAGTGAGCGCCATCAGCCAACATTTCATCGCACCGGACGATGGGTGGACCTGGTCCGCCTCACCGGATGGCTGGGCATCTCAGCCGCCTATCTGCTCGCCATCTCCAGCTGGTCGTTTGCCATCGGTACCATCTTTTTTACAGGACATGCCAGTCTTTGCTGTGGCATTACTTATCTTTTACTGATATCGCATTCGCAGATTCGAGCATGGATTCTGGCTAGACGGTGATAGCGCTTGTTTTAGTATCTTTCACGCAATGTCGGCTTTCGACCCAAAGCGGACGGCCGATTTGATCGCAAGTGAATCGTCTATGGTTCTTAACTGGGCTCCCAGCCCGCACAACGAGAGCAGTCAATTTTGCATGCACTCAACTTCGTCAGCCCAATTGGTTGCCACTCCACCATCTGATTAATTGATCGAAGTACAACGAACATGTTACTTACTGTGACTTGCCGCACTGAAGGACCTTTTTAGGCACTCCCCCTCAACGCAATCTTGATATGCTGCAACGTTAATGCATCATTAAAAATCAGCCCGTACATGAATCCGCCACACCATATCTATAAGGGACATTTCAAGTGGTCCAATCGACGGCCTGCAGGGGTGACAATCATAGAGCTAATGATTGCCATGGCCATCGTCGCCATACTGGCCGCTGTCTCCATTTCTCAATATAAAAATTACAAGGAACGGGTAAGAATCAACCAGGCGATTGTTGACATTGCGGTGGCATCTACACTGATCGGACAGTACTACGTCAAACACGGCGAATATCCCTCAGCGCTAACAGAGGTCGCCAACTTGCCGGTTGATCCATGGGGACGATCGTATGTGTATGTAGATTTAACGGCAGTTCAAGGCAAGGGAAAAGCTCGAAAAGATCGCAAGCTCAATCCTTTGAACTCGGATTTTGATCTTTACAGTGTGGGTAAGGATGGCGCTACCAAAGTGCAAATCTCAAATCGTGACAGTCTGGATGACGTACTAAGAGCAAATGATGGCGCGTTCATTGACCTTGCTTCCAAATTTTAAACATGCGTATTGACACTAGGTTTCTACGCAGCCGCGTCTCGAAACGCGTCGCAATTCTTTTTATGATTGCCGCACTCGTCCCAACTTCGCTCATGGCCGTACTGACGTATGGGAACATCAAGCGTGTTCTAGAACAGCAGGCGCAGCATGAGCTCGTTGAAATTAGTCGAACCTATGCACTTACCCTTTTTAGTCGGTTAGCCCTGGCACACTCGACAATTAAAAACGCCCCACAAACTCTTCAAGGAGAACGACAGTTTGGCTTGCCTGAATTATTTGAGTCAATTGAGCAAGTTCAGATCGGCATGCGCACGGCAAATACGTCTCCGCCGCCCCTTTTAATCATCGAAAAAAGTCCGTCAGAAGATTCGAGCTCTTCCATTTTCATTTTGGGGAGTCGCGCTGAGGAGAACGGAAAAATACCCAAGGCTAAGCTTGTTCCTGACTATCTTTGGGGGGAACACGACACGGTTAGCGCAGCGTATAACGTTTGCGTTTTCAGTAGGGAGGATCTCCTGCACTGCGAATATCCAGAGACGATGCCTTTTTCCTCTCCTGAGCTAATCGGGCGATGGGACTTGTTTCTAAAACCGGAATTTGGCGCTGACAAGTGGACCATCATGGCGACGCGACGTTATCCCGCAGTCAGCAATCCGCTTTCCGACTTTTTCAGTGTCTATATCTGGGTCGCCATCACCAGCGTATTGTTGATCAGCCTGTTAAGCCTCGTCCAGATACGCCGGACCATGGGGCCATTGGAAAGGCTGATTGACGGCGCTAAACGCATCGCCAGCGGCGACTATCGAAAAATTGCGGTGCGATCCAAAGATGAATTTGCAGAACTGGCATCAGCATTTAACAAGATGTCCAGTCGTATTGAACACCAGTTGGTAACGCTAAATACACTGTCAGAAATTGACAAGAAGATGCGCAATCAACTGGATATCAATCAGCTGATCGTGATGGTAGCCGAAGCCATGAGACAAGTTCTGCCAGGCGCAACGCTATACGTCCTGCGTAATCCGGGAAAAGGAACCGATGGATGTATTTACGCGCATGCAGAAGGAGCAGCATTCGCCTCGAAAAACGAGGTCAGGATGTCAGGGGTGGCGTTTGACAGCCTCACTGATAAAAAACGGGGAATACTAGACAGTCCACCTTCCGTATTTCCCTTACTCACCGATGATCAAAAGAGTTGGAGTGTCGCTTTGCAATGGCAAGGCAGCGATCACGGGATGCTTACCTTGGTCTGGTCGGACCATATCCTGAAAGAAGACGCGATCTCTGAATTGATAGAGCTTGCGAATCGTATTGCTGTTGCCATTCAAATCGAAGACCGCGATCAACGTTTGCTTTATCAGGCTAATTTTGACAGCTTGACTGGCTTATACAATCGTCACGGGCTGAACGAGCGCATTTCAGCAATCCCTGTAGATTCCTCCATTGCAGTATTTTTTGTGGATTTGGACCGTTTCAAGCTCGTCAATGACAACTTCGGACATAAAACCGGCGACGCGCTTTTGCAGGTTATTGCCACTCGGTTGAAAGAATTTGCTCAAGACGGGATTGTAGGGAGATTAGGCGGCGACGAATTTGTATTGGTGATGTTTGACGCCAAGTGCGCGGAGGCCGTCCAGCGGCAGGCGCATGTCTTGATGAAAAACGTCACGCAACCCTGCGTCATCGGACCACAACAATTTTTGATGACTTGCAGTGTGGGTATCGCCATGCATCCATGCACCCCGTCGAGTGGATTAACGCTTATAGAACGAGCAGATATTGCGATGTACAACGCAAAAGAAAATGGCAGAAATAGTTTCCGTTTTTATTGTGAAAGTATGACGGCGGAAAATCATGCGCGGCTTCAGCTTGAAGCAGACCTGAGACTGGCTTTGGAAAGAGATGAGCTTGTCCTGCATTATCAGCCCAAGTTCTGCGTCGATTCCGGATTGGTCATCGGTGCAGAAGCACTTGTTCGCTGGATGCACCCGGTCCGTGGGCTCATACCACCTGCACACTTCATCCATTTGGCTGAAGAGACCGGCTTGATCGTGCCATTGGGAGCTTACGTCCTACGCGCTGCGTGCATTCAAAATGCAATCTGGCGTCGTACTGGCACCCTGTCTTTATGTATTGCCGTCAACGTATCGGCAATACAATTTCTTGGTCCCGACTTTGTCACCGATGTTGCGAATGTCTTGAAAGAGACCGGCCTCCCTCCAGATAGCCTCGAAATTGAAGTAACGGAAAGCATGATCATGGACGACGTTGATCAGGCAATCGTTATATTGAATGGACTTCGCGATTTGGGCGTCACCTTGTCGATCGATGACTTCGGCACTGGTTATTCCAGCCTGGCTTATCTGAAACGCTTTCCAATCAACATCCTAAAAATCGACCAATCATTCGTGCGTGGCATACAGGAAGATAAAGACGATCGAATAATTATTGAGTCAATCATAGGTTTGGCCCACAACTTGAACTTGCAAGTCGTTGCCGAAGGCGTTGAAACTGCGGCGCAACTGGACTATTTGAAACGGCAAGGGTGCGACGCCGTACAAGGGTATTACTTTAGCCGACCTGTCGAGCCGGGCCATTTCGCTCGCTTACTAGAAACTGATATGTTCAGTGGTAAAGATGCCTGACGCCATCAATGCGCGTCATGGCTGCACGAACGGCATAGATCAAGAAACGGCGCCTGACCAAAACTCATTAAAAGAAAATGCAACCATGAGCAAGTATCTCGCCCTGAGCGACGTCTGCTTCTGGCCGATAGCGGACGTCTGGTTTCGACCTAAGGCGGACCTCAAAATAATCAATGTGGGCTCGCTGTAGGGCGAACGACAATTTCACTTGTATCGACATCCTCCGGCTGAGAAACAGCAAAATGAATTGCGCGCGCAATGGCTTGCGCACTGATTGCCACCTTCCTAAATTCCTTCATCTCATTGCGCCCTCGTTCATCAGAGATGGTGTCCGCGAGTTCTGACTCTGTCACGCCAGGACTGATAGTCGTAACCCGTATATTAGAGTGCTCCTGGCGTAATCCTTCCGAGATTGCCCAAACCGCATATTTAGTAGCGCAATACACTGCAGCAGTTGGTGATACTGCATGAGCACCAATTGACGCGACATTGACCACTTGACCGAAACCTTGAGCCTGCATAGTCGGGAGAACAGCGGCAATGCCATGGAGCACACCACGAATATTCACATCAATCATCCTGTCCCACTCATCGACCTTTAACGAAGACAGCAACGACAATGGCATGATGCCAGCGTTGTTGATGATGACGTCAATCTTTCCGAAGCGCGCCAGCGCATGAGCTGCAAATGCATTCATCTCATCTCGACTTGTTACGTCCAGTGCGTACAGTTCAGCAATGCCTCCGTTAGCACGAATGTCCGCAACAATGCTTTCCAGCCTTTCAATGCGCCGTGCACCTAGTAGAACGGTTGCTCCGCCCTCCGCGAGAAGTCGCGCAGTTGCTTCGCCGATGCCGCTACTTGCGCCTGTAATGAGTATGACTTTGGAAGTGCATTTGTTCATTGGATGTTCCTTTCAAATATCAGTTTGCGTTTGGACTATCGACGACGAGGCAGGATTTGCTTCTGCCGTATCTCAACTATAGGGACGCATATTGATTAAGAGAACTTGCCAATGACTTATTGGCTTGGTTAGAATTACTAACCAATGGATGCTGACCTGAACTCACTACGTTTTTTCCTAGCTGTCGCAAAGGAACGAAATTTCCGCGCGGCCGCCGACCATTTGGGTGTGACGCGTTCTGCAGTAAGTCAGACTATTCGCCGCTTGGAAGACAACTTAGGGATTGCTCTTGTGCAGCGTTCAACGCGAAGCGTGCGTTTGACAGAGGCTGGTGAATTACTGCATCAACAAATCGTAGGACCACTGTCTACAGTTGGCGCAGCCTTGGAAGAAGTCGCAACCGATGGACCTGCCCGTGGGGTGTTGCGGGTCGCCGTGACTTCCATTGCAGAACAGTTCCTTTCCGGTCCACTTATTAGCTCATTTGTTGAAGCTCACCCTGGCATCACACTGGACGTCACAGTAACTGATTCAGAATCGGACATCGTCGCCGAAGGCTTTGATGCAGGCGTGCGACTAGGCGAAGTCATCGAGCAGGACATGGTCGCCATTCCATTGACCCCTCCTCAGCGACAAATGGTTGTCGCTACGCCTCGCTATCTCGAAAAACACGGACAACCCAAACATCCTCGGGACTTGCTAGAACATCTGTGCATCGGATGGCGACCTGCTCCCAATGTTGTTCCTTATCGATGGGAATTTCGCGACGGTGGTCGTGACTTCGACCTAGCCGTTAACCCCCGCATCACCACAAACGACATGCTTCTAATGATTCGAACAGCGTTAGCGGATACCGGCATTACGATTGGTATGGAAGGCACAATGGAGCGATACATCGCCAGAGGTGAGTTTGTTTCGCTGTTAGACGAGTTTCTTCCGAGTTTTCCAGGTTTTTATTTGTACTTCCCAAACCGTAGAAACCAGTCCAGAAAATTACGAGCATTAATAGAACACGTCAGGTCTTTCGAAAATACCGTTGGCTCATAGTTTCACACCCCAAGACACGCTCGACCATTTATATACGGCCCGGTACTGGCCGATAGCAGACATCATCGACTTCGGCTCTAGCAAAGTGGGGGTTTAATCCCCTTTAGGGAAAAGAAAAGGCGACCAGATGGTCATCTTTTTTATGTTGAAACTATCTGCTCATGGCCTACAGGGACATCCCTTCGTCAAGACAAACACGACGCGCTTGTTTGCAGTCGCCGCTGGATACCATAGATGTCTGCAAAATCGCTAGCGGGTTCTCAGATTCTTTGTAATCCCCGGAACGAACAAAGAATCTTGTACACGTAGAACACGGACGTGACCCGACATCGGATCGACTCGCTTATCACTTGTCTATCACTCGCCTATCTTGTGCCAATCCATGATTCGAAATTTTTTCTGACAGCATTCGATAAAAACTCCTGGAACGAACTGTGACCGAGATATAGACAATGGCGCATGATGGTATAAGGATTCATGCGGCTGTTCGACTTGCTTTCGAAATCAGCTTGGTAGCGTTTTACAAAACCAATATGCGCTCTCAAACGCTCATTGAATTCGGACCGTGTAATGGAAGGCTGTATGGCCAGAATCTGCTCAACGAAACTATCCACTTTTTGCGGTTCGAATTCAAAAGCGGGGAAAAAATGTGTCGCAA
>Ga0308164_10000952_pt1 | contig 38088 bp, 29 predicted proteins | sample PhyTR2_FD_201031 | JGI IMG/M metagenome (GOLD analysis project Ga0308164, IMG submission 201031) | Phyllosphere microbial communities from UC Gill Tract Community Farm, Albany, California, United States - DLSLT.R2 | ecosystem: Host-associated > Plants > Phyllosphere > Unclassified | place: USA... | reverse complement strand
AGTATCCCGCCGGCAATACAGCCCGGCGACGTTAAATGCGGGTACTACCTTTACTACAACTTGCCAATACTCGATTACTGCACGCGCATGACACGTTCTTTACTACAGCTTGTTCGGATTTGCGGCTTACCGGTGCCGACTTATTTCAGGCCCTTGAGTGCTTCGAAGGGCGAGATCTTGGCGCTTTTCGCCTTGTCCAGCAGCGATGCGTCAGGGCAGACTGCGTGGCGCGGCGATTGCGGGAGGGCCAGCAACGCTTCATCTTCCACCAGGTCCATCACCGGCATGCTGCGGGTGCCGACGATCACATCGATCGTTTCGTCGGCAATAATTTCTTCAATTTCGTCGGCTTCCTGATCATCCTTACCAAGCACCAGCACGGTCGACGAATCGAGGGTGTGGGCATAAGGCGTCAGGCACCGCTGGCAGACCAGCTGCACCGTGCCAGCAACCGACAGGGTCAACTGCGGGTAGCCCATCTTGGTGGTGCCGCCCTGCACTTTCCAGGTAATCTCGCCGGACGCGTCAGCGCAATCCTTGGCCAGACGGGTCATTTGAGCAACGGGCGTTACGCCCTGTTCGCTGCCATTGTGACGACAAAAATCAAAAGCGTCGATGACCGTAGCATTCATTACAGAAAAATTCCCCGGAAAACCTGCGATAATAGCAGGGTTTTCACCCGCACGTCAAAAGCTACGTGGCTTTTGCACTGATTTCGGGTTTTTAGTGTTCCCGGCGCGCATCATCCAGCGCCGGCGACAGAGCATATAACATTCCTCATATGACATCAAGTTTACCGTTCCGCCTGGTGCTGGCCTCGAGTTCCGCCTACCGCAAGGAGTTGTTATCGCGGCTGCAATTGCCGTTCGATGTGGCTGTGCCCGACATCGACGAAAGCCCGCTGCCGGGCGAAACCCCGAGCGCCACGGCGCTGCGCCTGGCGCGCGAAAAAGCCGCTGCCGTGGCTGCCAAGCTGCCGGGCAGCACCGTGATCGGCTCCGACCAGGTCGCCACGCTCGACGACGAACAGATCGGCAAACCGGGCAACCACGCCAACGCGCTGGCCCAGCTGCAAAAAATGCGCGGCCGCGAAGTGATTTTTCATACCGCGCTGTGCGTATGGGATGGCCGCGCCGAGCATCCCGACAGCGCGGCCCAACTGGCCGACATCCAGACCCGCGTGACGTTCCGCGACCTGCCCGATGCCGAGCTCGACGCCTACTTACGCATCGAGCAACCGTACGACTGCGCGGGCAGCGCCAAGAACGAAGCGCTCGGCATTGCCATCCTGGAAAGGATCGACAGCACCGACCCCACCGCCCTCACCGGCTTGCCTTTGATCGCCCTGACAGGCATGCTGCGCAATCTCGGAATTTCTTTTTTTAGATAGTTGAACATGCCCGGCACCTTATTTCTGATCCCGAACACCCTGGGCGAGACCGAAGCGCTCGCCTCCGTGCTGCCTGAACAAGTGCAGCACATTACGTCGCAGCTCGATTATTTTGTGGCCGAGAACGCCAAAACGGCGCGCGCCTTCCTGAAACTGGTCAACGCCAGCCACCCGTTGCATAAGCCGCTGCAGGAAATCACCATCTCGGAACTGAACGTGAATACGCCGCCCGCCGCGCTGGCCGGCCTGCTGGCGCCGCTACTGGCCGGTCGCGATGGCGGCCTGGTGTCGGAAGCCGGTGTACCCGCCGTGGCCGATCCCGGCGCCGACCTGGTACGCCTGGCGCACCAGCACGGGATTCCGGTGCGGCCATTGGTGGGACCGTCGTCGCTGCTGCTGGCGGTGATGGCAAGCGGCCTGAACGGCCAGAGTTTCGCCTTCAACGGCTACCTGCCCACGGATGCGGCGCAACGCACCGCGCGCATCAAGGAACTGGAAACGCGGTCGCGCAAGGAAAAGCAGACCCAGCTGTTTATCGAGACGCCGTATCGCAATACGGCGATGCTGGAGGCGCTGGTGGGCGCCTGTGCACCGGCTACCCTGATTTGCGTGGCAACCGATTTGAGCCTGGCGACGGAGACCATTCGTACCCAGACCGGGGCGCAGTGGAAGAGCCAGCTGGGTGCCGGCAAGGCGCCGGATTTTCATAAAAAGCCGACCGTGTTTTTGTTGCTGGGGCAGTAAGCGAAGCAAGCACTGCTCATAGGTGCTATAGATCCCCGCTTTCGCGGGGATCCATAGAACGCCGGCGCCGTCGCACCGCCTCTTAAAACCCGCGCGAATACTCGGTCACCCACTCGATGGCCGCCAACTGTATCGCATACAGCTCCGCCGGCCTTACCGCAATCTGCTGCAACATCTGCCCCAGCGCCACCGTATCGCGGCCGCGCTCGATATTCTCGATCAAGCTCAGCAGCACACCATAATCCCCGGCCCGCTCCAGCAACGCGGTGCGCACTTCGTCGAGCACGTTCACGCTTTCCAGCAACTCCTGCATGTGGATCGAAAACAGCGTATCCATCAGCGACATCACCCCTACCGTAAAGCCGATATCGGCACTGATGCGCTGTCCGGGCTTGGTGTGCTCGACCAGCAGCTCGATGGTCTTGCCGCGCGTGGTGGCCAGTTGCAGCAGCGGCGACGTGAATTCCTGGGCCCCGCCGCTTTTCACGTACAGCAAAATCTGCAGCCAGCGCCGCAGCTGCCGGCGGCCCAGCACCATCAGCGCGTGTCCCACCGAGTTGATGCGGTAGCGCGTGCCCACCGCCGGTGTATTGACCAGCCGCAGCAAATTGAGCGTGATCAGCGCATCGTGCTTGACCATCGATTCGATGTCGTGGCTGCTGGCGTCGGCATCGAGCAGGTCGAGCAGTTGCAGCACGCTGCGTTGCGACGGCGAAATCTTTTTACCGCTGAGAATGACGGGGCGGGCAAAATAATAGCCCTGGAAATATTCGAAGCCGAGATCCATGCATTGGCGGAACTCTTCCACCGTCTCGACCTTTTCGGCCAGCAGCTTTTGTTTGGGGTTCTTGAGCACCCGCGCCAGCGCCGGCAAGGTGCCGGGCTTCATCTGCTTGATGTCGACCTTGATGACATCGCACAGCGGCTGCAGCTTTTGCAAGTCTTCGGTTTCGCCGATGACGTCGTCGAGCGCGAAACGGAAGCCGGCACGCTTGAGTTCGCGGATCCGCTCCAGTATCTCGGGCGTGGCTTCCACCGTTTCGAGGATTTCGAGGATGACCTTGTCGTGCGGCAGAAAACGGATGAAGTCGCTCATCAGGCCGACCTCGTCGACATTGACAAACGCCAGCTGGTCGCCCACCACCTGTCCCATGCCCAGCTCCGACGCGTGGGCGATCACCGTGGCGGTGGCCGCCGCGTCGTTACGAAACTCGGCCGACTCGGCGGTGCGGGCATCGCGAAACAGCAGCTCGTAACCGACCAGCCGCTGGCCCCGGTTCAAGATGGGCTGGCGGGCAAGAAAAAAATGATCGGCAAGCCTGGACGGCGGCGCCTCGGTCGCTGACAACATGGGCATTTCTCCCCAATCAACTGCCTGGAACGGCACGCCAACAGCGTCGGCGTCCGCGAAGCTCCAACTATACCCGACGCTACCGAATTGACAACTTTTATCGTGTGCCGGAACGGCGCGGTCCCACGTTGCGCGCAACAGTCGGCGTGTCGCCGGCTGCTGGCTTGGCGCGGGCCGGCTTGGCTGGCGCCGGCTTGGCGCCCGCAGCCTGGCCCGCAGGCGCTGCCTTGGCGCCAAACGCCGGCTTGGGACCAAAGCCGGGCTTGGCATTAAACGGCGCACTGGTGCTGGCGCCGGGCCGGCCACCTGGACGACCGCCTGCCCCGGGCCGCCCGCCCGCAGCGCCCTCGCCCACACCAGGGCGCGCCAGCGGCGTGCGGGTGCGGATCGATTTACCGACCGGCAGCGGCTTGCCGCTTTCCAGCGTAAAGCGGGCGCCGCTGTCCTTGCCCAAGGCCTTGACCAGCCATGGCATCACCTCCTTGAGCATCGGTTCCAGCGTGTACGGCGGGTTCAGGATGAACATGCCGCTGCTGTGCAGGCCGAAACCGTCGGGCATCGGTGTGTGCGTGGTGAGCACCACGTTGAGCCAGTCGTTGCATTGCAGCTGCTTGAGCTTGTCCGCGAATTCGCGCGATTCCATCCGTTGCAGCAGCGGATACCAGACCGCATAAGTGCCGCCGGGGAAGCGGATCAGCGAATCGGCCAGCGTATCCTTGACCTTTTTGTAGTCCTGCTTGTCTTCGTACGGCGGATCGATCAGCACCAGCGCGCGGCGCGACGGCGGCGGCAGCAGCGCCTTGAGCGATTGAAAGCCGTCGCCCTTGGTCACCAGTACGCGCTTGCCGCGCGTGGTCGGGCGGATGCCCTGTTGCGCAGCGTGCTCGTCGAGCTTGCGGAAGTTATCGGTCAGCAGCTTGAAATCGGCCGGGTGCAATTCGAACAGGCGCAGGCGGTCGTGCTCGCGCGCCACCAGGTCGGCAATAAATGGCGAACCCGGGTACTGGCGCATCTTGCCGCTCGGGTTCATGCCGCGGATCAGGTCCACGTACTCGCGGATCGGCGCCGGCATGTCCTTCACATCCCACAGCGGGCCGATGCCGGTGTCGTATTCGGCATTCTTGGACGCGAACGCGCCATCGAGCGCGTACACGCCGGCGCCCGAGTGGGTGTCGATGTAGGTGTAAGCAGTATCTTTCTGATTCAGGTATTGCAGCAACTGGATGGTCACGAAGTGCTTCAATACATCGGCGTGATTTCCCGCGTGAAAGGCGTGGCGGTAACTGAACATGGCTGGGGGACTTTCTTAATGAGGTAATGCAGAGGTTTTGGCAACCTGTACTGCGCAATCCCGCATTATCCACCAGAACCGGGCGCAGACCCAAAAACCAGTGTACCTCGTTGGCATCAAGGCGCACGCCCGGCGCAAATCTAAGATGACGTAACCATCAACGGGGGCAGACATGAAGATGACCATCGTAACCGACGACCAGGGCAACATCCTGGGGGCGATACCGGGGGACAGCGTGCCGCAGCACGTGATATTGGAAGACTTTCAGTCCCACGTGCTGGACGTGGAAGATGACATCGGCAAGATCACCGATGGGGAGCAACTGCAGAAGCGCCTGCAAGAAATCCTGCAGGCGCAGCACGGCAAGCAATAAGCCGTGGCGACCGCTTTTGGCGATACGCGTGCCTAGTACCTGAGACAACCCCTGCATAGGGGTCGCCTGCGTTCAGCCGTGCGGTTTTTAAATTGTTACGCCACTTTCTTGTCGAAGAATTGCTCGTCCTCGGTGGAGCCGTGCAGCGCCGTGGTGGACGACTGGCCGTTCTGGATGGTCTGGGTGACGGCATCGAAGTAACCGGTGCCCACTTCGCGCTGGTGCTTGACCGCCGTGAAGCCCTTCTCGGCAGCGGCGAATTCCGCCTCCTGCAATTCCACGAAGGCCGACATCTGGCGCCGCGCATAGCCGTGCGCCAGGTTGAACATGCCGTAGTTCAGTGCATGGAAGCCGGCCAGCGTGATGAACTGGAACTTGTAACCCATGGCGCCCAGTTCTTTCTGGAACTTGGCGATGGTGGCGTCGTCCAGGTTTTTCTTCCAATTGAACGATGGCGAGCAGTTATAGGCCAGCATCTTGCCCGGGAACTTGGCGTGCACGGCATCGGCAAACTGCTTGGCAAAAGCCAGGTCCGGTTTGCCCGTTTCGCACCACACCAGGTCGGCGTACGGCGCATAGGCCAGCGCCCGCGAAATTGCCTGCTCGATGCCCGGTTTGACTTTGTAGAAGCCTTCCACGGTGCGCTCGCCGGTGCAGAACGGACGGTCGTTTTCGTCGACGTCGGAGGTGAGCAGGTCGGCTGCTTCGGCATCGGTACGGGCGATCACCAAGGTCGGCGTGCCCATGACGTCTGCTGCCAGGCGTGCAGCAGTGAGTTTTTCCACGGCTTCGCGCGATGGCACCAGCACCTTGCCGCCCATGTGGCCGCATTTTTTGACGGAAGCGAGTTGGTCCTCGAAGTGGACGCCGGCGGCACCCGCATCGATCATCGACTTCATCAGCTCGTAGGCGTTGAGCACGCCGCCGAAGCCGGCTTCGGCATCGGCCACGATGGGGGCAAAGTAATCGATGTCGTCCTTGCCTTCGGACCACTGGATCTGGTCGGCGCGCTGGAAGGTGTTGTTAATGCGGCGCACCACCAGCGGCACCGAGTTGGCCGGGTACAGCGACTGGTCCGGGTACATTTCGCCGGCTACGTTGGCGTCGCCCGCCACTTGCCAGCCCGACAGGTAAATCGCCTTCAGGCCGGCTTTCACCTGCTGCATGGCCTGGTTGCCGGTCAGAGCGCCCAATGCATTGACGAACGGCTCGTTGTTGACCAGGTCCCACAGCTTCTCGGCGCCGCGCTTGGCCAGCGTGTGTTCGATGGTGAGCGAACCGCGCAGCCGCACCACGTCCTCTGCCGTGTAGGTGCGGGTCACGCCTTTCCAGCGTGGGTTGGTGTCCCAGTCTTGTTGCAGAGCGGCGATTTGCTGTTCACGAGTTGCCATGGTGATCTCCTAATGTGTGGGTGATAAGTGCTGTGCTGTTGGATCTATAGTAATCCTTTTTGTGCAGCGCATGAGCAGTCTTCTATAAGACATATAACTAAAATAAATCCCTTATTAATCAAATAGATAAAATCTGTTTTTCATGATACGAAACAGTCTTTCTCAGCGTGAAAGATCCGTATGCTGCAAACCCACATGAAATTCCACGATGTGAAATTGATTTTTCGCCAGATGAAAAAAGGGCGCAAAAAGCGCCCTTTCTTTTACCGTGCAAGTGTAGTTATCTAAAAAATAATTTCAGAAAGTGATGTAAGCATCCAACACTCGCTGTCTCGCAGCCGAACCGCAGCGCCCTCCCCCTGCTTCACGCCGGTTTGGCCCCCACCGGCACCCGGGTGTTGTTGCCCACGCCTATCGTCGTCACGATCACCAGCGCTTGGAAGAGACCGATGAACACGAACACGGCAGCTGGCTGGTTGGCATCCATCAATGCCGCAAATAACAGCGGACCGATCGCCAGGCCGGTATCGAGGCCCGCATACACCACACCGAACACGCGGCCCGTGGCATTGGCCGGCGCCGCGCCGCGTATCATCAGGTCGCGCGACGGGCCGGCAATGCCGGTGGCGAAACCCACCAGTCCCATCAACACGATCGCGATCCAGGCCGGCACCACGGCGGCCGCCAGGATCAGGGCAAACACGGCGGCCGAAGCAAACGCAAAAATGATGATGCGGCCATGGCTGCGGTTGCCTGCACCGAGGAAGCCGCCATACAACATGCCCACCGCCGACGACAGCATGAAGCACGTGTAGGCCGACGTGGCCCAGGCCAGCGACATGCCGTACAGGCTGACCAGGCTGGTGGCTGCGAAGGTTTGCACCCCCGCCAGCGCCATGGCGGAAATAACGAAGAAGGCAAAACACATCCACACCACCTTGAGCCGCAGGAAACCCAGCGCGCTGGCGCCAGCCACGGCAGCTGCGCCCGCAGCGGGTACTGCCACCGGTTCGGGCCGCAGCGCATGGCGGTTCCAGAGCAGCAGCGCCAGCACGCCCAATGGCAACAGCGCCGCGCACAGCAGCGCGGTCCGCCAGTCGGTGCGAGCGGCAACCGTGGTCAGGAACAGGGGCGACAGCGCCCAGCCGATATTGCCGCTGATCCCGTGCACCGAAAAGCCGTGCGCCAGGCGCGGTTTCGATACCCGTTGGTTGAGCAGGGTGTAGTCAGCCGGGTGGAACACGCAGTTGCCGCAACCGGCAACGAAGGCCCCGACCAGCAGTTGCGCATAGGTGTGCGCGGACGACAGCACCACGGCCGACATGCCAAGCAAGGCAATCCCGCTCATCAGCACCACCCGTGCACTGAAGCGGTCCACCACGAAACCGGCCATTGCCTGCCCGACGCCGGAGACGGCAAAAAACACCGTCATCAACAAGCCCAGCTCGCCGTACGACAAGTTGAACTCGGGTTTCAGCCACGGAATCAGCGCGGCCAGTATCAAGTGATAAAAGTGGGAAGTTCCGTGGGCCAGCCCTACCAGGCCGATTACCCGGGCATCCTGCCGGAACAGTGTTTTGTCATCCATCCTGCACTCCTGTTGCCATTTTGAAATTGAAGTGTAGGCGAAACCCCGGCGGCTGATTTAAGATAGTCGGACAACCTTTGTCGCAATTACGCCATGCCAGCTCCCATCGTTACGCACACGCTGTTCAACCGGGTGGGCGTGTATCCCACGCCGCAACGGCACGTCACCATTGCCGGGCGCAACCTGGCAGCCAATGCCGTGTTGCTGCCGCACCACCATCCATACGGCCAGTTCACTTACGCCATGCAGGGCATGGTGCGGGTAACGGCCAACAACAGCAGCTGGATCGTGCCACCGCAGCGGGCGATCTGGATCCCGCCCGACATGGAGCACACGGTGACCGTCCTCGAACCGACGCTGCTGCGCCCGGTGTTTGTGCACGCCAGCCGTTCGCCGTTTGCCGGCGACGACTGCAAGGTAGTGCATGTATCGAACCTGCTGCGCGAGCTGATCGCCGCGCTCGAGCAACACGACGAACAGGAATCCCCGAGCCGCGAACGCCTGCTCAGCGAAATGATCCTCGACGAAGTCACGCGGTGCGCGGTGCGACCGATGCGCGTGCCGCTCCCAAGCGACAAGCGCTTGAAAGCGCTGTGCGACGCATTGATCGACGATCCGGGTGTGGAACTGAATTTGCAGGATTGGGCGGGACGTGTGGGCGCATCGGAACGCACCTTGACACGCTTGTTCGAGCGCGAACTGGGGATGACTTTCGTGCAATGGCGTCAGCAAGTGCGGCTGGCCCATGCGGCGCCGCTGATCGCCCGCGGCATGCCGTTGTCGCAGGTGGCGGCGCAGCTGGGGTATGCGAGCCAGTCGGCGTTCTCGGCGATGTTCAAGAAAACATTCGGGAGTACGCCGACGGCGTTTTTCAGTTAGCTGAAGCTTCGTCATCCCCGCGCAAGCGGGAATCCAATACGGCCGCGCGGTGTTGGCCCTATCTATGCCACGACCGCCCGGGGAAATTGGGTCCCCGCCTGCGCGGGGACGACAAATCATCAGCTAACGTGAGTGCTTACTTGAACGTCAGCTCGCCATTTTCCGCATCGACGTGGATCACGTCTTTCGGACCGAACCGCCCTTGCAAGATCAGCTTGGACAGCGGATTTTCGATCTGTTGCTGGATCGCGCGCTTGAGCGGACGGGCGCCATACACAGGATCGTATCCAGCCTCGGCGATCTTTTGCAGCGCGGCGTCGGTGATCTGCAGCGCCATGTCCATCTTGGCCAGCCGCTGCTCCAGGATCGCCAGCTGGATCTTGGCAATGGCACCGATGTTTTTCTCGTCGAGGCCATGGAACACCACGATTTCGTCGATACGGTTGATGAACTCGGGGCGGAAATGCGACCGCACCTCGGCCATCACCGACAACTTCACCAGCGCCGGATCGCTGTCGTCCATGGCCTGGATTTTATGTGAACCCAGGTTGGACGTCATGATGATCACGGTGTTTTTAAAGTCCACGGTACGGCCCTGGCCATCGGTCATGCGGCCATCGTCGAGCGCTTGCAGCAGCACGTTGAACACGTCGGGGTGGGCTTTTTCCACCTCGTCGAGCAGGATCACGCTGTACGGCTTGCGGCGCACGGCCTCGGTGAGGTAGCCGCCCTCGTCGTAACCGACATAACCGGGCGGCGCGCCGATCAGGCGGGCCACCGAGTGCTTCTCCATGAACTCGCTCATGTCGATGCGGATCATCGATTCCTCGGTGTCGAACAGGAAGCCGGCCAGCGCTTTCGACAGCTCGGTCTTGCCCACGCCGGTCGGTCCCAGGAACATGAACGAACCATACGGCCGGTTCGGATCGGACAGCCCGGCGCGCGAGCGGCGGATGGCGTCGGACACGGCGGCAATCGCTTCGTCCTGGCCCACCACGCGCTCGTGCAGCTTCTCTTCGATGTGCAGCAGCTTGTCGCGCTCGCCCTGCATCATGCGCGAGACAGGAATGCCAGTCGCGCGCGACACCACTTCAGCGATCTCTTCCGCGCCGACTTCGGTGCGCAGCAGCTTTTGCTTCGGCGGCGAATTTTTTTCCAGCGAGACGCCGTTGGCAGCCGCCGTTTCCGCATGCTTCAGTTCAGCTTCCAGCTCGGGCAGGCGGCCATACTGCAACTCGGACACGCGCTGCCAGTTGCTCTCGCGCGTGGCCTGCTCCATCTGCAGCTTGATCCGTTCGATTTCTTCCTTGATGTGGGTACTGCCCTGCACCACCGCTTTTTCCGCCTTGAGGATTTCCTCGAAGTCGTTCAGTTCGCGTTGCAGGCGCTCGATTTCTTCCTCGATCAAGTCCAGGCGGCGCCGCGAGCCTTCGTCCTTTTCCTTCTTGACCGCTTCCTTCTCGATCTTCAGCTGGATCAGCCGGCGTTCGAGCTTGTCCATCACCTCGGGCTTGGAATCGATTTCGATCTTGATTTTCGAAGCCGCTTCATCGATCAGGTCGATGGCCTTGTCGGGCAGGAAGCGGTCGGTGATGTACCGGTGCGACAACTCGGCCGCCGCGATGATGGCGGCATCGGAAATCGCTACCTTGTGGTGCAGCTCGTACTTGTCCTGCAAACCGCGCAGAATGGCAATCGTGTCTTCCACGCTCGGCTCGTCGACCAAAATCTTCTGGAAGCGGCGCTCGAGCGCAGCGTCCTTCTCGATGTACTTGCGGTATTCGTCGAGCGTGGTGGCACCCACGCAGTGCAGTTCGCCCCGCGCCAGCGCCGGTTTCAGCATATTGCCGGCGTCCATGGCGCCATCGGCCTTGCCCGCGCCCACCATCGTATGCATTTCATCGATGAAGACGATGGTCTGGCCTTCGTCCATTGCCAGTTCTTTCAAAACGGTTTTCAGGCGCTCTTCGAATTCGCCGCGGTATTTGGCGCCAGCCACCAGCGCCGCCATGTCGAGCGCCAACACGCGCTTGCCCTTGAGCGAATCGGGTACTTCGTTGTTGACGATGCGCTGCGCCAGGCCTTCCACGATCGCGGTTTTACCCACGCCCGGTTCGCCGATCAGTACCGGGTTGTTCTTGCTGCGGCGCTGCAATACCTGGATGGCGCGGCGGATTTCATCGTCGCGGCCGATCACGGGGTCGAGCTTGCCCGCCCGGGCGCGCTCGGTCAGGTCCAGCGTATATTTTTTCAGGGCTTCGCGCTGGCCTTCCGCCTCTTGCGAATCGACCTTGCCGCCGCCGCGCACAGCATCGATGGCCGCTTCCAGCGCCTTGCGCGTCAGGCCATTTTCACGGGCGATGGTGCCGGCGTCGGACTTGTCTTCGGTAAGCGCCAGCAGCACCATTTCGCTCGAGATGAACTGGTCGGTGCGTTTTTGCGCTTCGCGGTCGGCCATATTCAGCACGCCCACCAGCTCGCGGCTGGCCTGGACGTCGCCGCCGGTGCCCGACACCTTCGGCTTGCGTTCGAGGGCATCCTTGAGCGAGCGGGTAAGGCCACCGACATTGACGCCGGCGCGCTGCAGCAGCGAGCGGGCACTGCCGTCGTCCTGGTTCAGCAGCGCCAGCAGCAGGTGCGCCGGTTCGATGTATTGGTTGTCGTTGCCCACGGCCAGGCTTTGCGAGTCCGACAGCGCTTCCTGGAGTTTGGTGGTGAGTTTATCTTGCCGCATGAAAGTGCTCCGATATATTTAAGTTATCGCACAGATAGGGTTATACCAACACCTTTTCAAGACCTGAGCGAGGGCAGCGGCAAGATTGCAACGTCAGGAGGAAGCGGCTCCCTGCCATTTGGCCAGCGCCTGGTCGTCGGTGACGCGGGCGTCCACCCAGCGGGCGCCGTCCGGGGTTTGTTCCTTTTTCCAGAACGGCGCCTCGGTCTTCAGGTAATCGATGATGAACTCGCAGGCGGCAAACGCTTCGCCCCGGTGCGCGGCCGTGGCCGCCACCAGCACGATCTGGTCGAGCGGTTTGAGCGGCCCCACGCGGTGGATCACCAGCGCTCCGAACGTGGGCCAGCGCAATTTTGCCTGCTCGATAATATTGCTGATCGATTGCTCGGTCATGCCCGGATAATGTTCGAGCTCCATCTCGGCCACCGTGGCGCCGTCGTTGAGGTCGCGCACTGCGCCGACAAACGTGACCACGGCGCCGATTTTGGGGTTGGCAGCGCGCAGCCGCGCCACCTCGGTGCTCAAGTCGAAGTCTTCGGTCTGGATCCGGACTTGATCGATGCTCATGCGCGCTCCGATGCTCCCACGCGGCGCAACAGTTGCTCGATGCGGCTGGTAGTGCGGGCGTCGGCCAGCGCCGGCATCGCGCACAGTTGCAGGTAGGCGGCGCTGGCGGTGAGCGGCTTCTGGCCCGACTTGAGCGACGATTGCAACACTTCCACCTGCATCTTGAGCCGCTCGCGGGCGAACTCGGCGCCGGAATCGACGCCAGCCACGATTTCCAGGCGCAGCACTTCCTCGAGCAGGCGCGCGCGGTTGGCTTCCAGTTGTTTGGCGTAGGCAACGCGCTGGCCAGTCAAGGCGGCCAGGCCGGCAGCAAAGCGGCCGTGCAGCGCTTTGTCGTAGTCGCCGCCCAGCGGCGGCAACGCGGTCCAGCGCGCCTGCCACGCCTCGGCGTCCAGTTGCTCGCCTGCGCCGGCAATCGACGCTTCCAACGCTTGCACCAGGCGCAGCTTGTCGCGCAGCGCGTTGGCCTGGGCGGCGCCGGCGCGGCGCTTGATGGCGTCGGCCTGGCCCTGGACGCCCGCCACGGCCGCCTGGTAACGCTCGGTAATCCGTGCTTCGGCCGCGCGCGGCACGGTGCCGGCCGCGTTCCAGGCCGCCTGGGCGTCGCGCAGGGTTTTGGCAATCGCCGCCAGTTGTTCCTTGTCGTCGCCGGTGAAGCTGGCCGTTTCCAGCTGCTTGCACAGGGCTTCGCGCGCATGCAGATGGGCTTTGCGTTCATGGTCGGCCGCGTGGGCGGTTTCCTTGCGCTTGGCGAAAATCGCATCGCATACGGCGCGGAAGCGCTGCCACAGCGCCTGCTCGATCTTGCGTTCGAGCGGCAGCGCCTTGGCCAGCTCTTGCCAGCGCTCCTGCAGGCGGCGCAACTTGTCCAGCGTGTGGCGGTCGGCCGGTTGCAATTGCTCGGCTTCGGCAATCAGTTCCTCGCGTCTGGCGGCTTCGATCTTGCGCTGTTCCGACAACGGCGCCTGCATGTGGGCCAGCGCCTTGTCGAACGCCTGGTCAAGCTTGCGCTTTTCCTTGCGGTCGATGGCGCCCAGGCGGCCCCATACCTGGCGCAGGCGCTGGACCGCGGCCGCGACGTTTTTCAGGTCGGTGCCGCTGGCAGCGGCTTCGGCCATGGCGCGCGTTTCATCGATCAGGGCCTGGGCCTTGGCGGCATTCGCGTGGCGCTCCTCGGCCAGGTGCTTGAAGTGGGCGGCAGCGGGCGCATAAGCCGTGGTGCAGGCCGCGTCGAACCGTTCCCACAAGCCCTTGGGCGCGTGGCCCGAGACAGCGTCGAGCGATTTCCAGCGGTCGCGCATGCTGCCCACCTTCTTGGCCAGCTCGGTCATCGCCAGGCCTTGGGCCGGCAAGTCTTCTACGGCCTTGACCAGTTCTTCGCGCGACACGTTGCCGCCCCAGCGCGCCCAGTCGCCCAGTCGCTTGAGTTCGGCGCGCACATGGTTCAGGTGGTCGGTTTGCTGCGGCGACAGGCGTATCTTGTGCTCCTTGAGCCACTTGTCGTGCTCGGCAGCAGCGTGCAACGAGCCCTGCTCCAGCGCCGCTTCCATCGCCTCCAGGGTGTCGAGGAATTTTTTCTCGGCTTCTTTCGATTGCGCCGGCTTGGGTGGGCGCGGATCTTTTTTGGGCGCCGGGGCCGGGTTGGCAGCAACCGGGGGGGCGTCCCCCGCAGCCGGCGTTTCAGTGCCTGCCTGCGCAGCGTCGGTCGTCTCAACCGCGGATGCGACGGGCGCGGCTGCAACGGGCGCAGCCTGGCGCGCAGCGGCGGCGGCCAGCGCGGTGCGCGCCCCCTCGATCACCTGGTTGTAGTCGGACAATAAATGGCGGGGCAGCGCCGCATGTTCGGGCGCCTGCTGGTAGCCGGCCAGGTCGGCGGCATGGCGGGCCAGCGCGGCGCTGGACTCCTCGGTAGCCAGCCCGGCTTCCGGCAACTGGCGCACGACAGCCATGGCGTCAATGATTTTGCGTTGCAAGGCCACCTGGGCTTCCAGCCGCGCCGCCAGCGCCGCGCGCGCCACCGCGAACGGTTCGGCCACGGCCGGCACCGCCGACGTGATCGCCCATTGGCGGTCGAGCTCGGCCACCTGGTTGGGCGTGAGTTTTTCGTCTTGCAGCAGGCGCTGGGCCTGCTCCAGGCTGGCCTGGGCTTTTAACAGTTCGGCCTGCTGGTAGCGGATGGCGTCGAGCCGGCCCTGCATCAGCTTGGCCACGCGGCGGTCGGTATTGCGCATGGCGGCCAGCACTTGCTCCAGCGCTGGCTGGGTTTGCACGTGCTCGGCGGCAGCCAGGCGCACGCCGGCGAACTCGCTTTGCAGGATCAGCGCCACGGCGCCCGCTTCGTCGCCGGCCAGCGCAGCGGCGCGCTGCGCCTGCTCGTCGCGACGGCTGGTCGAATCGTTCGCACCGGCTGCGGCAGCGCCCTGGTCCGGCCCGCCGGTAGCGTTGGGGGTAACCTGGGCAGGGGCGGTCGTGCGCTTAAAGATGAAATCGAACATGGGGCGCTATGGTGGTGGCTAAAACCACCATCATAGCAAAGCATGAAGAATTTGCCCGGTGCGAGTGCCGTCCGGGACGAAGTTGCCGTATTGCTCGCTTTGTACTGCTTGCTTATAGGGCAGCGATGGGACGCTCGCGCCGTCGCGTTGCGCCCGGTGCGACGTCCTGCACAATGTCGACATCCACCACCGGCAACACCTGCAAACCGGGGATGGTGATCTGGGCGTCGCTGATGTGGCGGAGCGCGGCGCGTGACCTGCCCGGCTGGGTCGCCGGGACAGAGGCGGACGGGGAATGGTCCACGGCAGGCGGCGCCGACCGCTTCATTTCCTCCAGGTGCTTGTCGTGCATCATGAGCTGGTTGGCAATCGAGAACCAGGTGTCGCCGGCAAACGCGGTACGCGCGATGGCAAACAATTCGTGCTCTTCTTTTTCCAGGCGCTGCAACATCGCCGTGCAAAACATTTCGATGCTGTCGCATACCTGCTCGACGCGAAAATCCTGCACGTCGGCAAAAATGCCGACCCGCTCCTGCAAGCTGCGAATGGCCGTGAGCGCCGCCTGGTTCAAGCGGTTGAGCTCGTCAAGCAACTGGTCGGCGCGTTCGGTGGTCTGGCGCAACGCCGGGATCAGGTACATCTCGGTTTTGCGCCAATAGCATGCCTGGTACAGGTTGTTGAGCGACGCGCACGCATACTCGAGCTGCGACAGCGTGATGCTGTTTTGCTGCAGCAATGTAGACCGCACGTATTTTTGGAACGATAGCAAACTGAGGCGGACACTGGCCTGCTCCACCGACAGCGCTACCAAGGTATATGTGGCCGTTAACATTCTGACTCCCAAAACTGAAGTTGCGCGCCCTTGGCGGACAGCGAGAGCGGAAGTGAAAAGTGTAAATAAAACCGACACGCACGCTTTGACCTGGAACAAACCCGGCCCTGCGTGCCGACCGGGTTTCGATGTCCAATATATAACAGCTAAATTGTAAAATCTACCTTAATGACAGTTGCAATCGCACCATACCCGGCTCGGGATGCGGTAAAACCACGCCGCCGAAAAACCGCACCAGTTTTTGCACGCCCACATTCTCGGCCAGCGCATCCCCAACGATCTCGGCGGTACCACGCGACCGGAAATAATCGACCAGCTTGCCAAACAAGATGTAGCCGAGCCGCTGCCCCTTGAGGTCGGACCGGATGATGATGGCGAATTCGCCACTATGGTTGGCGGGGTCGGTCACGGCGCGCACCACGCCCAGCGTTTCCGCCGCGCCGCCCACGCCCGTGGGCCGGGTGGCAATGAAAGCCATGGCGCGGTCGTAATCGATTTGCGTCAGGCGCGCCAGCTGCGCCGGGGGCAGTTCGCGCATGGCCGAGAAAAACCGCAGCCGCACGTCGTCGGGGTCGAGCGCGTGGAAAAATTCCTGGTGCTGCGCCGCGTCCTCGGGGCGGATCGGCCGCAGCACGATGGTGCCGCCGCCCCACTCCACCGTTTGCTCGAGCTCCTGCGGGTATGGTCGAATGGCCAGGGTGCGGCGGCTGCGCGGCGCCGCACCCAGTTGCAGCCGCGCGCCCAGCGCCACCACCGCGCCGCCGATGGCCAGCACCGGGTTCAGATCGATCTCGGCCAGCTCGGGCACATCGGTCACCATGTCGGCCACCTGCACCAGCGTGCGCACCATGGCCTCGGCGTCGGCCGCCGTCTGGCCTGGCGCCAGCAGCCGCGCCACGCGGGTGCGGCCCACCATGTCGCGCGCCAGCACCATGTTCAGCGGCGGCAGGCCCGCCGTGCGGTCGGCTGCCGGGTCGCCGGCAGCTGCGGCCGCGATGCCGCCCTGCCCGAAGAACACCACCGGGCCGAACACGCGGTCGACGCCGATCTCGATGCGCACTGCCGCTGGCGTATGCCCCACCAGCGCCGCCTGCTGCGGCGTGGCCAGCGCAATGCCGTAGGCCGCCAGCAGGCTGCGCGCCTCGTCGTCGGCCAACAGCACCGGCGCCCGGTCCCTGGAACTGTCCCGGGCCTTGCCGTCGCGCCGGTGCGCGGCCAGCGCCGCTTTCACCAGGGCCCGCGCCGCTGCCCGTGGCGGCGCGGCGGTATTGGGCAACCCGGCCGGCACCTCCATCAGCAGCGCCTGGTTGCGGCGGTATTGCGCCACCTGCAGAAAGCCGTGCACCGCCGTCTCGGGCGTATCGAACGTGGGCAGGCCGGCGTCCGCGAAACGGCGCCGGGCGGCGGCTGCCGACGCGCCACCGAGCCAGCAGGACAACACGTTGCGGTCGGCGGCCTGCATCAACGGCGCCAGCGCTTCGGCCACCAGGTGGCTCGGCACCATGGCCGTGGGCGCATGCAGGAACAACAGCGCGTCGGTCTGGTCGTCGGCCAGCAGCGCCGCAGCCGCCGCCACGTACTGCTCGACGGCGGCGTCGGCCGGCAGATTGACCTGGCCCGTGGTGGGACCGGCAACCGGCGTACCGGCCTGCGCCAGCCGCTTGCGGGTGGCGTCCGCCAAGGGCACCGGCCGCACCTCGCCGGCGGCCAGCGCATCGGCCGCGATCAGTCCCAGGCCGGCGCCGTTGGTCAGCACCGCCAGCCGCTCGCCGCGCTGCGGCCGGCGCCGCGCCAGCGTTTCCACCGCGTCGAACAAGTCTTCGGTCGAATGCACGCGCAGCATGCCGGCGCGGCGGATGGCAGCGTCGAACACCAGGTCGGCGCCGTCCGCGTCGCCGGCGTGGCCGATCTTGAGCACGATCACCGGCTTGGCACGCGCCGCCAGCCGCCCGGCCGACATGAACTTGCGCGCCGAGCTGACGTTTTCCACGCACAACAGGATCGCCTCGGTACCGGCATCGCCGGCCAGCTCGTCGAGCAGGTCGCCGAAATCGACGTCCACGTCGTCTCCAAGCGCCACGAAGCGCGAGAAGCCGATGCCGCGCAAGCCCGCCCAGTCCAGCACCGCCGCCCCCAGCGCGCCCGATTGCGACACGAAGGCCAGGTTGCCGACGCTTGCCGCCAGGTGCCCAAAACTGGCGTTGAGGCCCAGCGCCGGCGCCTGCAGGCCAATGCTGCCCGGTCCCAGGAGGCGCACCAGGTGCGGCCGCGCGGCGTCGAGCATGGCCTGGCGCGGCGCGCGGCCGGTCACGGCGGTCATCACGATCACGGCGCGGGTGCCGCGCGCGCCCAGTTCCGCGATCAGGCCGGCGATGGTGGCGGGCGGCGTGCAGAGGATGGCCAGGTCGGGTGCGGCCGGCAGCGCGGCCACGCGCGCGTAACACGGCATGCCGTGCAGCGTGGTGTACTTGGGGTTGACCGGCCAGATGTGGCGCTCGCCGACAGCGAAGCCGCCCTCCGCCAGGTTGGCCAGCACCCGGGTGCCGATGCGGTACGGCTTTTCCGACGCGCCAATGACGGCCACGGTACGGGGGGCAAACATTCGGTCCAGATTCCTGATGCTCATGCGGCCTTGTCCTGTCGTCGGGGAAAATTGTAGTTACTTACCAGCGCGAGGCATGTTCCTCGGTCACGCCCATCATCTGGGTGACGATGCGCTTCGGTTCATCGGGCCTGCTGCGCACCCAGCCCGTAAAGGCGCCCACCGGTTGCAGGAAACGGCTGGCCGCGACCAGGTTCCTGCGATGGTCGCGGCGCGCGCCTTCGGGCGTGAAGTGCAGCTCCAGCAAATCGTCCTCGGTAAAAATATGCCAGGTCGACAGCGGGTCCTTGGCATCGTACAGGAAGCGGGCCGGCGCCAGCGCATGCACCTGGCCGTCGAGCCACAATGCGTTTTCGTTGGCGCCGAAATACCCGGCCTGCAGGTTGAAGCCCAGTTCCAGCGTATGGGCCGAAGCCCAGCGCCATGCCGTATCGCGCGCCAGCAGGCCGTTGGAATAATCGAAGCTGGCCACGCCGCCGGCCAGATCGTACTCCTCGCGCCACGTGCGCACCTCACCGCGCAGCGGCATGCCCGACGATTTTTGCGTCGAATGCACCGACCCGCCGGCCACCGTGCCCGTGGCCAGCAACAGCGGCGCGGCGGGCGGTCCGAAATGGGCATCGATTTCCAGGTGGTCGCACTGCACCGTGAGCGCGAAACTGCCCGCGCCCGACGGTTCGAGCGCAATGCGCCCCTGGCGCGAGTGAAAATAACTGGCGCCGCCCGAATGATCGGCTACCTGGCCGCGCCGGCCCAGGCGGCCGTCGGCCGAAAAATTGACCAGCATGTCGCCGTCGCTGCGGTCGAACGCGTAGGCAAACGCGGTGCTGGTCCAGCCCAGGTCCACGATGGCCACGCCGCAAAAAACCCGCTCGGTGCACAGCGCCACGTAATGCCAGCGCTTGTGGTGAAACCGGCGCCACCACGCGCTGCGCGCAAACGGCGGCGCCAGGCCGCGCCAGTCGATGGTGCCGGTCTGGCCGGCAAAGCGACCGAGCAGCGGCTGGCCATCGATGCCGACCAGGCCGGCGGGTGCGGCGGGCAAACTCATGCGGCAACCGCCTTGCGGCGGGCGTTGCGAACGGCGGTGTCGATCAACATTGGGTGGGGGCGCCGGAGCGCGTATGTCTGGGATGCCTATTTTAATAAGGAAATCAAACTTGCTCCCAGTCCGAATGCGCTATATTGTGTTTTTCCCGGTTGTTTACTCTTATTTCATGCGTCTGCTGCACACCTCCGACTGGCATCTCGGCCAATCCCTGCACAATTTCGAACGTCACTACGAACACCAGTGCTTCCTCGACTGGCTGCTCGACACCATCGTTGCCGAGCAGGCCGACGCCCTGCTGATCGCCGGCGACATCTTCGACAATGCCAATCCGTCGTCCGCTTCGCAAAAGCAGCTCTATCGCTTTTTGCAGCGCGCCAGGGAACGCGTGCCGCACCTGAACCTGGTGGTCATCGGCGGCAACCACGATTCGCCGGGCCGGCTGGAAGCGCCCGGTCCGCTGCTCGAGGCCCACGGCACGCGCGTGATCGGCGCCGTCCAGCGCGACGCCGGCGGCGTGCTCGATCTCGACGCTCTGGTGTTGCCGCTCACCGGCGCCGATGGCACGGTGCAGGCGTGGTGCCTGGCAGTGCCGTTCCTGCGTCCCGGCGACGTGCCGCGCGTGCCGGTGCTGCCGGGCGCCGAGGATGCGCCGGCGGCCGATCCCTACCTGGCCGGCATCGCCCTGCTGTACCGGCAGGCGCTGGCGCTGGCGCTGGAAAAACGCCAGCCGGGCCAGGCCATCCTGGCCATGGGCCACTGCCACATGATCGATGGCCAGATGTCCGCCGACTCGGAACGCCGCATCGTCATCGGCGGCACCGAGATGCTGCCGGCCGGGATCTTCGACCCGGCCATCGCCTATGCGGCGCTCGGCCACCTGCACCTGGCGCAGGCGGTGGGCAAGCAGGATCACATCCGCTACTGCGGCAGCCCGATCCCGCTGTCGTTCGCGGAAGTGGGCTACCAGCACCAGGTGCTGCGCATCGACCTCGATGGCGAAGCGGTGCGCGAGATCGCGCCGCTTGCCGTTCCGCGCGCGGTGCAGCTGCTGCGGGTGCCGGCCAGGCCGGCGCCCATCGCCCAGGTGCTGGAGGAACTGGCGGCGCTGGACGTGCCGGACGCGCCGGTGGAACAGCAGCCGTTCCTGGAAGTGCGGGTGCGGCTCGATGCGCCGGAGCCGGGCCTGCGCGCGCGCATCGAGGCAGCACTGGATGGCAAGCCGGTGCGCCTGGCCAAGATCGAGACCTCGAGCGCCGCACGTAGTTCCAGCGTGGACACGGAGGTAATGACGCTCGACCGCCTGGAACAGCTGAAGCCGGACGACATCTTCCGCCAACTGTACCAGCAGCGCTTCGGCAATGCCGCGCCGTCCGACCAGTTGAGCGCCTTTGCGGAGCTGATGCTGCCATGAGAATCCTGCGCATCGGCGGTAAGAACCTGGCGTCGCTGGCCGGAGAATTTAGCGTGGACTTCGAGCAGGAACCGCTCGCTTCCACCGGCCTGTTCGCCATCAGCGGCCCCACCGGCGCCGGCAAAAGCACCCTGCTCGACGCCCTGTGCCTGGCACTGTACGACGACACGCCGCGTTTGCTCAAGGTGTCCGGCCGCAGCATGCTGGCCGACGTGGGCAGCGAAACGGTGTCCACGCAAGACACGCGCACGCTGCTGCGGCGCGGCACGGCGGAAGGTTACGCCGAGGTGGACTTCATCGGCAACGACGGCGCCGCGTACCGCGCGCGCTGGAGCGTGCGCCGCTCGCGCACCCGGGCCGAAGGCGCGCTGCAACCCACCGCCATGACCTTGCACCTGCTGCCCGCGCTGCAACCGATCGGCGCGACCAAGACCGAAGTGAAAGGCGAAATCGAACGCCGCATCGGCCTGTCGTTCGAACAGTTTACGCGCGCCGTGCTGCTGGCGCAGAACGAATTCTCCGCGTTCCTCAAGTCCGAAGACAACGAGCGCGGCGAACTGCTGGAAACGCTCACCGGCAGTACCGTCTACACCGAGATTTCGATGCGCGCCTTCGAACGCGCCAAGCTCGAACAGCAGGCGCTGCAAAGGCTCAACGCCCGCCTGGCCGACCAGAAACCGTTGAGCACCGAAGAACGGGCCGCGCTGGAAACCCAGGCGCAGGCCGCGACCGACGCGCTGCAGGCGCTGGAGCAGCGCAAGGCCGACCTGGAACAGGAGCTGCGCTGGCATCGCCAGGCGCAACAGCTGGCCCAGGACGAACTGGCGGCGCAGCAGGCGTGCGACCAGGCCACCGCGGACGTGGCGGCAGCGAGCCCGCGCCGCGCCGCCCTCGCCCACCTGGTGGCGATACAGGCGGCGCGGCCGCTGGCCGGCGAAATCCGCCGCGTCGCAGCGGACATCGCCGCCACCGAAGCGGCGATCGCCGCCGGTACCGGGGCGATCGCCCTCGCCGCCCAACAACTGGACCGGGCGACTGCCTTGCAACAGCAAGCGGCCAACGGCCTGCAGGAAGCGGAAACCGCGCAGCGCACGTCCGGGCCGCAACTGGACCAGGCCAAGGCGCTCGACGCCCGCGTGGAAGCGATGCTGCCCGCCTGGCGCCAGGCCGCCAGCGCATGCGAAAAAGCCAACCAGGTCGAAACCTCGGCCAAGGCCGCGCTGCAGGCACGGCAGGACGAACGACGCCGCCTGGCGTCGCAGCTGGAAACGGGCGCCGCGTGGCTGGCGCAGCACCGGCAATGGCAAACGCTGGCACAGTCATGGGAACGCTGGGACGTACTGTTCGTGCAGGCCGGCCAGGCGGCCGCCCAGGTGGACAAGCTGGCCGACCAGCTGGCGCGCATCCAGCGCAATGCCAGGATCCACCGCGACGAGGAAGCGGAAGCATCGGCCAAACTGGCCAAATCGGCCACCGTGCTCGAAACGCTGGAAGCGCGGCGCATGGATGCCAACCAGGCGCTGGCTGCCTTCGATCCGGAACAGCTGCATGCCGCGCGCAGCGGCTGGCAGCAGCACCGCGAGCTGCTGGCCAGCGGCGAGAAAATCTGGCTGGAGCTGGCGGCGCGCCAGCAGCGCAGCGCACATCTCCACCAGCAGGAGCGGCACCTTCGCGCCACCATCGCAGCGGCCGGCGCGCAACTGGCCACCGCTCAGCAGGAAGGCGTGGCGATTTTCGCCGCGTTTTCACAGGCCGAGCGTTCGCTCACGCTGGCGCAGGCGGCCAGCGGCGAAAGTGTGGAAAAGCTGCGCGCTGCGCTGCAGGACGACACGCCGTGCCCCGTGTGCGGCGCGCACGATCATCCCTATCGCCACACAGATCCGGCGCTGCAAGGCATGCTGGGCAGCCTGCAAGCGGAGCTCACGCGCTGCCGCACACTGGTGGAAGCCAACGTCAACCAGCAGGCCGCACAACGCGCCACCGAACATGCCAGCCTCGAACAACTGAACCTGCTGCAGGTGGACGCCGACGCCGAACGGCAGGCGCTCGACCACGTGCAGGCGGCCTGGCTGGCGCACCCGCTGCTGGCCGACGACAGCCCGGCGCCGCCACCGGACGCCGACCAGCGCAGCGCATGGTTCACGACACAACTGGACCAGGCGCGCAGCAACCTGCAGGCAATCGAACAGCAGGACCGCGCACTGCACGCGGCGCGCACAGCGCGCGACAAGACGCAGGCGGAATACGAGGCTGCGGCGGCCAACGTCAGACAGCTGCAGGAAGCCGCCACCGGCGCCCGCACCGCGCTGGCACAGGCCACTACCGAGTACCAGAGCCTGGACACACAGCGCAGCGACGCGGCGGCGACGCTGGCCGATCTGCTGGCCGGCCTCGACCCCGCCTTCACCGGCGGCGACCTGCCCAACGACGGCTGGAAAGACGACTGGACCATGGGTCCCGCGCAGTTCCACGAAGCGCGTCAGGCCGAGAGCCGGCAGTGGCTGGCACAACGCGAGGCGCATGAACAGCGCGGCGCCGCGCTGGCCACGTTCGACGTCGAAATGAAGGCACTGCACGATGCCGTAAACCGCGCCGGCGAAGACGCGCTGGGCGTGCGCCACGCGTATGCCGTGGCCGACGACGCGCTCAAGCACACCCAGGACCAGCGCATGGCGCTATGGGGCGGGCGCGAAGTGGGCGTGGTGGAACGGGCGCTGGTCGCAGCCATCGAGCAGGCCAGGACGTTGCTGGCCAGCCGCCAGCAGGAAACGCAGCAGGCCGCGCAGGCCCGCGTGCGCGCCGACGAGGCGCTGGCGCAGGCCAACAGCCGGCTCGGCGCGCTGCACGCAGCGGCAACGACGGCAGCGCAGGAACTGGCCGACTGGCTGGCGGCGTTCCAGCTGCAACAGCCCGACGCCGGCGTGGACGATCTCGAACGGTTGCACGCGCTGCTGGCGCGCCCTGCCACCGACATCGAGAGCGAACGCGCAGCGTTGCAGGCACTCGACCGCGCCGCCGACAACGCCGCCACGGTGCTCGGCGAACGCCAGCGCCAGCGCGCCCAGCACCAACTGGCCGCGCCGCCGCCACGCGCGGCAGCAGCAACCGGTGCCGCCGGCCCCGGCGCAACAGCGCCGGACGACGCTGGCGAATCACCGTCACCGGTGGCAGCGCTGGCCGCCGATCTCAATGCGCTGCTGGCCGAGCGCCAGCAGGCACAGGACAGCGCCGCTGCCGTGCACCTGACGCTGGCCCAGGACGACGCCAAACGGCGCCACGCGCACGCCATGCTGGAGGAAATCGCCGCGCAGGAGGCGGTCGAGCAGCGCTGGTCGCGCCTGAGCGACTTGATCGGCTCGGCCGACGGCAAAAAGTTCCGCAATTATGCGCAGCAGTTCACGCTCGACGTGCTGCTCGGTTACGCCAACGCCCACCTCCACCACCTGTCGCGCCGCTACCAGCTGGAACGGATCCAGAATCCGGCCAATCCGTCGCTGGCGCTGCTGGTGCGCGACCAGGACATGGGCGGCGAAATGCGCTCGGTGCACTCGCTGTCGGGCGGCGAATCGTTCCTGGTGTCGCTGGCGCTGGCGTTGGGACTGGCCTCGCTGTCGTCGAACCGGGTACGGGTGGAGTCGCTGTTCATCGACGAAGGTTTCGGCAGCCTGGACGCGGAAACCCTGCGCGTGGCGATGGATGCGCTGGACGGCTTGCAGGCCATGGGCCGCAAGGTGGGCGTGATCTCGCACGTGCAGGAGATGACGGAACGCATTTCCACCAAAATCCTGGTGCAGCCGGCGGCGGGCGGCCGCAGCACCATCAGCGTGGTGTAGCCGCAGTGTAGCGCTGCCGTCACACCCCGGCGCGGCGGCGCGGTTATGCTGGCGCCGCGGCGCCAGTTTGCTATCATCGAGGCTCCCGCATGGAGTTCACCATGAGCATAGGCGCCGTCACCATCAGCCCCGCAGTCGGTCAGCCCGAGCGTTTTTCGCCTCTGGCCCGCGACACCGCGCGCGCCACCGGCTTTGTCACCGCTGGCAATGGCAATGGCAATCCTGCCAGCACCACCACGCTCACGCCCGAGGCGCTCAAACTGGTGGACGACCTCAAGGCGCGCGACACCGAAGTGCGCCAGCACGAACAGGCCCACCTGGCCGCAGCGGGCGGCCTGGCCATCTCCGGCGCCACCTACACGTATCAGCGCGGCCCCAACGGCGTCAATTACGCCATAGGCGGCGAAGTGCAGATCGATACCTCGCCGGGCGCCACGCCGCAAGAAACCATTGCCCGCGCGGCATCGATCCAGGCCGCCGCCTCGGCGCCGGCCGAACCTTCCGGCGCCGACCGCGCAGTGGCGGCAGCAGCGCAGCAGATGGCGGCGCAGGCGCGCGCCGAACTGGCCAGCCAGGAAACCGACAACACGGGCGGCGCCGCAGCCGCCACGTTCGAACGCATGGCGCGCAGCTATGGCGCCGATGCGGGCCGGCCGGCCGCCGCTCCCGCCGTGAACGTGTACGCGTGACGCTGGCCGCGCCGGTGATAAAATCGCGCCTTTCGCCTTCGCTCACGAGTCAATCATGTTAAAAGCACCACGCACCCTCACCTTCAAATGCGCCAAATGCGCCAAGGCCGTCCAGGTTCGCCTGCAAAAAGTATCGGCGTGCTCGCACATCCAGCCTTATGTGGGCGTGTGCCCCTGCGGTGAAGTCAAGCACCATGCGCTGGGCCAGAAAGACGCCGTCGCCTCGTACCTGGCCGCCCCCGAAGGCTGGACCCACCACCATTAATTTCATTATCGAAGATGCAAGCCCTCAAGTTCCGGAAAGTGTAACCGTTATAGAAGTATTATTAAACGGAAGCTGCCATGGCAACCATACCCGCACTCGGTGCCCGGAACCTGCCGGCCACTTATTATCCGGCCAGCCAGAAGGCCGAGACCAGGACCAGCAACACCCCCACCACGCAAAAGGCCGGCGATGCGTCCGCGCTGTCTTCGCTGTCGAACGACGCGCTGGACATGCAAAAGCGGGTTGCCTCGCTGGGCAATTCCACCGTCGATTTCGCCCAGGACTTCGTGAGCAGCTTCACCAAGGCGCTGTTCGGCGACGCTGCCAAGGGCGCCACCATTGAATTCGACAGCGCCAGCCTGGAAGCGTCGTCGAGTTATGCGCTGGGCGTGCAGCAAACCTCCGGCGCCAACGGCGTGCAAACGCTGGCGGGCCTGAGCCTCACCGACAGCTCGCACTTCATCGGCAAGGGCACCATTACCACGGCCGATGGCCGCAAGTTCGATTTCGAGGTGGAAGTCAAATACGAGTATCAGCTCGACGCGGCCAGCAGCTCGCAGACCAGCCAGGCCGCCGCCGACAAGGCCGGCAACGAGCCGCAGACCGTCGACCTGTCCGACCTGCCCACCGTCAAGGTGCCGAATATCGATTTCCCAGGCACCCTGGCGGACCTGTTCCAGCTGATCGGCCGCGATTTGCAGACAGCGCTGACCAGCGGCGACGGCGCCTCCGACCAGACCAGCGACAATATCGACCGCAACACGCTGCGCGGCCTGTCGCTACGCCTGCTCAACCTGGTGGACAGCAAAAACACCGACACCTATACCGCGCACAGCATCGCCGACAAGGCCAAGTCGGCCGCTGCGTACGGCGAGCAGGCCGCGCCGGCAGAAGTGGCCACGCCCATCAAGGTGGCGCCCGACGACGTGACCACGCCGGTCAAGGTGGCGCCGGACAGCGTCGCGCCGACAGAAACACCCGCTGCGGCCGATGCCGCTGCGCAGCCCGACGCCACGCGCTGAGCGACCGGTATAATAAGCGGCTGTATCATCCGCTTATTACTCCTACCGATCGCCCTCCATGTCCGTAAATACCACTACCGCTCCCACACCGCAACAGATCCACTGGGAGGAAAACGGCGTGCAGCACAGCGCGCGCTGGCGCTCCGAGGCCGGCATGCCGCCGCCCAAGCGCGTGGTCATCGCCGACGACCGCACCAATGCCGATGTGGCCTATCGCCTGGCGTGCGAAGGCACGGCCCTGCTGTGGCGTGGCGACTTCCAGAACGCGCGGCAGCTGCTGCAAGCGCTGGCCCGCCGCGCCGACCATAAAGCCAAGCCGGCCAAAAAAGCCAAACCGGCCAAGGTGCCCGCCACCCCCACCGAGGCCTTTCACCTGCACCGCCAGGCGCAGTCGCAGCGCGCACGCACGCTGGCCATGCTGCTGCTGCCGTTCGAAGACGGCTACACCATTCCGCTGCGCCGCGCACCCGACGTCACCCTGGCCTGCAACGAAGCCTATGGCCGTTTCGAAGAACCGTTCATCGCGTCGCTGCGGGAGCTGCTGGGCGTGATCGGCGCCCACGAGTGGCGCCGCACCGGCGTGGAAATCCCGGCGCTGAACGCGCGCATCCATCCGTACTATGGCGTGTTCTCGCCCGTGCGCGGCGAGTATGTGCAGCTGGTGGCCGAGGCGCCGCTGCCCAAGGATGCGTCGCTGGCGTTCGATATCGGCGTGGGCACGGGCGTACTGTCGGCCGTGCTGGCACAGCGCGGCATCGCGCGCGTGATTGGCACCGACCAGGACCAGCGCGCACTGAGCTGCGCGCGCGAAAACATCAACCGCCTGGAGCTGGACCAGCAGATCGAACTGCGCGTGGCCGACCTGTTCCCCGAAGGCCGCGCCCCGCTGGTGGTATGTAATCCGCCATGGGTGCCTGCCCGCCCAAGCTCCGCCATCGAAGCTGCGGTGTACGACCCGGACAGCCGCATGCTGCGCGGCTTCCTGGCCGGCCTGGCCAACCACCTGACGCCGCGCGGCGAAGGCTGGCTGATCCTGTCCGACCTGGCCGAGCACCTGGGCCTGCGCTCGCGCACCGACCTGCTCGAGTGGATCGCAACTGCCGGCCTGAAGGTGGTGGACCGGACCGACGTGCGCCCCACCCACCCGCGCGCAGCCGACGCCAGCGATCCGCTGCACCAGGCCCGCGCTGCCGAAGTGACGTCGCTGTGGCGCCTGGCAGCGGCCTGATCGATATTCAAAAGACAGCATGCACTACTGTCCTTGCGTTATCGGCTGAACCTGTATATAATTCATGCCTCAGACGCGGGGTGGAGCAGTCTGGCAGCTCGTCGGGCTCATAACCCGAAGGTCACAGGTTCAAATCCTGTCCCCGCAACCAGATACAGCAAACCGTTGATTTTCATCAGAAAATCAACGGTTTTTCTGCATTTGCGGCAGGGTTATTTACCCTTGCCCGCAAACGCCTTGATCAGCGCATCGGCTGCGAACTGCTCGGCATCTTTCGCTTTCGGCACCACGGCGCCCATGCCGAAGAATTCATGGGTGACGCCCGCGTACTCCTTGTACGACACGGTCACACCCTCCTTCTGCAAGCGGTCGGCATAGGCTTTGCCTTCCGACAGCAGCGGATCGATTTCCGCCGTGATCACGGTCGCGGGGGGCAGCCCCTTGAGCGACGCCGCTTTCATGGGCAGCGCATACGGATTGGCCGGGTCGGCGCCGTAGTGTTTGAAGAACCACGCCATCATCGGCTTGTTGAGCGGCTTGGCGGCAGCGTTTTTCACGTACGAGGGCGTTTTCATGTCGTCGTTGACGACCGGGTACACCAGCAGTTGCATCACCGGCAGCGTGGCTTTTTTGTCGCGCGCCATCAGCGATACCACGGTGGCCAGGTTGCCGCCCGCGCTCTCGCCGCCCACGGCCACCCGGGCCGGATCGCCATTGATCTCCTTCGCGTGCGCCAGCACCCATTCGTACGCTGCGTACGCGTCATTCGGCGCGGCCGGGAATTTGTTTTCCGGCGCCTGGTGGTAGTCCACCGACACGATCACTGCCTTGGCCAGCTTGGCCAGCGCGCGCGGCGAGGCGTCGTAGGTCTTGGTGTCGGCAATCACGAAGCCGCCGCCGTGGTAATACACCATCACCGGGAACGGCCCCTTGCCTTCAGGCGTATAGACGAAAATCGGGATATCGCCCTTGGGACCGGCGATCTTCATCGGCTTGACCGTCACGCCGGCTTCGGGTGCGGTGCTCTTGCCCATGTCGGTCAACACCTTCTTGACTGCGTCGGCCGGCGTGGGCTGCTTGCGCGCTTCTTCAGGCGTGAGGGTTTCGATCGGTTTGCCGCCCAGCGAAGCCAGTGCATCCAGCACTTTTTGCATCGCCGGATCGGCTTTGGCTGGCGCTTCGGCAGCCAGAACATTGAACGAATAAGCAGCCAGAGCGGCGACGACAGCGGTTTTGAGGATGGTGGAACGGGACATGAATGGGCTCCTGGTTTGGCTGCGGCGCGGCGCAACCTTGGTTGGTCATTGGAAGCTTCAATGTAGCAATCTGATCAGTTTGCCTGTGTGAGCGCACGCGCTTTGCCCACGACATCACCGCAAGATGAAACCCGGTGCATATCCAAACTGCGGCAAAACTGTCACAATTATTCCTTTAAGTAACTTGAAGGAGCGGACGGTGAACGAACAGGACAAGCAACAGGAGCAAGCTGCAACGGCACATCAGGACGCCCCCGCCAGTCCCTCGCGCCGGCGCATCTTCCAGGCGGCTGCCGCCACCGGCATTGCCACCAGCCTGCCTGCGGTCTCCACCCTGGCGGAAGCGGCGACCAAGCCCGCATCCGTCAAAGGTTCGCTCGACGCCAAGCTCAAGGCCAACGTCAGGAACGTGGTCGTGATTTACCTGGAAAACCGCAGCTTCAACAACCTGTTCGCCAACTTCCCCGGCACTGCCCAGCCATTGTCGGACGTCCCTGCCGCCGCCTGCGTGCAGCGCGACCGCGACGGCTCGGTGCTGGCCACCTTGCCCCGCGTATGGGGCGGCATGGTGCCCGACCAGCAGAACATCGGCGGGACTGATTATTTGATCAAGGAAGACCAGATCAAGGACCTGCCCAACGCGCCATTCAAGTTGAGCGACACGGCCGGCAAACCGCTGCCCGAGGCGATCATCACGCGCGACCTGGTGCACCGCTTCTATAACAACCAGATGCAGATCAACGGCGGCAAGAACGACGGCTTTGCCGCGTGGGCCGACAGCGGCGGCCTGGTAATGGGTCACTACGGCGAAACCTCGAAAAACCTCAACCTGTGGCAGATCGCACGCCAGTACACGCTGTGCGATAACTTCTTCATGGCGGCTTTCGGCGGCTCGTACATGAACCACCAGTTCCTGATCACCGGCCGCGCCAACGAATACTTCAACGCCGCCGACACCGCCGCCAGGAAAAAGATCGCGGTACTGGCCGACGGCCCGCAAGGCGTACGCCTGGCGATTGCACCGGACTCGCCCAAGTCGGCGCTGGACGGCAAGCCGAAATACGTCAACGACGGCGCCATCACGCCCGACGGCTACGTGGTCAACACCATGGCGCCGCCGTACCAGCCCAGCTACATCCGCCCAGCGTACGACGGCGATCCGCTGGCCGCCGATCCGGCCGATGCCAACACGCTGCCGCCGCAAACCTACGACACCATCGGCGACCTGTTGTCGCGCAAGGGCGTGAGCTGGGCCTGGTATGGCGGCGGCTGGCAAGCGGCACTCGACAGCAAGGGCGGCGGCCACAAGCCGAACTTCCAGTTCCACCACCAGCCGTTCAACTACTTCAAGCAGTTCGCACCGGGCACGCCGGCGCGTGCCGAACACCTGCGCGACGGCGGCCTCGGTGACAGCCCGATCTCCAACAAGTTCATCGCCGCAGCAGTGGCAGGCAAGCTGCCGGCCGTGACGTTCTACAAGCCGCAGGGCAACCTGAACCTGCATGCCGGTTACTCGGACATCGAGTCGGGCGACGCCCACATCGCCAACGTGATCGAACACCTGAAAAAGTCCCCGCAATGGAACAACATGGTGGTGGTGATCACGTTCGATGAAAACGGCGGCTGGTGGGATCACGTGGCGCCGCCCAAGGGCGACCGCTGGGGCCCGGGTTCGCGCATTCCGGCCATCGTCATCTCGCCGTTTTCCAAGAAGGGCCAGGTCGATCACAGCTTCTACGACACGACGTCGATCCTGCGCTTCATCACGCGCCTGCATGGCTTGCCATTGCTGCATGGCCTGAAGGTACGCAACGAGGCATTCGCGGCCAACCACGCCACGCCGCCGGGCGACCTGACCGGGGCGCTGAGCTTCCGCTAAAGGTTTTTTGCCTCTGCGCTTTGTGATACACTGCGCGCTTCACTGAGCCCGACTCTCGCAGCCGGGCTTTTGTTTTGAGCGACGCATTTTGGAATGCGTCGTGGGCACGAGATTTCAGCATGAGAGACAAAAAAGACAACGCCACGTTCGACCTGCCCGGTTTCGGCCCGGCCGCGCCGCTCGAACCGGAAGCCAAACGGCCGCCGGCGCCGCGCGCGCGGCGCGCTGGCCTCAAGCAGGAACAGCTCGAACTGCTCGAGCCGACCGACACCACCGGCCTGCCGGTATGGGTGCGCGATGACAAGCTCGATCTCACCGGCCTGCCGGTATGGGCGCCAGATTAAGCACCCGATTAAGTATCACCCGCAATACCTTCAGCATTCCCTCACACAGCATCAGGGCCGGAACGGAGCCTGTTAGACTGTGCCAACGTCCTTTTTGAACAGGTCTGACACCATGACATCCACCGACACCAACGCCGCCCAGGCCCACGACGATTCCACTTCCTTTGCCAGCCTGGCGCTCAACCCTGCGCTGCTGGAAAACCTCGATACGCTCGGCTACAAGGAAATGACGACGATCCAGGCGCAAAGCCTGCCGTCAGTGCTGGAGGGCCGCGACCTGATCGCCCAGGCCAAGACCGGCAGCGGCAAGACCGCCGCCTTTGGCCTGGGCATCCTGCACAAGCTCAATCCCGCGTGGTTCGCGGTGCAGGCGCTGGTGCTGTGCCCTACCCGCGAGCTGGCCGACCAGGTAGCCAATGAACTGCGCCGCCTGGCGCGCAGCACGGGCAACGTCAAGGTGCTGGTGCTGACCGGCGGTTCGCCGATGCGCCCGCAAATCGCTTCGCTCGAACATGGCGCCCACATCGTGGTTGGCACCCCGGGCCGGGTGCGCGACCACCTGGGCCGCAACACGCTCGACCTGTCCAAGGTGCAGACGCTGGTACTGGACGAAGCGGACCGCATGACCGACATGGGCTTCTACGATGAAATCGCCGGCATCGTCAGCGCCTGCCCGAAGCGTCGCCAGACCTTGCTGTTCTCGGCCACCTATCCCGACGACATCCGCCGCGCCACCGATTCCTTCCTGGTCGATCCGGTGGAAGTGACGGTGCAGGCGCAGCACGACAACAGCCAGATCGAACAGCTGTTCTTCGAAATCGGTTTCGACAACCGCAACGAGGCAGTGGCCCAGCTGCTCGGTCACTACAAGCCGGTATCGGCCATCGCCTTCTGCAACACCAAGGTGCAGTGCCGCGAACTGACCGACCACCTGCGCGAAAAAGGCTTTACGGCGCTGGCGCTGTACGGCGAACTGGAACAGCGCGAGCGCGACGAAATCCTGGTGCTGTTCGCCAACCGCAGCTGCTCGGTGCTGGTGGCAACCGACGTCGCCGCACGCGGCCTCGATATTCCGAATCTGGAAGCGGTGATCAACGTCGACGTTTCGAAAGACACCGAGGTGCACATCCACCGCGTGGGCCGCACCGGCCGTGGCGGCGAAAAGGGGCTGGCCCTGTCGCTGTGCGCACCGAACGAAAAGAAATGGGTCAAGCTGATCGAGGAATACCAGAGCGCCCCGGTGGACTGGTATGACCTCTCCAGCCTCGATGGCGGCGACTACGGCGTCGATCCGGCGCCGATGATGACGCTGGTAATCAGCGGCGGCAAGAAGGACAAGCTGCGTCCGGGCGACCTGCTGGGCGCCCTCACCGGCGAAGCGGGCCTGAGCAAGGAACAGGTGGGCAAGATCAATGTGTTCGAATTCCAGACCTACGTGGCGCTGGATCGCCGCGTGGCGTACGAAGCGTTCGACCGCCTGAGCAGGAACAATCCGCTGGGCGGCGACTTCGGCGCCATCAAGGGCCGCAACTTCAAGATGCGGTTTATCGAGGTGTAAAGCCAATTGGATTCCCGCCTGCGCGGGAATGACGAAATTAAAGCGAAGTCCTTGGAGCCGCAGCCACGGATCCGATGGCGTTGGCTGTCGATCCGTCATTCCCGCGCAGGCGGGAATCTCATTTTACGCATTACCGTTTCTGCTGCTCGATATGCGGCAGCAGCACCGTCAATATTCCCAGCAGCGGCAGGTACGAGCATAACTTGTACACGTACGCGATGCCCGCCACGTCGGCAATGTGGCCCATGGCTGCGGCGCCGATGCCGCTCACGCCGAACATCAGGCCGAAGAAAATCCCGGCAATCATGCCCACCTTGCCGGGCATGAGTTCCTGCGCAAACACCACGATGGCGGAAAACGCCGACGAGATCACGAACCCGATCACCACCGTCAGCACGGCAGTCCAGAACAGGTCCACGTACGGCAGCGCCAGCGTGAACGGCGCTGCGCCCAAAATCGACATCCAGATCACGCGCTTGCGGCCGATGCGGTCGCCAATCGGCCCGCCCATGAACGTGCCCGCCGCCACCGCGGCCAAAAACAGGAACAGGTACATCTGCGCCGACGATACCGACACGCCGAATTTATCGATCAGGTAAAACGTGTAGTAGCTGCTCAAGCTGCTCATGTAGATGTACTTCGAGAAGACCAGCAGCGCCAGCACGCCCAGCGCGCCATACACGCGCGCCCTGGGCAGCGGCGACACTGCGGCAGCGGCAGCCTTGCGCGGCAAGCTGGCCAGGTGGGCGCTGTGCCAGCGGCTCACGTACACCAGCACCGCGAACGCCACCCCGACCAGCACCGCGAACCAGCCGATGTTGCCCTGGCCACGGCCGATGATGATGGCGGCGGCCAGCACCGGCCCCAGCGCGGAACCGACGTTGCCGCCCACCTGGAACAGCGACTGCGCAAAGCCGAAACGGCCACCGGACGCGGTACGCGCCACGCGCGACGCTTCGGGGTGGAACGTGGACGAGCCCACGCCGATCAGCGCGGCCGATGCCAGCAGCGCCGGGAAGCTGTGCGCCACCGCCATCATCAGCACGCCGATGAACGTGGCTACCATCCCGGCCGGCAGCAGGTACGGCATGGGGCGGCGGTCGGTATACAAGCCGATCCACGGCTGCAGCAGCGAGGCCGTGCACTGGAACGTCAGCGTGATCAAACCCACCTGGGTGAACGACAGGCCGAATTCGGCCTTGAGCATCGGGTAAATCGACGGCAGCATGGCCTGCACCAGGTCATTGAGCAGGTGGGCAAAGGCGACGGCGCCGAGGATTTGCATCACGGTCTGGGACTGCGCCGGGGCGGGACTGGCAGCCGCGCTCCTGGCAGGCGCAGTGGCGGTAGCGGAGGAATTCATGGACTTTACCTTCTGATTGGGAATCGGGAGTGTAATATGGCCGGGAATCCCGGATATTCCAATCTTCATCGAATAAGTGACAAACGAGGTGAAAATGCCCGAAAGAAGTAGCGACCACCGCGACTACCAGCGCGTGCCGCGCGTGGTCACGGCCATGGCCCGCGACGAAAAGCATGGCGTCACCGTCAAGCCGCACAGCCACGAGCGCGCGCAACTGCTGTACGCCACGGCGGGCCTGATGCGGGTGACGACGGATCTCGGCGTGTGGATCCTGCCGCCGCGCCGCGCGCTGTTCATCCCACCGGGCGTGACGCACTTCTGGGCGTCGATGAGCAGGGTCACCATGCGCACCGTGTACATCGAAACTGCAGCGGCAGCGCAGTATGGCAATACCTGCCGCCTGATCGAAGTCAGTCCCCTGCTGCGCCAGCTGATCCTGGCGCTGCTGGAAGAACCGGTCGAGTATCCGATCCCCGGGCGCGGCGAGCACCTGGCCATGCTGATCCTGTCGGAACTGGCGGCGGCGGAAACGGTGCCGATCTCGATTCCATGGCCGCAGGACCGGCGCCTGCTGGCCGTGTGCGAGGCCATCGTGGCCGATCCGGGCAGCACCCGCACCATCGAAGACCATGCCGCCGACGTGGGCGCCAGCGCGCGCACGCTGATCCGGCTGTTCCCGAAGGAGACCGGCCTGCACTACCGCCAGTGGGTGCAGCAGGTACACCTGGCGGAAGCGTTCGGCCGCCTGGCGCAGGGCCACACCGTGGGCCAGATCGCCGCCGCGCTGGGCTACGCCAGCCCAAGCGCCTTCACCGCCATGTTCCGCCGCATCCTCGGCAAGACGCCGCAGCACTACCTCACCGAGTGGCGCACCCCACTCCAGGCGGAGTAACAGCGCGCGATCAACTACAATGCAGCGACCATGGAAAAACTCATCGCCGAACTCAGAAGGCTCTACCTCCCCGACAGCCACCACCCGGTCACCGCCGCACTGGAAGACCACCTGCGCGCCGAAACCACGCTGGCCATCGACCTTGCCACCAGCACGGGCACAGCGCGCGCGCTGGTACTGGACTTTCCGCGTGCGGCCGGCGACCTGCACTGGACCCGCCTGTGCGACGTCGCCAACGCGCTGCAACAGGAACTGACATTGCCGGCGCCCGCCGTCAGCGTCAATGGCGGCAGCCATTTCAGCCTGTGGCTGTCGTTTGCGCAGCCGGTGCCGCTGGCGCGGCTGCGCCAGTTCCACGCCATGCTGCACCAGGCTTACTTTGCCGACCAGAACCTGGCGGCGGGCGCCACCATCGTGGAAATGCCGCCGTGCCTGCACCGGGCCACGGGATTGTGGGCAGCGTTCATCAATCCCGCCATGGGCGCGTCGCTGGCCGAAGACCTGGGACTGGAGATGCCGCCGCCCATCAGCGCCCAGGCCGCGTTCCTGCAAGGGCTGGACAGCATCAGCGCCGAAGACTTTGCGCGCGCGTTCGACCGGCTGCACCACCAGCAAGCCACGCCGGCCTCACAGGCCATATTGGCCGCACCGGTCACAGTGCCAGCGCCGGCAGCGGCGCTGCCGCAGCAGGTTGGGATCTTGCTGCAGCACGCCACGCTGGAAGACATCATCCACGAACTACACCGGCGCAATATCGAGCCGACCTTGCGCCACCTGCTGCCAGGCTCGTACTAGCGCACCGCCAGCGACACGCTGGCCTTGAACTGCGGCGCGCGCCGGTGCAGCGTGGCCTGTTCGTACGAATACGCCATGCGGATCAGCGCCTGTTCGCTGTACGCGGCACCGACAAACGACAGCCCCACCGGCAAGCCATGCACCTGCCCGGCCGGCACCGTGATGTGCGGATAGCCGGCCACCGCTGCCGGCGACGAGAAGCTGCCGCCAAAATGGTCGCCATTGATAAAGTCGGTGAGCCACGCGGGGCCGCCGGTGGGCGCCACCAGCGCGTCGAGCCGGTGCTCCTGCATTACCTGGTCGAGGCCCTCGGTGCGCGCATAGCGGCCGTTGTTGGCCAGCGCCGCGCGGTAGGCCGGCGTCTCGAGATCCCCCTTGGCCTGTGCCCGTTCCAGGTATTCCTGGCCGAAGTACGGCAGCTCTTCTTTCGCATGGTCGCGATTGAAGGCAACCACGTCGGCCATGTTCGATACCGGCGCGTGCGGCGCATACTCCTTCAGGTACGCTTCCAGGTCGGCCTTGAACTCGTACAGCAGCACTTCGGTTTCCGAGTCGCCGTACTTGTCGCTGTTCGGTATTTCCACGTCCACCAGCACCGCGCCCTGCGCCTTCAGCTCGTCCAGCGCTTTGGCAATGACCGCATCGAGATCGGCATGGTAGCCGAAGAAGTTGCGCGCCACGCCCAGGCGCTTGCCTTGCAGGCCGCCCGGCTGCAGCGCCGCCGTGTAGTCGATACGGGTGGCGGCGCTGTCGCGGGTGGCCGGATCGCGCGGATCGACGCCGGCCAGGGCCTCCAGCAACAGCGCAGCGTCGGCTACGGTGCGCGCCATGGGGCCGGCCGTGTCCTGCGAATGGGCGATCGGAATGATGCCGCTGCGGCTTACCAGTCCCAGCGTGGGCTTGATGCCCACCACGCCGCAAATCGATGCCGGCGAGACGATCGAACCGTCGGTCTCGGTGCCCACGGCCAGCGTGGCCAGGCCGGCGGCAATCGCGGCGCCCGAGCCGGAACTGGAACCGCTGCAGTTACGGTCGAGCGCATACGGATTGCGCGTGAGGCCACCGCGTGCGCTCCAGCCGCTCACCGAATGGGTGGAGCGCATATTGGCCCACTCGCTCAGGTTGGTCTTGCCGATGATGATGGCGCCGGCGGCGCGCAGTTGCGCGGCCACGTGGGCGTCGCGTTTGGCCCGCACGCCGGCCAGCGCCAGCGAGCCGGCCGTGGTGCTCATGCGGTCGCCGGTGGCGATATTATCCTTGAGCAGGACCGGGATCCCGTGCAGCGGACCGCGCACCCGCCCCGCCGTGCGCTCGCGGTCCATCTCCAGCGCCAGCTTGAGCGCTTCGGGATTGACCTCGATGACGGCATTGATGCGCGGGCCGGCCTTGTCGATATTGCGGATGCGGGCCAGGTACTGCGACGTCAGTGCATGCGAGGTCAGCTTGCCTGCCGCCATTTGCTGCTGCTGTTCGCGCACGCCGGCTTCGAGGATGCCGCCGCTGGCGGTCTTGGTGGCTTTGCCGGCACCTTGCGCTGTCGCGGTCGTGGCCGTAACGCCCGCCGCTACGCCCATCCGTACGAATTCCCTGCGATCCATGCCCGTGCCTATCGATGATGATTGCGGTTGATCAAATTTTGCTGCATTGCAGTAATATAACAAAGCATTATCTGCAACACCACAAAAAAATTTCCTTTAAACATACAGGCGAAAAAAAACGCCCTGGCGGGCGTTTTTTCTGGCTCGGAACCGAATTAGTTACGAACGATTTTTTTGTATTCGTTGGTGCGGGTGTCGATTTCGATGACATCATCCTGGCTCACGAACAGTGGCACTTGAACCGTGTGCTGCTTCGATTCGATGGCGTTTTCGATGCGCGCTTCTTTCAGGACGTTACCCGAGGTATTGCCCTTGACTGCAGGCTCCGAGTACACGATCTGGCGCTGGATGGTGGTTGGCAGTTCGACCGAGATGGCTTTGCCATCGTAGAACACCGCTTCGCATTCCATACCGTCTTTCAGGTAGTTCAGTGCGTCGCCCAGGTTTTCTTCTTCGATTTCGTACTGTTCGTAGTCGGCATCCATGAACACGTACAGCGGATCGGCGAAGTACGAGTAGGTCACCGGCTTTTTATCCAGGACCACCACGTCGAACTTGTCGTCGCCGCGGAACACGTTTTCCAGCGGGCTGTTGGTCAGAAGATTTTTCATCTTCCATTTGTAGGTGAAGCCGGTGCGGCTCGAACCGTTGACGTCCGAGCGCAGCA
>Ga0308164_10000951_pt1 | contig 38094 bp, 37 predicted proteins | sample PhyTR2_FD_201031 | JGI IMG/M metagenome (GOLD analysis project Ga0308164, IMG submission 201031) | Phyllosphere microbial communities from UC Gill Tract Community Farm, Albany, California, United States - DLSLT.R2 | ecosystem: Host-associated > Plants > Phyllosphere > Unclassified | place: USA... | reverse complement strand
TTTGTTGACCATCTTATAAAAAAAGATTATTACGGTAGAAATGCTGTATTTAAACTAAGATTGCATGATAATTATTGGGAAATAGAAGATGTTATGTTATTGTCAACTTCCTAATTTCCGGCTCTTTTCTTTTTTCTCATGAAATTTAGAAGAAGCCCCCCCGCTGGCGCGAGCGTCTCGCTCGTGCCAAGAGATAAACAATAAACCCTCGCAAATTGCGAGGGTTTATTGTTTTATTGTTTTATAATGCAGCAACATTTTTATTAAAGAAGTCTTTAAATTTTTTGGTAGTGAGCATTTTATCGATGATTTTAAAGACGGTGCTTTTATCCTCTTCGTCTAATTGTTGTATCAGTTCCATCTGCTCGAGAGTAGATTTATCTTCTATTACAACCCCGCTACACCATAGGCATATTGTTGGTCATATGGCAGTTTTAATATGGAATGATAAAACGGGTTGGAGATATATGTCTTATGATTATGATAATGGAACAAACAAAGGAAGAGGAAAGAGTGGTAAAAATGATGTTTATACTGAAAAAGTATTTAAAACATTAAATGAATTTAAAAACTCTGAACATAATACTTTTAAAGATGACTATGACGACGGGCCAGGATTGAGAACATCTCATTTGGCTTCTAATGGAAAGATTATTCAGGTAATTGTGATGCTAAAATAGGAGACACCCTTATATTGATTGTTAAAAATGCTAAAACAGATACTAAAATAGGAACGATAAAAATAAAAATTGAATGATTCCCACTGCGCAAAGTCTGTGGCTTTGGGATAATAAAAGGATCTGTCTCACAACTGAGGCAGATTCTTTTTCCATAAAGCAAATAATTTTTCTACATTTATAAAAACAATCAAAGATATCCAGCATTCTTTGCTGAGGTTTTTGGTTACCCTATAAAAACTGACCGATGAATCCATCAGAAAAAAATATCCCCGTCCATCACCTCACCTCCGAAGAATTCCAGCTGAGCACTTTGGAAACAGGACATCCGGAGAATTTTAATGATATTCACAGGCATAATTTCTTTGAGATCATCTGGTTTAATGAGGTGAAAGAAGACAGCAGTCTGGAACTGGATTTTGAAAAGCACCCTCTCAGGAATAACCAAATTTGTATCATTGCACCTGGACAGGTATTCAATATGAAACTGAGAGGTGAAAAAGGCTATGTTCTTGCGGTAAGCAGAGAGATTTTTAAAGAAGCCTGCGATATAGAAACAATTCTCACGGGCGGAACAGCACCTTTTACCTTAGATTTACAAAGCGGAAAAACCTGTAACAAGATTATAAGACTAATGGAAGAAGAATATCATACTACTTCCAGAATCAATCTGCTAAAAACCTATCTGAAGGCTTTCTGCATCGTTATTACAGAACAGATCAGCCTTCAGGACCCTATGATTCATGACAGACAACGGATTCAGGAGCTGATCAAGCTAATAGAGGAACATTATATTGCTCAGAGAGAGACTCTTTTCTATGCAGATCAGTTAAAGATCAGCACTCACCATCTCAATGATATTGTCCGTTTTTCCAGAGGAACGACTGTGAAAAAAATGATCGCACAGCGGCTGTTGCTTGAAGCGAAAAGAGAGCTTAGTTTTGGGGCGTTAACTGTTAAAGAAATTGCTTTTAAACTGGGATTTGGGGATGCTTCCTATTTCTCCCGTTTTTTCAAAAAGCATAGTGGACAAAATCCTGAGGCCTTCAAATTCAAAAAAGATTAATCTTCAAAATGTTCAGTTTAAAGGTTTTAAAATAGACAATATTTTAAAGAATAAAAAAATAATCTTCACTTTGTGCTGGTATCCCTTCAGTTATTGTATTGAAAGATATCGCTTTTTAAAAGACTTTTGCAGGCAGAAAATCGCTTATGCGGTTAAGTTCTGATTTTACCCTGTTTTATGAGAAATTTAAGCATCGTAGTGTTTATCCTGGCACTGCTCAACACTTTGGAATCACTGAGTATAGACCTATATCTGCCCGCTTTTCCAAGCATGGAACAGATCTTTCAAACTGATATTGGGCATATTCAGATCTCAATTTCTGTGTTTTTTGCAGGATTTGCCTTCGGACAGTTACTTTGGGGACCATTATCTGACAGAACGGGACGTAAACCAATGCTGTATTGTGGCCTTTTACTTTTCATTGTTGGAGCTGCAGCCATATTTTTTACAGAAAACATTTATGTATTGTGGGCAATGCGTTTTCTGCAGGCATTCGGAGGAAGCGCAGGCATTGTGATAGGCCGTGCCATTGTAATTGATCTTTATGATAAGAAAAGATCCGTTGCCATTTTCTCTCAGCAATCACAGATCAGTGGTATTGCTCCAATCATTGCTCCTTTACTGGGAAGTGTCTTCCTCAAATTCTGGGGATGGAACAGCTCCTTTGCTTTTCTCGGGATATTAGGGCTCATCACCTTTTTTATGGTTTATAAATATGTCCCTGAAACCAATTCAAGAGCTTCTTTGCCTGATACCAGTGAAGATGAAAAAAGGTTAAAGGATCATCTGAGAATGATTATTTCCAATAAAGAATTTATCAGCAGCACAATGATCGGAAGTATAGCATTTGCCTCTCTGATCATCTACATATCCAATGCTCCGTTTTTGTTTATGGAACTTCACGGATTTTCGAGTGGCACTTTTAGTTTGATTTTTGGTTTTAATTCATTGGCCTTAATAACGGCGGCCTATCTTACTCCTAAATTAATAAAAAGAATAAGTGACATTAAGCTTTTATTGGCAGCTACACTCTTACTGCTGGCGGCGTGCGGGCTTCATATCCTTATATCAGCTACAGATCTTTCCGTTGTCCTGGAAATTATAATGCTTTATCTCTCATTGTTGGCTATAGGAATTCTGTTTCCTATTACTTCAGCTCATGCCTTGTCTCCTTTTAAAGAAGGGCGCGGGACAGCGGCAGCTGTGATGGGATTTATGCAGCTGATGGTTACTTTTGTACTTTCAGGAATCGCAGGGCTTTTAGAAGCAGATTCTATTATGCCGATGGTTATGATACGGGCAAGTATTGCAGTGATAGCGGTCTGGTTTGCTTACCACTCATTTAAAAGTAAGCAACCTTCTACAGAATCCTTGGGAGAGGAAAGTCCGCAAGAGGCTGTTTAAACTAAAAACAGAATGCAGTCTTATTAGATTATCCTTCCATTTTTCCGCTTGGTCATACTATTTATACACTTAATCAAGTAATTTTTGTGAGCAGGTCTCAAAGGTCTCTCTTTGCATAAAATTTAAATTATGAAGAGAAATCTTTTGGCAGCAGCCTGTTGCCTGGTGGGATATTGGGCTACTGCTCAGTCGGGAATAGCTGCCGAACTTAAAACAGAATATATTCCTTTTTCCAGCTATATCCGCCCGGAAGACAGTGTGAAGACTAATTCTAAAAGTAACTTTAAAAGGGCAGATCTTAACCTCAGCATTCCATTGTCAATGAAAAAAGACAGCAGTGGAAGAATAAAAGCCTGGTCACTTCTGCTGAGTGGGTCTTATGCAAAAATGGCGCATAAAGATTACGAAAAACAGCTGTTTCCGGATCAGATGCTGAATGCGCAGGCGGGAATCCAGCACATGAGACCCTTAGGAAAAAAATGGAGCATGATGATGACCGCATCCGTAGGAGTTTATACTGATATGGAGCAAATAAGTTCTGACGATATTCTTGGACAGGGTGGAGTTTTATTTATCAGACATTTTAATCCCAATTTAGCGCTGGGAGGAGGTCCGGTATTGACAACAGCTTTCGGGGTTCCGATGATTCTTCCGTGGATCTATTTCGACTGGAAAACAAACGGAAAAATTAAATTTAACATCAACTTCCCGGAAGGAATGGAAGCCGGCTATCTGTTCTCAGACAAATTTGCTTTAAAAGCCGTCGTAAACCTGAGCGGAATGACGGTAGAAAGAAATAAAGACGGAAAATCCATGCTATTGGGTTACCAGCAGATTACAGCAGGAATCCGCCCCGAATTAAAGCTTAATGATAAACTCAGCCTTCGCCTTACAGGGGGAACCGCATTATTGAGAAGTTTCAGTGAAAACGACAGGAAGATCAAAAGTATTTTCAAAGACAAAAAAATAGATGATCCCAAATTTGCCACTACATTTTATGCAGCCGTATCGTTGAGATGGAATTTACCTTAAGGGATTAAGATGGAAGATGGGGGCGGGGGGAGATGGAAGTTAATATCCAGCGACTATTTACTTCTAGATTTGATTATTTACATCCTTGTAGATTCAAATGAAAAAGACAATCATTTAATTTCGACAACAATAGCTTCCCTCTTCCAGCTTCCTTCTTCCTTTCTATTTACTAATAAGCTTCTTATACACCACCTGATTGAGCAACTCCTCTTTTCGGGTACGGGAAATAGGAAGCTCCGTTTTATTGATGAACAGACGGCCGCCTGAAATCATATCAATGTGGATAATGTTGATGAGGAAAGATTTATGGATCCTGAAAAAATGCTCCGATGGCAGAGATTCTTCAATCGCCTTCATCGTTTGATGGATCACCAGGGATTTATCTTTAAAATGAAGTTTCGTATAATTCTGCATACTTTCAATGTATAAAATATCAACCCAGGAAACCTTGATGAAGCTGTCAGACTGCCTTACATATAGAAAAGGATCATCATAAGGAGAATTCTTCTTCAGCTTTTCGGAGACAATAAACTGCTGCTGAGCCTTATTGGCAGCCTGGTAAAAACGGTTAAAGGCAATCGGTTTCAGAAGGTAATCTACAACCTGCAAACGGTATCCTTCCAACGCATATTCCGAATAAGCGGTTGTCAGAATGCACAAAGGCGGATTTTCCAGCTGTTCCAGGAATTCAAGCCCCGTCAGATAAGGCATATTGATATCAAGAAATAAAAGATCAATTTCTTTTTCCTTTACGATGGTATCTGCTTCCAATGCGGTGGCACAGGTTCCTTCAACTGATAAAAAATCAATCTGGTCTGCCAGTTCTTTAAGGTGGAATCTTGCCAATGGTTCATCATCAATGATCAGGCATTTCATTTTTGGAGTATTATTGTTCATTGCTGTCAGATAATTGTAAGGTTAAATTGACTTTGTACACATTGTTTCCTGATTCAATTTTGAGATTATGACGATCCGGATATTGCAGTTTCAGACGTTTTTGTACATTCTGAAGACCAATTCCGCCTGAACCTTCCTTCTTTTTATAGCCCGCATCAGAGTAGGAATTTTCAGCACAGAACAATAGGAAACCGTCTTTTTCAGTACATGATATCTGCACATAACCTTTGTGCCCCGGCAGCCGGCAGACATATTTAAAAGCATTCTCAATGAAAGGAACCAATAGGAGTGGAGCAATAAATGATGCTGTATTTTCGGTTTTCCAATCCGATTGTACTTCCAGCTCATTTCCCCATCTTAATTTTTCTACTTCAACGAGGTTTTGCAGGTGTTCAATATCCTTATTCAGCGGGACAAGGTTTTGGTTACAGTGATAAAGCTGGTAACGCAGAATATCTGAAAATTTAAGTAAGAGATAATCTGCAAGCTGAATATCTGTCCTCATCAGGATATGAATATGGTTCAGAATATTGAAGACCACGTGTGGATTGATCTGGTCCTGCAACAGTTTGAGCTGATTTTCCAGGTGAGCCTGCTGAAGAAGGATATGGTCCCGTTCTATCCTTCCGTGTTCCTGATAAAATTTGATTCCGCAGGTAGATCCGTTGATAAGAAATGAAGCGGGGAGTGCCAGATAAAATCCCTGCCATAAAAAGGGAAGATGATCAATAAAGTGATCAGGGAGCTGATTTTTGGAGTTAATTTCAATATAAGTGAAAATTAAAGAATATATAAAACTCAGTAAAAGAATAACTCCTGTAGCCTGAAGCAGAAACAGTTTCATTCTTTTTTGGCGTAACGCTTTTGGGAGGAGTTTTACAGTAAGAAAATGAGTAAACACAACTGAGGTAATAACCAAGGCAATGGTTTGTAACACAGAGGAGATTATATCAGAATTAGCCTGAAAATTAATATATACAGCCGCTGCAAATACAAGCCAGAAAATGGTGACAAAAATATATTCTCTTAAAATAAATGGTTTGGTCATGGAGAAAGTAAAGTAGATTTATAAAAAATTAGAAACTGCAGGGGCGCAGTTTCTAATAAGTAAAGATAATTTAAGTTTTTAGAATAGGAAATAGCCTATTCCCAATGTAAAACTGTGGGGTTTCGATTTAAATTCTTTACTGATGCTTGAAAGTCCGGTTTCATACCTAAGATCTACGGTGAAGTTTTTGTAATCCGCTCCAATGCCTCCTGTAATCCCGATATTAGATTTATCAAAACTTTTGAAGCCTTCCTGAAGAGCTTTGGATGTAGATACATTGTTTTTAAAGGCATAGCTGTAAACTCCACCCGCAAAGGCTCTTACATTGAAGTCTTTGTTGTTGATCAGTTTATAACCGATTACTACCGGGATGTCAACAGAACTCCATGTCAGCTTTGGAGAACTGCCATCCTTGGAATCAAATGAGGTCTTTCTTTTGTTGAATAAAGCTTCTCCCTGTACATAAAGGCTTCCGATATCCATTCTCGTCATAATTCCTCCCTGATAGCCTAAGCCATATTTTCCTTCCAGTGTAGAAGATGCTGTTGAGGTTTTTGTAAAGCTTGTTCCTGCCTTGATCCCGATGTGGAATGCCGGAGTTTGTTGTGCCTTTGTTTCAACCGAACAAGTGATACATAATAAAAGTGAGCTTAGCGCTAAAATCTGCTGTTTCATAAATTGTTGTAATAATTTGATGCAAAACAACAACTATCGAAAGCGGATTAAAACTTTATTTGATGAACCGCATAAATACTTTGACAAGTATCTGTTTTCAGCAGAAAATAAAAAAATCGGAAGACTTTGCTTCCGATGTGTATTAGTAAGGCATTTGTTCCTCACAAATAGAAGGTGGGTAACATCCTCCTCCGGGACCTCCCCCGCCAGGATTTCCTCCTCCCACTGTAATACATTGTCCGGGATTTCCGTCATCCGCCATTTCACAGGCTCTTCCATAATTACAGTCGCAGTCTGTCCAGCAATAACCCGATTCGCCACTCATATGGCAGCCACTTCCTCCTGCACCAAGGATCGTGGAAAGGTCTTTTCTCAAAAGTTTTTTCATTTTTCTCATAATAATTCGATTGTTAAAAAGTTAATGGTTTGATGTATAAGTAAATATACTAAAAAAACAGAACCGTTCCATCAAATAGAAAACATGAAAAAAAACAAGTAAACTATTTGGGAAATAAACAGATAATGCTGAAATTTTCCACGGCACTAATCCACCCGCTTAATCAAATCAATCAAAGATTGATTCAGCCTTTGCTTTCTTAAAATCAACGGCATCATTATCAATCTTTGCGTTAAAAAAAAATCAACATCTGAATCAAATGACAAGAAAAAACCGCTGCCTAAGCAACGGTTTATTTATTATTTATTGAAATTTAATTGTAAAGGAAGGCTCACCATGGTAAGAACGGGTCTCCCATTGGATTCTGCCGGCTTCCATTTGCCCTTATCCCGGATGCGGTAAAAAGCAGCTTCAATAAACGCATTCACAGCTTCATTGTTACCTTTTACCTTGGGTTCATAAACATTTCCTTTAGAGTCTACAATAAACTTTAAGGTGATCTTATAAGGATTGACTGCAAAATTCAGGAAAGAAAGATCAACAGCTTCATTTAAAAGCTTTTGAAAAGCTACCTTTCCACTTACATATTCTACTTCCTTAGTGATCTTTGGAGCCATTGGTGGCGGGACATCCGTTATTGCTTTTTTATCCTCCTCGGAAATTTTCACCAAAGCATTTTTGTATGCTGCTATTTTTTCTTCCGTAAGAATCCACTCCTGCTTAGTTCTTTCATCATTGGGCTTGGGATATTTATTATACAGAGCCTTTAATTTCCTTTCATAGCGGGAATCGGCCTTCTCGAAACCGGAAATCTGTGCGCTGCTGAAAGCAAACATCAGGATGAATGCTAATGCTGAAAGTTTTTTCATCGCAGTTTAGGCTTTTACAATATTAATGATCACTTCAGTAGCTTTTTCCATGCTTTCTAAAGCAACATATTCGTAAGGTCCGTGGAAATTCATTCCTCCTGCAAAAATATTAGGGCAAGGAAGTCCCATGTAAGACAGCTGTGCGCCATCTGTTCCGCCTCTGATTGCTTTTATTTTCGGTTCAATACCGGCTTCCTTCATTGCTTTTGCGGCAAGATCAATGATGTGCATTTTGCCTTCAAACTGCTGCTTCATATTTCTGTACTGCTCCTTGATCTCCACTTCTGCAGTTCCTGCACCATGTTTTTCATTGAATTCAGCAACTTTTTCTTCTAAGTATTTCTTTCTGGCTTCAAATTTTTCTTCATCATGATCACGAATGATATATTGAAGTTTAGCCTCAGAGATATCAGCTGTAACATCCATTAAATGATAGAATCCATCAAAGCCTTTAGTCGTAGCCGGAGTTTCATTTGCAGGAAGTAAGTGTATAAATTCAGCTGCCAGAAGTGCTGCATTGATCATTTTTCCGTAAGCATAGCCTGGATGAACGCTCAGTCCATGGATTTTTACCACAGCGCCTGCGGCATTGAAGTTTTCATACTCCAATTCTCCCACTTCACTTCCGTCCATTGTGTAAGCCCATTCAGCACCAAATTTAGCCACATCAAATTTATGCGCTCCTCTTCCGATCTCTTCATCAGGTGTAAACCCTACGGCAATTCTTCCGTGCTTAATTTCCGGGTGGGCAATAAGATATTCCGCAGCCGTTACAATTTCTGCACATCCTGCTTTGTCATCTGCACCAAGAAGCGTGTTCCCATCTGTAGTGATCAGCGTTTGTCCGATATATTGTTTTAAACTTTCAAATTTTGAAGGAGACAGGGTGAATCTTGTAGTCTGGTTCAGAACAAGATCACTACCATCATAATTTTTCCAAACCTGAGGTTTTACATTCTCTCCGCTGAAATCCGGTGAAGTATCATAATGCGAAATAAAACCAATGGTTGGTCTGTCATCATTATCCAAGTTGGAAGGTACATATCCCATAATATAACCATGTTCATCTATCGATACATCTGCTAAACCTATTGTTCTAAGTTCTTCTGCAATATGATTGGCAATGTCCCACTGTCTTGGGGTAGAAGGCGTTGCTTCGCTTTCCGCATCGCTGGTTGAATATATCTTTACATAAGTGAGAAAACGGTTCATTAGTTTCTCTTTCCACAATGGGTTGAATTCTATTGTACTCATCAATCTTAAATTTCCAACAAATATACAATGTAAATTATTCAAATCAGGATTTTAACGCATCTTTCTGGTGTGGTTCAGCCTGCAATTGGGATTGATTTCTTTTATCTCAGATACCAATTTCTATAATCAAATAAATTATCATAACTTGCGTGGATTATGATGTCCAAACGTTGCAAATATGCTTTGAAAGCAATGGTTAGATTGGCAAGAAACTACAATCAGGGATTTTTGTCAACCACTATTATTGCACAAGATGAGAACATTCCCAAAAAATTTCTGGAGCAGATTCTTCTTGAGCTTAAAAGAGCCAAACTGGTCAACAGTAAACAGGGTACAGCAGGCGGTTATTACCTGCTCAAATCTCCCGATGATGTATCGCTGGCCGATATCTATCGCATTTTTGAAGGCCCAATTGCATTAACACCCTGTATATCAATCAATTTTTACGAACCTTGTGACGACTGTGTTGATGAAGCAACCTGCTATCTCAGAAATGAGCTCATCATTGTAAGAGAGAAAACCCGCAAAAGTATGATGGAAGCTACACTGACTTCCTTTATAAAAAACGGATAAAAATTTTTTTTAATTTTAAATCCTACTAATTTGGTAGAGTTACTAGGATTTATATATATTTGCACCAGTTAATATCAATTTAGAATGGAAAATAATCTGAAAACAGACTTCGATAAACTTCTGAATGAGGCTTCTGCAGGCTCATTCGATGCAGAATTTTTACGGGTTTTGGCAGACCGGTTTTCTGGAGAAGTGATCTTTTCTACGAGCTTCAGTTATGAAGATCAGGTAGTCACTCACCTCATCAAAAACCTGAATATTGATGTTTTTACTTTAGATACTGGACGACTTTTTGAACAGACGTATGAAACCTGGACCTCATCCCGGGCTTTCTTCAAAAAAAATATAAAAGCCTATTACCCGGATCCGGAAGTCCTGCAGCAATTTGTTTCAGAAAATGGGCCGGATTCTTTTTATCAGTCTGTAGAAAAAAGAAAGGCCTGCTGTAATATCAGGAAGGTGATTCCTCTGAAAAAAGCCCTTCAGGGATATAAAGTTTGGATCACCGGTTTGCGGTCTGAACATTCTGCAGGCAGAGGGCAAATGCCACAACTGGAATGGGATCCGGATCATCAGATCATCAAATTCCATCCTATCCTTCACTGGACCACACAACAAGTGACAGATTATGTGCAGAAACATCATTTGCCTTATAATCACCTCCACAAAAAAGGATTTGTAAGCATCGGATGTGAACCTTGCACCAGAGCCATCAAAGAAGGTGAAGATTTCAGGGCCGGCCGGTGGTGGTGGGAAGATGCCGATAAGAAAGAATGCGGCTTACATGTTCATCAATAAAAAATATACTATGTCATTATATCAGTTAAATTATCTAGATCAGCTAGAGTCAGAGTCCATTTATATCCTCAGAGAGGTTGCAGGACAGTTTGAGCGTCCGGCTTTGCTATTCAGTGGTGGAAAAGATAGTATTGTTCTTGCACATCTGGCAGCAAAAGCATTTCCCTACGGTAAAATTCCTTTCAAGTTTGTTCATGTAGATACTGGACACAACTTTCAGGAAGTTTTAAGCTTCAGAGATCAACTGGCAAAAGAACTGAATGTAGATCTGGTAGTCCGAAAAGTAGAAGATACCATCAATAAAAGAAAACTGACAGAGCCGAAAGGAAAGTTCCCAAGCAGAAACTGGCTGCAGACCTTCACATTACTGGATACTATTGAAGAATTTGAATTCGATGCATGCATTGGCGGAGCCAGAAGAGATGAAGAAAAAGCCCGCGCAAAAGAAAGAATTTTTTCTGTTCGTGATGAATTCGGACAGTGGGATCCAAAGCTTCAACGACCTGAATTGTGGAATATTTTCAACGGAAAAATTCAGAAAGGAGAAAATGTAAGAGTCTTCCCTATAAGCAACTGGACTGAGCTTGATATCTGGAATTATATCCGCAGGGAAAATATAAGTCTGCCATCTATTTATTTCTCGCATGAAAGGGAAGTGGTAGATCTCAACGGCCATTGGATTGCCAATTCTGAGTTCGCCGTTCTTGAAGATCATGATATTGTAAAAACAAAAAGGATCCGTTACCGCACCGTAGGAGATATGACGTGTACCGCGGCAGTAGAGTCCGAAGCTTCCACGGTAGACCGGGTTATTGAAGAAATTGTGGCCACCAGAATTTCAGAGAGAGGAGAAACCAGAATAGATGACAAAGTCACCGAAGCGGCAATGGAAGATCGCAAAAAAGGAGGCTATTTTTAATGGGTAATGAACAATGAGTAATAAGCAATATATAATGCACAAAAATAATCAATCGGGAATATATTACTCATTACCAATCACTCATTACTCATCATTGATTATCAATCATTTATAATTAAACAATCGTGGATATATTAAGATTTATAACAGCAGGAAGTGTAGATGACGGGAAAAGTACCCTCATCGGAAGACTGCTTTACGATAGCAAAAGTATCTTGCAGGATCAGCTGGAGCTACTGGAGAAACACTCCAAAAACAAAAATGAAGATGGTGTGGATCTGGCTTTGCTAACTGATGGTTTGCGGGCAGAAAGAGAGCAGGGAATTACCATAGATGTTGCTTACCGCTACTTTTCCACCTCAAAAAGGAAATTTATCATTGCAGATGCGCCCGGACATGTTCAATATACCAGAAACATGATCACCGGAGCATCCAATTCCGACCTAATGGTTATTCTGATTGATGCCCGGAAGGGTGTAATTGAACAAACCAGAAGACATTCCATTATTGCTTCTTTGCTTAAACTGAAAAAGGTAGCTGTTGCGATTAACAAAATGGATATGGTAGACTATTCAGAAGATATTTTTGAATCCATAAAAGCAGACTATGAAAAAATTGCAGAAGGCCTTGGCCTAAATGACGTTACCTATTTCCCTATCTCAGCTTTAAAAGGAGACAATATCGTTTCGCTGTCGTCCAGTACGGATTGGTACCAGGGCAGCTCGCTTCTCGATTATCTGGAAGAAGTACAGCTGGATCAGGAACAGAACAGCGGAAGCCGTTTTCAGGTACAATATGTCATTCGTCCGCAGATTGAGGAACTCCATGATTTTCGTGGCTATGCAGGACAGATCATCAGCGGAAGCTTTAAGAAAGGAGATAAAATAGCGATACTTCCGGCGGGCATTATTACTGAGATTGCAATGATAGAAGTCAATGGTAGTGAGGTTCAGGAAGCCTTTGCAGGGCAGCCCGCATTATTACAGATCACGGAAGATATAGACATCAGCAGGGGAGACCTTTTTGCATCAGCAGAAGAACTTCCCCATGTTGAAAAAGAAATGGAAGTATTACTGTGCTGGCTGGATCATAAAGCTCTGCAACCAGGCAATAAATATCTGATTCAGCATCACAGCAGACAGTTAAAAGCGGTGGTAAAGCAGGTGGATTATAAAATCAACGTTAATACACTGGAACAGGAAGCAGCAGAAGGAGAAATAAAGCTTAACGAAATTGCCAAAGTCACCATAAAAACAGCACAACCTTTAGTATTTGATGATTTTGTAAGCAATAAAAAAACAGGATCGGCCATTTTAGTGGATGAAACGTCTAATGCAACCGTTGCAGCCTGCATAATTCAGTAAAAAATGAAAATTTCAGATCAGTTTATTCATAAGATACTCAAAAAAAAGCAGATCAGTTCCCATGGGTTTTTTGACAAAACCGATATGGAAACATGGGTAAGAGAATTGTACAATGTCCTTTTTCTTCCACAGCAAATTAATAGCGGTGATCAACTGAAAACAGGGTTTGAAGAACTGCAGAAAGGTCTCATTGACTTGATTAAAAGTATAAAAAATGATGAGGTTTTTGCTCAAAATGAGTCCAATAACTTCTTCCTGGCTTTGCCGGAGATCTATGATAAATTAATTCTTGATGCTCAATCTATTTTAGAATTTGATCCTGCTACAGGGTCTTTAGAAGAGATTCTACTTTCATATCCGGGCTTTTTTGCAACCTATGTGTATAGAATTTCGCATCAGCTCTGGATTCAGGAAATAAAAATATTGCCTCGTGTCATTTCAGAATATGCACACAGCAGAACAGGAATAGATATTCATCCCGGTGCGATCATTGGAAAGCATTTCTTTATTGATCACGGAACAGGAATCGTGATCGGAGAGACAACAGAGATAGGCAATCATGTGAAAATATACCAGGGAGTGACGCTTGGAGCGCTCAATGTTTCAAAAGATAAAGCCAATAAGAAAAGACATCCCAATATTGAAGACCATGTCATCATCTATTCCGGAGCAACGATTTTGGGAGGCGGAACAACGATAGGCAGAGACAGTATCATTGGAGGAAATGTATGGATCACCCAGAATGTCCCTTCCAATTCCCTGGTTTATAATAAAAGTGAAATAAAAATAAAAGATAACGGACCGCTTCCAGAATCTTTAACATTTGTGATTTAAAACAAAAAACAAAATAAAATTGAGTCGGTATGAAGTTCCAAAACACATTAGAAACCATCGGAAATACCCCGGTCGTCAAAATTAACAAACTTTTCGGTCCTGAAAATGAAGTCTGGATCAAACTGGAAAAAGCCAATCCCGGCGGAAGCATTAAAGACAGAATTGCTTTATCAATGATTGAAGATGCTGAAGCCAAAGGACTTTTGAATAAAGACAGTGTTATCATAGAGCCTACCAGTGGAAATACAGGCATAGGTCTTGCTTTGGTAGCAGCCGTGAAAAACTATAAACTTATTCTTGTGATGCCGGAAAGCATGAGTTTGGAACGCCGCAAAATTATGGAATCCTATGGAGCAGAATTCGTACTCACTCCAAGAGAAAAAGGAATGAAAGGAGCCATTGAAAGAGCTGAAGAACTGGCCAAAGAAACCCCGAATTCGTGGACCCCAAGACAGTTTGACAATCCTGCCAATGTAAAAGTACACACTGAAACGACCGCCCAGGAAATACTGAAAGACTTTCCCGAAGGTCTTGATTACCTCATTACCGGAGTAGGAACAGGAGGTCATATCACAGGAATTGCCCAGGTTCTGAAACAGAAATTTCCCAATATCAAAATTATTGCTGTAGAACCGGAATTATCTCCCGTTCTTAGCGGAGGTTCGCCCGCACCACATCCTTTGCAGGGGCTTGGGGCTGGATTTATTCCTTCCATTCTGGATACTGGGATTCTGGATGAAATTGTAAAGGTGGGGAAAGATGAAGCCTTTAAATTCACTAAAGAGGCTGCCAAAAAAGAAGGTCTTTTCGTAGGAATTTCTACCGGAGCAGCTTTAGCGGCAGTCGCAAAAAAGCTTCCTGAAATTACCGCCGGATCTACTATACTGACTATCAATTATGATACAGGCGAAAGGTATCTGTCCATAGAAGGACTGTTCTAGCCACCCTAAAATAAGAAGATTTAAAATGAAACAAAATACCCATTCACCACAGGTCTACCTGGTAGGTGCAGGACCCGGCGACCCTGATCTCATCACTGTAAAAGCCGTAAAAGCCATTGCATCAGCCGATATCATCTTATGTGACCGCCTTGTAAGTCCGGAAATACTAAGCCGTTATGCCAATAAAAAAAGCGAGATTATTTATGTTGGCAAAGAATGCAGCAAAAATGCTTCTACACCCCAGTCCCACATCAATACACTCATCATAGACTTTGCCTCTCAGGGGAAAACGGTAGTACGACTTAAAGGAGGAGATATATCCTTCTTCTCCAATGTTCTGGACGAATTGAAAGTATTGAAAGAACATCATATTCCATTTGAAATTATACCCGGAATTACTGCTGCTTCAGGAGCCGCAGCGTACGCAGGAATGCCTTTGACAGCCAGAGGATATGCCACATCTGTACGTTTTCTGACCTATTATAAAACTGAAATCCTCAGTGAAGAATACTGGAAAGAACTTGGAACCTCAGAGGATACCCTTGTTTTTTATATGTCAAAAGGAAACCTGAATGGTCTGGTTGAAAAATTTTTAGCAGTAGGAAATACTGATGATAAAAAGATTGCAGTAATCGAACAGGCCACCACTCCTTATCAGAAAGTGTATACCTCATCACTGGAAGAATTTCAGGAAAAGCTTGGAAATAAAACATTTGTATCTCCTTCATTGGTTATTGTAGGTAAGGTGGTGAATCTCCACGAAGAGTTTGCATGGCTGGAATCAGGTAAACAGGAAGGGATTTACTTCAAATCTGTAACTGACGGAAGCTTAGTGTCAAATATCCAAAATCTATTCGAATATGCTGTCTGAAACTAAATTAAATGCCCTCAAAGAAATATCCGGTGATTTTTCAAGGGACGAAGCAGTCTGGGCAAGCGGTTTTCTCGCTGGCCTTGCAGGATTTTCCAATGCCGTGCAGCCATCTTTTTCTGAAGAGAATCAGGCAGAGATTATTTCTCCAAAGAAAATCACCCTTGCTTACGGTACGGAAACCGGTAACAGTAAAAAACTGGCCGTAGAACTTGCAGGAACAATTAAGAAAAAAGGAGTGCAGGTAAAGCTGGCGGATCTTTCCCAATATAAACCTAAAGATCTTGCCAAAGAAGACCTTTTCTTCGTTATCATCAGCACACAGGGTGAAGGCGAACCGCCACTTCTGGCCAAGAAATTTTATGATCACCTTCATGAAAATGATCTTAATCTCAATCACCTGAAATTTGGAATCCTTGCGCTTGGAGACAGCAGCTATCCACTGTTTTGCAAAACCGGGGAAGATGTAGACTTCCGTTTCGAAATATTGGGCGCACAGCGGATCATTCCTTTGAAAAAATGCGATATTGATTATGAGCAGGAGGCTCATAACTGGGCAGAGCATATCCTTGATATTGTCAGTAAAAAGGCAGAAAGCAGCCAGAAAAGTACATCTGTTCCAAAAATTTCAACAGGAAGAAAAAAATACCGAGGAAAAGTTTCAGCCATTATCAATCTGAATGACATAGACTCCGAAAAGCAAACCTTTCATATAGAAATCGAAACAGAAGAACCTTTGATTTATAACCCCGGCGATGCATTGGGAGTGATCGCTTTCAATTCTAAATCTGAAGTAGATGAGATCATCAGCCTCACCGGAATTGATCCTCAGAAGCAAATTAAAACAGCAAAAATTACAGCCAGCGCAGAAGAGTTGTTGTACAAACACCTTAATATCAGTTATCTGCTCAAAACTACGGTAGCCCAATATGCACAGATTACAGGACACTCTATTCCCGATGTAAGGTTAAGCCTTCTTGACCTGCTGCGGATCTATCCGGTAAACAATGCCGGTGAATTTGTGGAAGTCATTGCTGCTCTCACGGGTCAATCGCCACGTTTGTATTCAATTTCTTCCTCGTTGCAGGCACATGGTGATACCGAAATTCATATTACAGTAGCGAAATCTGAATTTTTCATCAATGATAAAAAGCAAAACGGTTTGTGTAGTGGTTTTCTGGCTGAATTTAAAGAAGAACAGGAGCTGGAGTTTTATATTCAGGAAGCCAAACATTTCAGACTTCCCAAGCCTGAAAAAGATATTATTATGATCGGTCCGGGGACGGGTATTGCTCCTTTCAGGTCCTTTCTCTACGAACGGGATGCGCTGGGGGCAGAAGGCAGAAACTGGCTCTTTTTCGGTGACCGGACTTTTGTTTCAGACTTTCTCTATCAGGCAGAGCTGCAGGATTTCCTCAAAACAGGAGCATTAACCCATCTTGATCTTGCCTTTTCCAGAGACACTACAGAAAAAATATATGTGCAGCACAGGCTGGAGCAAAAAGCACAGGAAGTATATCACTGGCTGGAAGGCGGAGCATCACTTTACGTTTGTGGTGCCAGAGAACCCATGAGTAAAGATGTTGAAAAAACCATTCTGAACATTATTCAGGAGAAGGGAAAACGCAGCCTGGAAGACGCTCAGATCTATCTTGAAGAACTGGAGCTCAGCGGAAGATATGTTAAAGATGTGTATTAATGATAAACGGATAATATAATGACAGATAAAAATAATCTTTCACCCGTAGAAAGAATAAAAACCGGCAGCAACGGCCTCAGAGGAACCTTAAAGGAAAGCCTTTTAGATGATTTTACCGGAGCCATCAGAGAAGATGACCAAACCCTCATCAAATTTCATGGGATGTACCAGCAGGATGACAGGGACAGACGCGAGGAAAGAGTCGCCAAGAAACTGGAATGGCTGTATTCCTACATGATCCGTCTCAGGCTTCCCGGAGGATTTTTAACATCGGAACAATGGGTTGGCCTCAATAATATTTCAGAAGATCATTCCACGGGCGTCATCAAAATTACCACACGTCAGACCATTCAGCTGCACGGGATTTTAAAATCTCATGTAAAGCCTACCATCCAGAGTTTCAATCTGCAACATCTGGATTCCATAGCAGCATGTGGCGATGTCAACAGAAACGTAACCTGTACCTCAAATCCTTCAGAATCCCCCTTACACCAGCAGGCTTATGAACTGGCGGGAAAGATCAGTGAAATGTGTCTTCCGAAAACAAAGTCTTATTATGATCTCTGGATCGATGATGAAATGGTCATTGACAGAAAATCAGAGGAAGATCCTCTTTATCAGGACAGATATCTTCCTAGAAAACTAAAAATTGGAATTGCAGTTCCTCCCAATAATGACGTTGATGTTTTTATCAATGATATAGCGCTGATTGCGATTATCGAGGATCACAAAATTGTAGGCTACAATATTGCCGCAGGAGGAGGGCTCGGCGCCACTCACGGGAATGATGCCACCTATGCACGTCTTGCCTCTGTTTTAGGGTTTGTAGCCACAGAAGAAAAAGTATTGCAGGCGGTGTATGAAATTATTACTGTACAGCGTGATTTCGGGAACAGAAGTGACCGGAAATTATCAAGGTTAAAATATACTATAGACAAGCTTGGCATTGAAGGCTACAGGAATGAAGTAGAAAAACGATGCGGTTTTAGTTTTGAACCTGCCAGAGAATTCAAGTTTGAACAGAGAAAAGACCGTTACGGATGGGTACAGAATCATGAAGGGAAGTGGTTTTATACTCTATTTGTAGAGCACGGAAGAGTTTTGAATACAGATGATTATCCTCTAAAATCAGGGTTATTAAAAATTGCAGAAACAGGAAAAGTCAATTTTAGGTTTACCTGTAATCAAAACCTGATCCTCTCTGATATTCTGGAAGAAGATAAAGCTGAAATTGAAGACCTTCTGAAAGAATCCGGAATTTTCGGTTATACCAAAGATGCCAGTGCACTACGTAAAAATTCTGTGGCCTGTGTAGCGCTCAATACCTGCTCACTCGCTTTGGCTGAAGGTCAGCGTTACCTGCCTGCTTTAGTGACAAAAATAGAACCCGTTCTTGAAAAATACGGACTTCAGAATGAAGACATCACGATCAGAATGACCGGCTGTCCCAACGGATGCGGAAGATCACCGAATGCGGAGATTGGCTTTGTGGGTACGGCCTATGGTAAATACAATCTTCATATCGGGGGCGACAGACTGGGAATGCGCCTCAATACAAAGTTTAAAGAAAACATCGGGGAAGAAGAGATCCTTGAAACCCTTGATGAACTTTTCGGAATTTACTCAGAAAACAGGCAGGAAGAAGAAACCTTTGGTGATTTCTCTTATCGCTATTTACAAACCATAAAATAAAATATATGATCAACGTTCTTTACCGGCAAAAGAATGCCGGAAAACATTACCATTATCTTTTAGGGATCCGAATGTGTGTATGCTGTTCATTAATTGACGACGCATAAACCATTTATCAACCCTAAAATTTTATACAAGTGAAATCCATACACCCACAATATTTTCAGAAGAAAATCAGTTCTATTATCCTCATATTCTTCTTTGCCGGCTTTGTACAGGCACAACAGCAGATTGAAGTAAGCGGAATTATAAAACAAACAGATACCCATAATGGGATTGCCGGAGTGCAGATCCAGATAGAAAATACACAAGATAAGACAATTACCGATCAGGAAGGAAATTTTAATCTGAGAACAAGAGTAAAAATACCCTTCAGAATTGTGATCAGGAAAGAGGGGTTTACAGAACAAACCGCTGAAATTCTTTCACTGTCCAGTAAAATAGCTGTAGAATTAAATCCTCAGAACACCATTATCAATGAAGTAGTGATCTCTGCCTCACGGGTTCCCGAAAAATTACTCAGATCGCCGATTGCTATTGAGAAAATCGATATCAAAACAATCCGGGAAAGCCCTGCAGCTTCATTTTATGAAACCCTGGAAAACGTAAAAGGCTTACAGCTTTTAACCTCAAGCCTTACATTAAAAGTTCCCAATGCCAGAGGATTCAATTCTCCGAATAACTTCCGCTTTATGCAGTTAGTAGATGGGGTAGATGTACAGTCTGCCACTTTGGGAGTTCCATTGGGAAATGCAATAGGGCCAACAGAACTGGACATCCAATCTATGGAAATTACACCCGGAGCCGCTTCCGCTTTATACGGAATGAATGCCGTCAATGGTTTGGCGAGCCTTCAAACCAAAGATCCATTTACTTCTGAAGGTGTAAGTCTTTATTTCAGAGGCGGAGTGAACCATGTGGACAATGTGAACCACAAAACAGCTGCGTTGGGAGAAAGTGCATTCAGGATCGCAAAAGTTCTGAACAACAATCTTGCAATAAAAATCAACGGGTCCTATTTCAGTGGTGTCGATTGGATCTCGGACAACCGGACAGACCAGAATCCCGGCTCACTGATTACTGCCAATCCAAACTTTTCCCTCACCAACAATCCGGCAGAAGATCTTTGGAACAAATACGGAGACGAAAGGAATAACCGTACCTCTGTAAAAGTGAATTATAATGGAAAACCTACAACCTTCAACGTTTCGAGAACAGGCTATTATGAAAAAGATCTCATCAGTCCTGAAGTAAAAAATATAAAATTTGATGCAGGATTGTACTACCGTTTTGGAGACCAGTGGAAAACATCCTATGTGTACCGTTATGGCTTGCTGGATGGAACTTTTCAGCGAGGAAACAAGATCCGTCTCCAGAACGCAACGGTTCAGAACCATAAAGTAGAACTTACCGGGAAAGAGTTGACATTCAGGGCGTATATGTCCATAGAAAACACCGGGGATTCTTACAATCTTAAGCCTTTAGCTGATAATCTGGATCTTACCAATTTGTCTAATACCAACTGGAAAAATATTTTTCAGACAACGCTGCAGGACAGACTGAATTCAGGGATAAACCTGAACGATGCCTTTATTCTCGCAAGACAGGAAGCAGATAAAAACAGAGTGATTCCGGGAACGGCTGCCTTTCAGCAGTTAAAAAATACGATTATCGGGATCAATAATTGGGATTCCGCCAATTCAGGGATTGCCGGAGCACCTGCTACAGGAGGAGCAAAGCTTGAACAGAAATCCAGGTTTTATCAGGGAGAAATTACGTATGACCTGACCAGATTCGTCAAAGTATTCAGTCTTTTGGCAGGAGCAGATTACCGTCTTTACAGCATCACGCCTGACGGAAATAATTTTGTTGATTTTGAAAGACCGGTTAATGAAAGAAATATTCCATTATCAGACGGTACGTTCGGGAACAATGTAATTTATCAGAAATACGGAGCATTTGCCCAGGCGACCAAGCTTTTTTTTAATGATAAACTAAAACTGAATCTTGCGCTTCGGGTCGACAGGAATCCGGAGTTTGAAGCTAAATTCAATCCAAGGATAAGCCTGGTTTATTCTCCTGTTAATCAGCATAATTTCAGAGTTTCTTTCCAGAATGGGTACCGTTTTCCTTCATTATTTGAAGCCCTGTCATTTGTTAATAACGGAAATGTAAGAAGAGTAGGCGGTCTTGCAAAAGCGAATGATGGTTTAGGCTATCTTGAAAACTCTTATACACTGGCATCCATTGATCAATTCACTGCTGCGGTCAATAAAGATATGGATAGCGGAATGGGCCAGAGCCAGGCCGCATTGAAAAACAGAAGCCTTTTAACTGCCGCCAATCTTCCAAAATTACAGCCTGAAAAGGTGAACTCCTTTGAAGTAGGTTACAAAACCGTTTTATTCAACAGCAGACTGGTCATCGATTGGGATTTTTATTATAATGTTTATGAAGGTTTTCTCGGACAGGTAGAAGTTGCCGTACCCAAGAATGAAACTGTAGGAAGCGATAATGCTGTTCTGGCGATGACCGACCGAAGCAAGCAGGACAGATATAGGGTTTATACCAACAGCAACAGTATTTACAAAAGTCTGGGAACATCTTTTGGGGTCCGTTATAATATCGTGAAAAATTATAATGTGAACGTCAATGTTTCTTATAATGATCTTGTTTCATCCAATACTTCCGATCTCTTTATTACAGCCTTCAATACGCCAAAATGGGCAATCAATCTAAGCGTAGGAAACAGGGAAATCGTTAAAAATATAGGATTTACGGTTGCGGCAAGATGGCAGGACAGTTTCTTGTGGGAAAGTCCGCTGGCTTCAGGAAATATTCCTGCATACTACACCATTGATGCACAGGCCACATGGAGGATTCCTGAAATTAAAGCCCATGTGAAAATAGGGGCTACCAATCTGCTGAACCGCAGGTATCTTCAGTATGCGGCAGGACCCGAGATTGGCGGACTGTATTATATTGCTTTTACTTATGATCTAAAACTTTAAATTACAATGAGTAACTCTTTATATCCCATATTCTTAAAGCTTGAAGAATTATCACTTCTGATCATCGGTGGCGGAAACATCGCTTTGGAAAAATTGCAGTCCGTTCTGGTGAACTCTCCCGAGGCACGTATTAAACTTGTAGCAAAAGAAATTAGTGATCAGGTCAGAGCGCTTAAACAAAACTATCCCAATTTGACCTTGCATGAAAGATCTTACACTGATAATGATTTCAACAGTGCAGATCTCGCCATTGTAGCTGTTAATGATATCTCTCTCGCCGAACGGATCCGTATCAGAGCCCATCAGCATAATATACTTGTTAATATTGCGGATAAACCAGGTCTGTGTGATTTTTATCTGGGCTCAATTGTAAGAAAGGGAGACCTTAAAATTGCAGTCTCTACCAATGGAAAGTCTCCCACAGTAGCCAAAAGACTGCGCGAAGTTTTGACAGAAACCATTCCGGACGAAGAAATGGAAGGCCTGCTGGATAATATGCAGCATATCCGGAACCAGCTGAAAGGTGATTTTACCTACAAAGTAAAAGAGCTGAACCGGTTGACAACAAGCTATCTTGATGAAAAAAACAATCAGCCCACTGAAACAAAGCTGGAAATGGAAAAACTCATCAACATCACCAAAACGGTCCAGAGAAGAGCCAATATCTATTTGGGAATCATCGGTGTTTTGGTCCTTGTCGGAGTATTGGCCCTGATTATTTTCCAGTTCAATCTGTCAGGTGATATTCAGACCTTTCTCAGCAAAGATGGACATATTTTTTACTGGATGCTGCTGGCGGGTTTTCTGGCAGAAATTGTTGCCGGATCTATGGGCATGGGATACGGAGTAATCTGTACGACCATTCTTTTGCTTCTGAATGTTCCGCCTCCGGTAGTGAGTGCCAGTATTCACTCTGCAGAATCTTTTACTTCGGCAGCCGGAAGCATTAGCCATTACAAATTGGGAAATGTGAATAAAAAAATGGTCTGGATTTTATTTCCTGTGGCAGCAGTAGGCGCTTTTATCGGAGCATTTGCGCTGTCTCATTTCGGAGAACAGTATGCTCATATTGTAAAGCCGGTCATTGCCTGCTATACCCTTTATCTGGGAATTAATATCCTTAGAAATGCTTTTAAAGGTAAAAATAAAAGATCAGGAAATAGCAGGCCCAAAAAGAGAACGAATCTCAGAATTCTTGGCTTAGCTGGTGGATTTATAGATTCTTTTGCCGGAGGAGGCTGGGGACCTCTCGTTACCGGAACACTGATCAAAGAGGGTAGAACACCACGATATGTGGTAGGCAGCTCAACGATGGCTAAGTTTTTATTGACTGTAGTAAGCGCTTTGACCTTTATTTTTACTATCGGGATCCATCACTGGAACATTGTGCTCGGACTTCTTTTAGGCGGCGTTTTTACCGCTCCTTTTTCTGCGATGTTTGCATCACGGCTTCCGGCAAAAAAGATGTTTGCTGTCGTGGGTGTTGTGGTGATTATCATGAGTCTTATTACCATTATAAAATCATTAATATAAATGCTTTTGAAGGGAAAGTTCCTGTGGGAAATAATATATTTGATTTCTTGGATCACTTATCAGGGACTGCATATCAGTTATTGAAATTTTGAATCGGATATAAATATTTGAAAATCAAAATAATGTTAGATTTGTATGTACCGTATATAAACTTGTTTAGTTTTATTATATTTGAGAAAATCAAAAAGTAAAAATGTTTCTTACTGAATGTCCTAGAGATGCCATGCAGGGTTGGGGAGAATTTATCCCTACCGGCAAAAAAATAGATTACATCAACTCTCTGATGGAAGTTGGCTTTGATGTTTTGGACTGTCTGAGCTTTGTTTCTCCGAAAGCAATTCCTCAAATGGCTGATTCTGATGAGGTGACCGAAAACATCGATAAATCCCTATCCAATACTAAAGTCTCTGCAATCATCGGAAACTATAGAGGTGCCGAGAAAGCATTAAAACATCAGACTGTAGATATTTTAGGCTTTCCGTTTTCTATTTCGGAAACGTTTCAGCACAGGAATACTAATAAAAACCAGGAAGAGGCTTTTGAAGAGGTTATCAGAATGCTTGAACTGACCAAAAGTGAAGGAAAGCAGCTTAATATCTATTTTTCTATGGCTTTTGGAAACCCTTACGGAGAAATGTGGAAATGGGAAGATGTAGATTTCTGGGCAAAAAGATTTTCAGAGATCGGAATTACCGATGTTCTGCTTTCTGATACCACAGGTGTTGCTACTCCTGAAACGATTGCGCTTTTATTCGAAAAAATTCCGTCAAAATACCCTGAGATTAACTTCGGAGGACATTTTCATAACCGTTACGAAGACTCATATTCAAAACTGAAAGCGGCTTACGACAAAGGCTGCAGAAGGTTTGATAGTGCAATTAAAGGAATCGGAGGTTGCCCTATGGCCAAAGATGATCTGGTAGGAAATATGCCTACAGAACAGGTCATCAATTTTATGAGCGTGGAGAAAGCAGAACACAAACTAAACCTGCTGAATTTTGAAAGTTCATATAATAAGGCAAAGGATATTTTTCATTTTTAATTAAAGATTCTTCTCTCGCAGATTTTACAAATAAAGCAGATAGAATTGCTTTAAAAATATAAGAAAATCTGCGTAATCTGTCAAATCTGCGAGACAAAATAAATTAATAGGAGCGGGTTTTAGTCCGCTCTCGTATTTAAAAATCAGCCAAAACCTATAATTTAATCCCAAAACCAACAAAATGTCACCCATCATCTCACCATCAGAATTAAAAAAGAATCTATCAGAAAACCTCATCATTCTTGATGCCAGAGTAGGAAAAGAGATCTATCAGAACTACCTTGAGAAACATATCAAAGGAGCCCGTTTTATAGATATGGATAAAGATCTGGCTGAGATTGGTGAAAATGCTGCTTTTGGAGGACGACATCCGCTTCCGGGTGTTGAAAAATTTGCTGAAACGCTTGCGAATCTTGGCGTTTTAGAAGATTCCCATGTGGTGATTTATGATGATAAAAGCGGAGCTAATGCAGCAGCAAGAGCCTGGTGGATGCTAAGATCTTTCGGATTACAAAATGTACAGGTTTTAGATGGCGGAATTCAGTCTGCCGAAAAAGAAGGTATAGAATTTTCCTCGGGCGTAGAAACATTTGAAACATCTCCAGTAATAAAAAAAGAGAATTGGCTTCTTCCATTAAAATGCTTGGAAGATGTTGAAAATGAATTAATAAACCATTCATCGACTGTAATAGATGTAAGAGATGCTTACCGTTATAAAGGCGAGTTTGAACCTATTGATTTAGTGGCCGGACACATACCCGGAGCCATCAATATCCCGTTCTCTGAAAACCTGGATGAGAATGGTAATTTCCTTAAACCAGAAGTTTTAAAAGAAAAATACACGAAACTTTTAAATGATAAACCTCAGCACCTCATCATCCATTGCGGATCTGGTGTTACGGCATGTCATACTATTTTAGCTCTGAATTATGCCGGTTTCCCTATCCCAGATCTTTATGTGGGTTCATGGAGCGAATGGAGCCGTAGAGAAGGAAAGGAGATAGCTAAGGAAGAGTAAGGCTGGAAGATGGAAGAGGAGACTGAAGTTACTGTAGCCTTAATAATTTCTTCTTTAAACTCATCGTATTGAAAATTAATTGAATGTTAAAGAGAAAAACCCGGAAAATTCCGGGTTTGTATATTTGATGTAGGAAAAGAAGTTATATGGGAAGAGAATGATTTTATGAGCTCCAAAGCTTCCATCCTCGTGCTTCTATCTTCCTTGCTTTAATTAAAGCATTCCCAATTCAAACTTTGCTTCTTCGCTCATCATATCCTTATTCCAGCTTGGCTCGAATGTGAGCTCTAAGTCTACACTTTTCACACCTTCCACTTCTCCTACCTTATCTTTCACTTCCTGCGGCAGCGTTTCTGCAACCGGGCAGTTCGGGGTAGTAAGGGTCATTATAATTTTTACATCGCCATCTTCGGAGATCTGTACATCATATATCAGCCCTAATTCGTAGATATCTACCGGAATTTCCGGGTCGTATACGGATTTTAAGACCTTGATGATTTCCTCACCAATGTCAGCAATTTGATCGTCTGTAAATTTCATTTTTTAATCTAGATTGATATTCCTTTTCAACAAATCTTCCTGACGCATTCGCCGGAAAACATTTGCCAAAGTTAAGACATCTTTTTCACAATAGTCCACAATTCGCTGCAAGTCTTTCTCTATGTAGTAGATTGATGAAACCATTGAGCCATCTATATCATCTTTTGGGGTAGGAATTCCAAAAACGTGAGCCAGTAATTCCAATGAAACGAAACTTTTATAATCTCCGAATTTCCAAAGCTCCATCGTATCAATATGCGGAATTTCCCATGGTTTTTTTCCAAACATCTGAAAAGGGGTCGGGGGCTGGATTCCATTAATCAGGTATCGTCTTGCAATCCAGGGAAAATCAAACTCTTTTCCGTTGTGGGCGCAAAGGATCACATTATTCAGTCTCGGGCTGTTAAAAATTTCCCCAAACTCCTGAAGCATTTTCTTTTCATCGTGGCCTGAAAAGCTTTTGATTTTTAAAGTATCATTCTTTTCCACCATTCCGATCGTAATGCAGATGATCTTTCCGAACTCGGCCATAATTCCTGCCCGGTCGTAGAATTCAGCAGCGGAGACCTCTTCTTTTCTCTGAAACCTGGTTTTCTTTTCCCAAAGTTTCTGTTCGGTTTCAGGCAATACCTCCCATGATTCTGATCCCGGAACGGTCTCAATATCAAGGAATAAAATCTTTTCTAATGGAATGTGTTGTATCATATGTGTTGATGTTTTTTATCCGATCGGCATTCCGTTTTTTACAGGTAATGAAGGCGTTAAAAGCGTGACATCACTTTTGTTTTCTCCATATACTCCCATGACAAGACATTCGCTGAAGAAATTAGCGATCTGTTTTTTAGGAAAATTGACGACAGCCATTACTTGTTTTCCTATAAGCTCTTCCTTTTGATAGAGGGAAGTGATCTGTGCAGATGATTTTTTAATGCCAAGATCTCCGAAATCAATTTCAAGTTGGTAAGAAGGATTTCTGGCTTTCTCAAAATCGGTAACTGAAATTATCGTTCCGCATCGCATATCTATTTTTTCAAAGTCTGTCCAGGATATTTCTGGTTTTATAGTCATGATAATGAATTGATTAAGTGTTCTATTGCTGTTTTTTCTGCAACATATTTCTGTTGCAGTTCTGATCCTTCGCCCATTCTTTTGTAATATTCAAGAGCTTTACCTCCAAAGAACTTTTTATGAAAATCCGAGACTTCCGGAACCTGCGGAAAGACCTTGTGAAAAAGCATTTCATAGTATGCCTGGAATTCCCGTTCGTTTTTGTCTTCGATAATCTGGCCGGGCGCTTTCTGCCGTACATGAAGCATTTCATGGGCTACCATATTCAGAACGAGATTCAGATCAAAATCAAATAAATTCTTAGGGATCATTACTTTCTGAGGTCCTCCCAATTCTCCCTCTGCAGTTAAAAGCATGGAAGTGGGAGACAGTTCCTCCCTGAAGCCGAAACCTGCAAAATTTTCATGTTCCAAATCAAAAGAATGGATTAAAAATTTAGCGGCGTCCAGAATCTGGTCGTGCTCTTTGTAAGCCTCAAGGTGTAAGTTGATCTGCTCGAAATTCATTCAGAATATGTTTTAAACAAATGTATTAAAATATTGGTTTTGATAATCTCATAAATTTACTTTGTTCTATTTTTAATATCATCAGAAGCATTATTAAAATTACGTACTTTTTCAATTTTTTTGTTTCCGAAGTTATAAGAGATAGAAATATTTAATTGGCGTGGATAGTTATAAATATTCACATAATTATAATTTCCATTTTGTTGAGGATCATTAATTATAACTCTATTTGTGTTTAAAACATCATCAACGCTTCCTGTAAATGTCCAATCTTTCCATATTTTTTTGAGGCCTATTTCCAGACTTCCTAGTGGTTTTAGCTGTCCCAATTCTATTTGGTAATTGCCAACATACCAATAATTAATGCTCGCAAACCAGGTTTTAGCCTGATCAAGTCTTATATTATTATTGACCACAACTGTGATTCCATTTGATTTCCTAGTATTAATATATTCCGGAAACTTTTCACCTGTTAATGGGTCTGTATCAATGCTTCCATTATTAATATTATTCTGTATTCCCAGACTTACATTGGTATTCCAGTATTGTTTAAAAAATGACTTCTGAAACCCAATTGTAAAATTTAATTCCTGGCGGTCACCAAAATTTGTTCTTATATACCTCAATACGTTTACAGAACTACCATTCATATCGATTAACCCTTGTAGAGGTATTTGTAAGATAACATCTTTATAATATTTATGACCTACAATGAAGAAATATGAATTTTTGAACATATAATTGAGCTCCTGTGAATAGACTGTGGATGCTTTCATAAACGGATTGTTCTGAACATAATTAGTTTCTGTTAAGTATGTTCTTACTGGATTCACTTCCCAAAAGGAAGGTCTCTTCATACGACCTGAGAAAGAATAGGAAAGGTTATTGTCTTTATTAATTGAATAATTCAGATTTAAGTAAGGCAAAATATTACTGTAGCTTCTCTTAAGATTGCTTAAATTTTCATTCTGAGCATTATTAGAATTACCTTTATTTTGTGTTAATTCATATCGGATTCCAGTTTTTGCTGAGAGTTTATCAATTACTTTCTTTTCTAGAGTTAAATATCCTCCGTAAATATTCTCCAGATAAAAAAAGTGATTAGGATTCCTAATGGTGCTATTGGTGGCAAACTGATACAGACTTGTTTCTGTGTCATTAACTGTTTTGGTATAGCTGTAATTTCCGCCCAATGATAAGATGATATCATTTTTAAATTTCTTAATGTAATCTATTGTAGTAGAAAAACTATTAATAATCTGTGGAGTTTCCTGAGTAATCCGGCTTATATTTTCTCCTGTATTCCCATTGGAATCTGCTGCTAATGTTGTATTGATACTTTGCTGTTTTTTTCTAAAATTTAAGTATGCCGCATTTACATTGAGTTTACTGCCCAGTGAATCTGTTTTTAATTCATAATTTAAATTAACAGAATTATTGTACGATTGTGTATTTTCATAGTTTATACTTCGGTTATAATCAGTTTTCCAAGTATTGCCATTGCGTGTGTTTACGGTATTAAATAAGTTAGTCATAGAGTTAGCGCTTTTATTATACCAAGTATTATAGCTCAACGCAAGACTACTTTTATTATTTAAAGTATAATCTATATTTACATAACCACCATAATCTTTGTTCGGAATAGAAACGGTTCCTTCCGACTGATTTGATGCTATATTATTACCATTTTCTAATATATAATATTGCCGTTTGGTGTTTTCTCCACTATTAAAATTTGAATTAATTCCGAGCTTATTTTTTCTATAATTAATAGAGGCTCCCATTCCCTGGTTATTATAGTATCCTTGATTATTATTCATTCTTATACTCCCATTTAGCCCATTTTCTGTTACCTTTTTTAGAATAATATTAATAACTCCATCTGAGGATTCCACTTGAAATTCACTGCCGGGCATTGTAATAATCTCTATTTTTTGTATACTTTCGGATGGCATACTTTTTAAAAAGGTTGCCAGAGCATCAGAATCCATCTGAGATTTTTTCCCATTGATGTATATTACCGCGTTTGATTTTCCGGCAATTCGTAACGTTTTATCATCCATTGATGAGATGAGAGGAGTTTCTTTTAAAAGACTAAAAGCTGTACTTCCTTTTGCTGAAGGGGATGCTCCTATATCATATACAAATCTGTCATTTTTTCTCTGGAATTTATTTTTTGTTAATATAATTTCATTGATTGTTTTTGTCGGTATTGTATCTTTTTTTTCTTGTGCAGTTATCATGATACTGTTCAAAACTAAGATTAAGAAGATTTGATATTTCATATATTTTGTGTTTTTTAAATTTAATGTATTACAATGTAGCTTGTTATGCATAATAAATAGGTGTAATTATTACTTTAATTATAAATCTCTCATTATAAAACAATTGTAATATGTCAAATATTACATCATGAACTCGATTATGTTTTGGCCTACTCTAAAAAACTGTTGATTGTGTATTATTTTTTAGATATTTATAAATTTTCAAACTCAATTATTTAGTCTGATACAACGATAAGAGCCTGACTTGTAGCCAGGCTCTTCAGTAAACAAATAAATTGGTTAAGGATGTTCGTTTCGGGCTTTGATCACAAGATTCACAAGATCTGAACCGCCACTCGCAAAATTGTCGCTTGGGTTGTGGGCACTTTGTGTAGCGACCGCGTAAGGAGCGCCATCCCAGTATCCCCAGAACGGGCCGCCGCTTTGTCCGGGCCAGATATCTGCTTTGTGGGTCATGCTTTCATTATCATCCGCACTCCAGAAATCTCCGTCTAAAGCGATTCCTGTCTGGTATGTTGGTCTTTGCGTTCCCGTTAAATCTCCCGGATAACCTGCGTGCGTCCAATAAGCTCCGCCATCCCACGAATCGGAATATGATTTTGAGCCCAGCCAGCCTGTGCTGTTTCCGATAGGTCTGTCGAGAACAATGACCACGTAATCATATTGGATTTCTGTAGAATCAATAGTTGGTCCTGCTACCTTGTATTTATAATAAGTCAGGGTACCCCAGGCACTTCCGTAAGGTGCACTTCCATTATAATACATAGGAGTGAATTTTAACCAGCCGGTAGTGTTGTTAGGCTGCCAGTCTACAATATGGGCACAGGTCAGTAGATGTCTCGGGCCAATCATTACCCCGCTTCCTGAGCCTAAAGCGCTTTCTACTCTCCCCACGCATCGCCACGGATACGCAGTAGAATTGTATACTTTTCTCTGATCCGGACCGAATATAGTTTTTACCCCTTCTGCGGATAAGAAAGATTCTCTGTCAATGAATTTTGGTTTGCGGTCCTTTCTAGGTTCAAGTTTTGCCAGATACTCAAAATCGGCATGCGTAGGATAGAAATGATCAGTTTCCAGAGATTGGCTTTCTCCAGCTTTTTCATCTGCGAGCATCCCGATTGCTTTCATTCCCTTGGGAAAAGATCTTCCGTTAATGGTTTCCATTGCAGGGCGTTGGCTGACTAGTTTTTCGACATTTGCCAATTTTTCAGTTGATTTTGCTTTCACGGTTTTAAGTCTTAATACTTCTTCCGTTGTCATTGGTTGGTTGTTTTCAGTTTTCGACATGATTATTGAATTTTTTAATCAGTTTTTCCTACTCTTTGGTTGGCTTTTCGGATTCCGCCATTGATTTTTTATGAAAATATTTTTTGAGAAAATTCTGCAGTGATGCTTTCAGTTTGATTGATTTGGGCGGCTCCCATGGCAGCTAAAGCTATAGCAGTTTGTTTGTCAAGTGTTTTTCTGACGATATTTCCATTGGTAGCACGCAGGATTTTGCAGAAATGATAGGTAAAGTAGCCTCTGATCTGCCCACTTATATTTCCTTCCATAGATACCTGATTATCTTTACAGGCAGCCCATAACGTATGATTTAATCCGGTAACCGGAACCAGGGCTTTAGTCAGAGTAATTGCCTTTTTAGAATTTTTGGAAGATTGCATTTCGCTTGCATAGGTCATATAAAATTCATCTTCCAGCATGGGAGGGATGAAGCGGGCGGTTTCATAAGAAAGTTCCAGATTCAGATCAAGTCCTAAGTCCATTTTTCTGGTTCCCGTTCCGGAATGGCAGCAGTCAAAAATAACTTCCAGGTTGACACCTGCCTTTAGTTTGTTGAGTACGGTTTTGAAATCATCATCACGGATCACTCCGGCACTTGCATAGTCGTGCGGACAAATGGCTTCATCCAGACCGTCTATTTCCAGATCTGCTCCGATATTGGCCACTCTGGTTCCGTGTCCTGAGTAATAGAACACGAGTGAATCTCCTTTTACACTGCTGCTCACCAATGTTTTAAGGTAGTTTAATATGTTGGCTCTTGTGGCATTCTGATTGGTGAGAATTTTAATTTTTGCAGGATCAAACCCGCAGATTACTAAAGTATTGGCCATGTCTCTTGCATCATTGATGCAGCCGTTCAAATCCGGCCCACCTAATCCTACAGGTGCATAATCATTGATTCCTACGATGAGTGCTTTTTTCATGTTGTTAGTTTTTAGAATTTTCCCTACTCTGTTTTGGCTTTTCAGGTTCTGCCTGTGTGGTTATTTTTACAGGACAAAATTCTAATATTTAACAGAGTGAAAACAGAGGTAAAAGACTAATTATGTGGCAGGTAAAACACCTTTTTTGAGTTCTGAATAAATTTTTAACCACGAATCGCACAAATCAATACAGATGTTGCGCTGATAGTTGTAAGTAGGCTAATGATTCTTTGTTCTCCTTCTACTAATGCGATATTACAGTCAAACTTAGCGTCAAATAAACTTGATGTCTTTACAAGTTGCCATTTTATTGATATTACTGATGATGGTGGAACAAAAAAATCCGGTAGATTATAAAAATCCACCGGATTAAAGTCTGGGTTATAAAAATTTGTTCAATGATTCAGTGAAAACAGATTCAGCAGAGATCATGTTTTAAGGCAAAAAGAACCAGGCCAACCCTGTTTTTTACTTCTAATTTCATAAAGACGGAATCTCTGTAGCCATCAATGGTTTTTGGGCTCAGGAACATTTTGTCAGCAATTTCTTTATAGGTAAGTTCGCTGCAGGCCCATTTGATAAATTCTTTTTCCCTGTCTTTTAATTCAGAAAGTAGGGAAGCCGTTTTCATATCTTCTGTTTTTACTTTCAATAATTTCTGAGCAACGAAATCTGTATAAAAACTGCCTTTATCAAATACCGTATCAATCGCCTGAAAAAGGATGGTTGGCTGCATATCTTTCAGCAGATATCCTTTGGCACCTGCCTTCAGCATTTTGATGAGTATTTTCTCGTCATCTTCCATGGTCAGGGCAATCACTTTAATGTCAGGATGATGCTCAGTGAGCCATTCTGTGGTTTCTATCCCGTTTTTATAGGGCATATTGATATCCATCAGGACTACGGCAGGTAATTCTGAAGCTTTCTCTATCGCAGCTATAAAATCTTCACCGTTGGGATGATTCATAATCACTTTATACTGGGGATTTTCCACGATCATATTTTCCAGCGCTTTGGACATTAGAGTATGATCATCTACAATAGCTATGGGAATCGTTTTCATGGTTGCTGTTTGTAATAGATTATTGAAGTTTGTGTTCCTTTTTCAAGTTCCGACTGTATGGCAAATTCTGCATGGATGAGTTTCGCCCTCAGTTCCATATTCTTCAGTCCGGAACCGTCCTGTATTTTACGGGTATCAAATCCTTTTCCGTTGTCAGAAATATTAATGCGTAACGTTTCAGGGTCATCTTTCAGTCTTATGGATACATTTTTTGCTCTGGAATGTTTTAAAATATTATTAATGCTTTCCTGAATAATTCGGAATAAGATCAGCCCATGTTTCGGTGAAATATCAATATCCTGTTTCTGGGTGATGAATTCTATTTTTAACAGCTTTAGTTTCTGTATTCTTTTTACCTCTCTTTCTATGGATTCTGTCAGACCGAAATGGATGATCTGCTCGGTAATCAATGTTTTAGATAAATTCCTGATATCCTGAATACATTCACCCAGCAATTCGCTCAACTCATTCAGCTCTTCTTTTTCGGAATTTTTCAACTTAGAAATAAGTTGATTTTGCCTTAGCCTTACCACCGAAAGTTTTTGACCCAGATCATCATGAAGCTCTTGTCCTATATAATTGAGCGTCTGCTCTTTGATTTCGACCTGTGATGTCGCCAGTTCCTTTTCAAACCGCATATCCTTTTCTTTTTGCTTGATCAGAAGATTTGTTTTTTTCTTGATAAAGACCACATAGACGAAGATCATTGTCAAAACAACGATAAGTAGGGTAATGGTAAAGGTAATGACCAAATTATTTTCTTCCATACTTTAAGGACTTATCTTAATCTGTATTGTTGGTTCCAAACCAATCCTAATATGAGTATTCCGTTACTTGTCAGATTCAGAATAAATAAAATAAAAAAATAAATATGTTCCGAAACGGTAGTTCTGAAATACAGGATCGGAATGCTCCCGATAAAAAGGATCAATAAAGAAACTGAGATCCAGAAGGGCAGATAATTATTAAGCTCCAGTATTTTGTCTGAGTTAAAGGTCTGATATAAAAATAAAATAATGGAAAACATCAGCAAAAGGATATCCGTATACAGCATACTGAATGAAAAATGGTGTAAAAGATCGTCCTCTATATAAAACATAATCCCGATATTGATGATAAAAATAGCCAGCAAAATCAACTGTATTTTTTTTAGAAGAGGCAGATAAATTAATCTGAAATAGTACAGCAGATACAGGAAAAAGACAAGTATTAAAAAGCCAATTACAAAAAATATCTCGGTAGACCGGTTCGTGGCTTTAAAATAGAAGTAGCAAAAAATATCGATCAGGGAAAGTAATATATAGCCTATGATAAAAAATAAATTTTCTTTCCAGATTTTTCTGCTTTTGATGATCATTAAAGCCATTACCACAACGGATATGCCCATTGATATCTGTTTGCCGGTTTCTATGTTCCAGTTCATGACTTTATTATTACTGCATTCCTGCTGTAGACACTTTTGGCGGAGGCGCCAGATTGGTCATATTCAGATATTGCATGTCTGTTACATTAGTGTTTTCATCGGTTGACCTCATTGTTCTGGACATGGCGGTTGTACTGTCTTTTTTCAGGTTTTGAGCAGTTGGGACCAGAAATATGGTCTGATATCCGGCATATTCCGGTTTTGCCATTTTACTTTTAGGATGATTGATGGGATATTTCCCCATGTAAATTCTGATTCCCGGGTTTTTCAGCTTTTGTTTTTTTGCCGTTTCTTTTACATATTGAATGTAGCCTTCCATATCTTCTACAGAAAACCAGTACCAGCGTGAATCCGGCTCACCATTTCTGTATTTCGTAAGAATGGCATTGTTTGTCCTGGAATATTCATCATAAAGAACACGACCCTCACGGGAGCTGATCAGTTTCTTTTTATAGCTGTCACTCACAGGTTCTTTAGGAGGTTCCGAGCAGCGAGTGCAGCTTAACATGCAAAAACTTAAAATAAGCAACGCAAAAAGCAGGCTTAGATTTTTGATAAAAAAAGGAGTTTTCATTTTTATGGTTTTTAATTTTATAAAACAAAATTAGGCAACTCATCAACTCTGCAAAAGGGGGAAAACACTGTTTTTACACATAATAAAATTACAACATTTTGGTTTGATTTTCAGATAAATAAGTAATTTTTGAATAATGCTTATGCAGAGCGGTGTTTAAAAAAGAATTTATATAATTATAACCCAATCTACTTTCATTATTGACTTGATTGATTACATGAACTAATCCAAGTTAATTCATATTCTGTTTAAATTTTTTTAATAGTTTACCATAAAATAAGGATCAGATCTTAGGTCAAACGATGTAATAATGGCTACCAATAGCATATGAAAAATCCTCACTTTTAAAAGTAAGGATCTCAATATAATAAACTGATATTTTTATTGATTAGAAAAACAAGTTCAAGGTCGATTTCGCATTAAGTAAAGCTACTACCTTCGGAGACCAGGTGTTCAGCAAAATACAGATCGTTGTTTTTTGTTTTGGAAAGTAATAGGACTTCCCGCCAAACCCGAAGACATGGCCGTCATGACCCAGTGCTACACCTTGGTCAGAATCCAGCTTCATAAGACCAAGTCCATACTGCTTATTATATTTCAGGTCAGGTTCCAGACGGTTCGGATCATTATCAACAAAAGTTTCCAGTTGCTGCATAGAAGCGGGCGTCAGGATCTTGCCCGTTATCAGAGCCTCTACAAATCTGGCAATGTTTGAAGCTGTAGAGATCATTCCGCCGTCTAAAGCACCTTCACCACCAATACCGTTATTGTCTATCTGGGTGACGTCATTCAGGTTGTTTCCTGCCGGATCTTCCGTATAATAAGACCGTGTAAGTTTCTCGGGAAGTGTAGTGCTTGCAAATGTATTACGCAGTCTCAGCGGATTGATGATCCTCTGATTCACAACCTCATAGGAAGGTTTTCCTGTAACCTTTGTAATAATTAGCGAAAGCAAAAGATAATTGGAATTGCTGTAATATCCCTTTCCTACAGGATCATCAGCAGGTTTGTCATAGATCAACGTCAACGTTTGTGCGGCCGAATAATTAACAATACTGCCGTCGAAAACACCAGCGGAAATATCCTGCAAATAATTCCGGATACCCGTTCTGTGATTAAGACACTGTTCGATAGTGACTTCATTGGCATTAGCAATACGATCTGTGATACTTTTAGGAAGATATTTATTGATTTTATCCTTAATATTCAGTAATCCTTCCTCCTGCAGCTTCAGGATCGTTGTTGCGGCAAACATTTTTGTCATATTCCCTACACGCAGCTCTTTATCGACTGTCATAGGACTGTTTTTCTCCCGGTCTGCTAAACCTCCGCTGCCTCTCCAGGTTCCTTGCGGCGAAATAACGGCAATGCTTACACCTACGGCTCCGGCCTCCATGAATTTGTCTACAATTTTTTGGTATTGATCACCATTGGGATGTGTGGCAGATAGGGCAGGCATATTGTCCTGCTCACAAGAATTAGATATAATAAGAACAGCAGCTGTTGCTGCAATAAACCTTAGTTTTGTCATAAGAAATTTTAATATTTTTTGAATGATTGTTTTGGATTAAAACAAAATATTAATGATTAAAATGAGTATCTTAACTTAAAATGGTATTCCAGTTTTTCTCGTTTTAAAGCTTTCTTATATCGGTTTATTTTGAGGTAAATCTAACAATAAAAACCAGCTCTGAATCAACCGCTGTTTTAAAAATTTGTTAATTCTATAAAAAGTGAGTTGGGATCGTTATCTCTATATCCTTTTTTCCTAATTCAGAGTTTTTTTGGTATAAAACAGAGTAGAGAACCACAAACTCAACTTTTCTCAAATAACTTAATACTTAGAAACTAAATGTCTGGTTTCTGTCGGAAATGCTATTCTAAAAGTGATAATCACCATTGAAAAAGGTTAAATGTTATCATCAGCTTATGAGGCCAGCTTTAATCTGACAAAGAGTCATCAATAGAAACCCCGAAACCTTTCAATAAAATCATACAATAATATTAGTATTTAATCTGAAGGGATTCTGTTTCGCTTCCAAGGCAGCTTTAAAAAAAATTCCAGAAAAGTCAAAATTGATTTTCAACACGTCAAGTTCTGTCGCTTTCAGCTCGGATATTTGCTCCAAGAAAAACACAGAAATGAGAACTGATATTAAATCCAATGGTGGATATCCTTTAGCAGACACCACCTTAAAAAATAGGCTAGCACCTGAAGTTGTTCTACTAAAAAGAATCTTCAAATTTAATTAAAGAAAGAAAAATAATGTCAACAAATAACACACCAACGCCTCCGGCATTTACCATCGGGGAATCCTTAATAGGAGAAGGGATTATTAACTACAAATCAACAAACAATATGGATACAGAAAACACGCCAACACAAACACTCTTCAGGTTTGTAAGCCTGCGAAGCCCGCAGCTATCTGATGAGAACGAACAGAGCAAGAGATTTATGCTTGCACCGCAACAACTAAAAGACGATGAAACTTTTTACAAGCCAGTGGTAAATGCTGTAGGTTCAAGGCACAGAAAACGGATTGAATGCGCCGCCGCTTTTGCTAATAATCCAAAATGTATTTCGTCTGGTCCTAATAGCACGTATAGCCTGGAAAGTTTTAAAATAACTTACGCTAGAGATTATCAATTTGCAGTTTGGCTTGTAAGAAATAAAGAGACCTGCACTTACGGGGAATTTTTGGATAAGAAATCTGAGATCTATGACAATCAGCTTTTTCCAACCCCTGAATCAATAGATCTCTGGAACAACCTAATTTATCAGGTAATTGCTCAAAAGGACTTCTATATCAA
>Ga0308164_10000949_pt1 | contig 38168 bp, 40 predicted proteins | sample PhyTR2_FD_201031 | JGI IMG/M metagenome (GOLD analysis project Ga0308164, IMG submission 201031) | Phyllosphere microbial communities from UC Gill Tract Community Farm, Albany, California, United States - DLSLT.R2 | ecosystem: Host-associated > Plants > Phyllosphere > Unclassified | place: USA... | reverse complement strand
AAGTGGTCGCCACCTGAGCCGTACCAGCTCGCACCGTAAGGCCATGTTCCAAAACATGGCGGTGTCGCTGTTCGAGCACGAGTTGATCAAAACTACTCTGCCAAAAGCCAAGGAACTGCGTCGGGTTGCCGAGCCGCTGATCACCCTGGCCAAGATTGACAGCGTTGCAAACCGCCGTCTGGCTTTCGACCGTACTCGTTCGAAAGCTATGGTTGGCAAGCTGTTCAACGACCTGGGCAAGCGCTATGCGACCCGTGAGGGTGGCTACCTGCGCATCCTCAAGTGCGGTTTCCGCGCTGGCGACAATGCGCCTATGGCGTACGTCGAACTGGTCGATCGTCCTGTCGGTGGCGTTGTAGAAGCTGCTGAATAAGACGTAAGTCTGTTCAAGAAAACCGGGCCTCGTGCCCGGTTTTTTTGTGCCCGAATATTTTGCTCGGTGTGTGCCATTGATAAAAACTATCGAGCACAAAATATCTATACATTAGCCTCTGTCACCCTCTTCAATGATACTGACCATAAGCCGTTTAGCCCGGCATCAGTAAGCCTGATAGAGGAAGACCTTCAATGAGCAAGACACTCACCACCGCCAGCGGCGCTCCCGTCGCCGACAACCAGAACTCCCGCTCTGCCGGGCCGCGCGGGCCGCTGCTGCTTGACGACTTTCACCTGATTGAGAAGTTGGCGCACTTCAACCGCGAGAACATCCCTGAGCGCCGCGTGCATGCCAAGGGGTCGGGCGCCTACGGCACCTTCACCGTCACCCGCGACATCAGCCAATACTCCAGCGCCAAGCTGTTCGACACCATCGGCAAGCAGACCGAAACCTTCCTGCGCTTCTCCACCGTGGGCGGCGAGCGCGGTTCGGCTGATACCGAGCGCGACCCCCGCGGCTTCGCGCTCAAGTTCTACACCGAGGAAGGCAACTGGGACATCGTTGGCAACAACACGCCGGTGTTCTTCATCCGTGACCCGCTGAAATTCCCTGACTTCATCCACACGCAGAAACGCCTGCCGCAAAGCAACCTGAAAAGCGCGCAGATGATGTGGGATTTCTGGTCGCACTCGCCTGAAGCCACCCACCAGGTCACCATTCTGTTCTCGGACCGCGGCATTCCCGATGGCTACCGCTTCATGCACGGCTTCGGCAGCCACACCTATAGCCTGCTCAACGCCCAAGGCGAGCGGCATTGGGTGAAGTGGCACTACAAGACCCAGCAAGGCATCAAGAACCTGGCGCCGGCCGACGCCGCGCGTATCGCCGGCACCGATCCGGACTACGCCCAGCGCGACCTGTTCCAGGCCATCGAGCGCGGTGAGTTCCCTAGATGGACCGTGTGCGTGCAGATCATGACCGAGCAGCAAGCGGCCCAGCACCACGAGAACCCGTTCGATGTGACCAAGACCTGGTCGCAGAAGGAATACCCACTGATCGAGGTGGGCGTGCTTGAGCTGAACCGCAATCCGCTGAACTACTTCGCTGAAGTCGAGCAGGCAGCTTTTGGCCCCAGTAACATGGTGCCGGGTGTCGGCCTGTCACCAGACCGCATGCTGCAAGGCCGCGTATTCGCCTATGCCGATGCCCACCGCTACCGCGTGGGTACCAATCACCAGCAGCTGCCGGTCAACGCGCCGCGCAGTCCGGTGAACAGCTACCAGCGCGACGGCTCCATGGCGTTTGGCAGCAACGGTGGCGCAGCGCCCAACTACGAGCCCAACAGCTACTCCGACGCGCCCAAGCAGGCCCCGCAGTACGCTGAACCGGCATTGGCGCTGAGCGGCGCTGCTGACCGCTACGATCACCGTGAAGACACCGACTACTACAGCCATGCAGGTGCGCTGTTCCGCCTGATGAGCGCCGACCAGCAGGCCTTGCTGATCAGCAATATCGCTGGCGCCATGGCCGGGGTCAGCAGTGATGTGGTGCAGCGCCAGTTGCAGCACTTCTTCAAAGCTGATCCGGCTTATGGTCAAGGCATAGCGACCGCTTTGGGCGTGCAGTTGGGCTAAACCTCGGCCGCTCAGGCCCGCGAAGAACGCCACCAGTTCGGGGCAATCTTCGACGAAGTCTTAATGCAAAGCAGAACCGCCCGCAATTGGGCGGTTTTTGCTGTTAATACTTCGCATTTCGCCGAATATCGGCAATTTTTCCTGCGTAATCGGTCGACCTACGGTGCTTGTTGGTTCAAACTAACGCCATTCACAGCAGGGAGAACTGGGGCGATGCAAGGGCACCCGGACGTAATCGATTACCTCAACACGTTGCTGACCGGTGAACTGGCGGCACGTGATCAATATTTCATCCATTCGCGCATGTATGAAGACTGGGGCTTCAGCAAGCTCTTCGAACGCATCAACCACGAGATGGAAGAAGAGGCGGGCCATGCCGACGCCCTGATGCGCCGTATCCTGATGCTCGAAGGTACCCCGCGCATGCGCCCGGATGACCTGGAAGTGGGCACTAGCGTGCCGGACATGTTCGCCGCCGACCTGCGCCTGGAATACAAGGTGCGCGCTGCCCTGTGCAAGGGCATCGAGCTGTGCGAAGTACACCGCGACTACGTGACCCGCGATATTTTGCGTGTGCAGCTGTCGGATACCGAGGAAGATCATACCTACTGGCTGGAAAAGCAGCTGGGCCTGATCAAGCACCTGGGCCTGGAGAATTACCTGCAGTCCCAGCTCTGACGGTTTGAAACGCAAAAGCCCCGGCCACTGAAAGTGCCCGGGGCTTTTTGTTTTCAAGATCAAGATCAAGAGCTAGCAGCCAAGGCAGCTCCTACACAGACCGCGTCCCACGCCGAAATTGGCGTTGTGAATGCGGTTGGCGTAGGAGCTGGCGCCAGCCTGCGAGCTTGGCGCCAGTGAGGGCAACACATCACCCCAGCCTACTTACGCCTTATCCCGCTCCAACAACGGCTTCAAATAATGCCCGGTATAGGACTGCTTCATCTCTGCTACCTGCTCCGGCGTACCACAGCCGATGATCATCCCGCCCTTGGACCCACCTTCAGGCCCCAGATCGACAATCCAGTCCGCTGTCTTGATCACGTCAAGGTTGTGCTCGATCACCACCACTGTATTGCCGTGGTCGCGCAAGCGGTGCAGCACGTCGAGCAACTGCTGGATATCCGCAAAGTGCAGGCCGGTCGTTGGCTCGTCGAGGATGTACAACGTCTTGCCGGTATCGCGCTTCGACAGCTCCCGTGACAATTTCACCCGCTGGGCCTCGCCTCCCGACAGCGTGGTCGCTGACTGCCCGACCTTGATGTACGACAGGCCTACGTCCATCAGTGTCTGCAGCTTGCGCGCCAGGGCCGGCACGGCGTCGAAGAACTCCCGCGCTTCCTCCACGGTCATCTGCAGCACCTCGTCGATGCTCTTGCCCTTGTAGCGAATCTCCAGGGTCTCACGGTTGTAGCGCTTGCTCTTGCAGACGTCGCAAGGCACGTAGATGTCCGGCAGGAAGTGCATCTCCACCTTGATCAGGCCGTCACCCTGGCAGGCCTCGCAGCGCCCGCCCTTGACGTTGAAGGAGAAGCGCCCCGGGCCGTAACCGCGCGAACGGGCTTCCGGCACGCCGGCGAACAGCTCGCGGATCGGAGTGAACAGGCCCGTGTAGGTCGCCGGGTTGGAACGTGGCGTGCGGCCGATCGGGCTCTGGTCGATGTCGACCACCTTGTCCAGATGCTGCAAGCCATCGCAGCTGTCATGGGCGGAGGCTTCCAGCGTGGTGGCGCCGTTCAGGGCGGTGGCGGCCAGCGGGAACAGGGTGTTGTTGATCAGCGTCGACTTGCCCGAACCGGACACGCCGGTCACGCAGGTCAGCAGGCCGATCGGGATTTCCAGGTCGACGTCGCGCAGATTGTTGCCGCGGGCGCCCTTGACGGTCAGCGACAGCTTCTTGTTGCGCGGCGTGCGCTTGGCCGGCACCACGATCTTCACACGCCCGGACAGGTACTTGCCGGTCAGGGAGTCGGGGTGGTCCATGACCTCCTGCGCTGTGCCCTCGGCGACGATATGGCCGCCGTGCACACCGGCACCCGGGCCGATATCCACCACGTAGTCGGCCAGGCGAATGGCGTCTTCGTCGTGCTCGACCACGATCACCGTGTTACCGATGTCGCGCAGGTGCTTGAGGGTGCCCAGCAGGCGGTCGTTGTCGCGTTGGTGCAAGCCGATCGACGGTTCGTCGAGGATGTACATCACACCCACCAGGCCGGCGCCGATCTGGCTGGCCAGGCGAATACGCTGGGCCTCGCCACCGGACAGGGTGTCGGCGCTGCGGTCGAGGGTCAGGTAGTCGAGGCCGACGTTCACCAGGAACTGCAGGCGCTCGCGGATCTCCTTGAGGATCTTGTCGGCGATTTCGCCGCGGCGGCCAGTCAGGCTCAGGCCGGCGAAGTAGTCAGTGGCATCGCCAATCGGCAGGCCGGTGACGGCCGGCAGGGTTTTCTCGCCCACCCACACATGCCGCGCCTCACGGCGCAGGCGCGTGCCGCGGCAGTCCGGGCAGGGTTGGGTGCTGAGGAACTTGGCCAGCTCTTCGCGCACGGTCGCCGACTCGGTCTCGCGATAGCGGCGCTCCAGGTTCGGCACGATGCCCTCGAACGGGTGCGAGCGCTTGACGATATCGCCGCGATCGTTGAGGTACTTGAAGTCGACGTTTTCCTTGCCGCTGCCATGCAACAGCAGCTTCTGGCGCTCGGCCGGCAGCTCGCCAAAGGGCTCCTCAAGGCTGAAGCCATAGTGCGCGGCCAGGGAGCCGAGCATCTGGAAGTAATACACGTTGCGCCGGTCCCAGCCGCGGATCGCCCCCTCGGCCAAGGTCAGCTCGCCGTTGACCAGACGCTTGGCGTCGAAGAACTGCTTCACGCCCAGGCCGTCGCAGGTCGGGCAGGCGCCGGCCGGGTTGTTGAAGGAGAACAGTTTGGGTTCCAGCTCGCTGATGGCATGGCCGCAGATCGGGCAGGCGAAGCGCGCGGAGAAGATCATCTCTTCACCCACTTCGTCGTCCATCGGCGCCACCAGGGCGATGCCGTCGGCCAGCTTCAGCGCGGTCTCGAAGGATTCCGCCAGGCGCTGCTGCAAATCGCCGCGCACCTTGAAACGGTCCACCACCACTTCGATGGTGTGCTTTTTCTGTTTTTCCAGCTTCGGCAGCTCATCCAGCTCGTGCAGCTTGCCGTTGATGCGAGCCCGCACGAAGCCCTGCGCGCGCAGCTCTTCGAACACCGACAGGTGCTCGCCCTTGCGCTCGCGAATCACCGGGGCCAGCAGCATCAGCTTGCGGCCTTCGGGCTCGGCCAGCACCAGGTCGACCATCTGGCTGACGGTCTGGGCTTCCAGCGGGATGTCGTGGTCCGGGCAGCGCGGCTGGCCTACGCGGGCATACAGCAGACGCAGGTAGTCGTAGATCTCGGTGATGGTACCGACGGTGGAGCGGGGGTTGTGGGACGTCGACTTCTGCTCGATGGAGATCGCCGGCGACAGGCCCTCGATGGTATCGACGTCGGGCTTTTCCATCATCGACAGGAACTGCCGGGCGTAGGCCGACAGCGACTCCACATAACGGCGCTGGCCTTCGGCGTACAGCGTGTCGAACGCCAGCGAGGACTTGCCCGAGCCGGACAAACCGGTGATCACGATCAGCTTGTCCCGTGGCAGGGTCAGGTCGATGTTTTTCAAATTGTGGGTTCGAGCCCCACGTACCAGAATCTTGTCCAAGGCGGCCTCGCGCGGCAGGCGGTAAACAGAGGAGTATACGGGTCTTGTCCCGCACACTGCACATCGGTGTAGCGGGGGGCGGAAGATGAAGCAAGATGAACAAACGCGGCATAGCGTCGCCGGATGTGTCGTAAAACTGTGGGACTGGTAGAATCGCCGCCGGTTCACATGAGGTTTATCCATGCACGATTCACACAGCGATCGCATGAGTGCCAGCGAAACCCGCGCGGCGGGCGGGCTGGCACTGGTGTTCGCGTTTCGCATGCTGGGCATGTTCATGGTGCTGCCGGTCCTGGCCACCTATGGCATGGACCTGGCCGGCGCCACGCCAGCCTTGATCGGCCTGGCCATCGGCGCCTACGGCCTGACCCAGGCCTTCCTGCAGATCCCGTTCGGCATCATTTCCGACCGCATCGGCCGGCGCCCGGTGATCTATGTCGGCCTGGTGATCTTCGCCCTCGGCAGCGTGCTGGCGGCCCAGGCGGATACGATCTGGGGCGTGATCGCCGGTCGCATCCTGCAGGGCGCGGGGGCGATCTCCGCCGCGGTCATGGCGCTGCTTTCCGACCTGACCCGCGAACAGCACCGCACCAAGGCCATGGCCACCATCGGCATGAGCATTGGCGTGTCCTTTGCCGTGGCCATGGTGGTCGGCCCGCTGCTGACCCGCATGTTCGGCTTGTCCGGGCTGTTCATCGCCACTGCGGCGCTGGCCCTGGTCGGCATCCTGCTGATCCACTTCGTGGTACCGGCCACTTCATCGGCGCATCACTTCACCCACCGTGAATCGGGCGTGGCCAGGCAGGCCCTGGGCGCCACCTTGCGCCATCCCGACCTGCTGCGCCTGGATGTCGGTATCTTCGTGTTGCACGCGGTGCTGATGGCCAGCTTCGTGGCCTTGCCGCTGGCCTTCGTAGACCGCGCCGGGCTGCCGAAAGAGCAGCACTGGTGGGTGTACCTGACCGCGCTGGTGATTTCTTTTTTTGCAATGATTCCGTTCATCATCTACAGCGAAAAAAAGCGCAAGATGAAGCAAGTCCTTTCCGGGGCGATCGCTACCCTCTTGCTGACGGAGCTGTTCTTCTGGGAGTGGGGCAACACGCTCACGGAACTGGTGGTCGGTACGGTGGTCTTTTTCACCGCCTTCAACCTGCTGGAAGCCTCGCTGCCTTCGTTGATCAGCAAGGTGTCACCAGCCGGCGGCAAGGGCACGGCGATGGGCGTGTATTCCACCAGTCAGTTTCTGGGGGCGGCGCTGGGCGGTATTCTCGGTGGTTTCCTGTTTCAGCACGGCGGTTTGAACGTAGTATTTCTGGGATGCGCCGGGCTGCTGGCGATTTGGCTGGCCATAGCTGTTACTATGCGCCAACCACCCTACGTCACAAGCCTGCGTTTGCCGTTGTCGCCTGAGGCGCAGCGTGAAACCGGCCTGAACGAGCGCCTGAAGGCGGTTCCGGGGGTGACGGATGCCGTAGTGGTGGCAGAAGAAGCCGCCATCTACATCAAATTGGACACAGAAATATTGGATCGCACCACCCTGGAGCGCCTGGTCAACAACCCGGCCTCGGCAGCGTGCGAAGCCTAGGAGAACGTTATGGCCCGTGGGGTTAACAAAGTCATATTGGTCGGTACCTGCGGCCAGGACCCAGAAGTCCGTTACCTGCCGAACGGCAACGCGGTGACCAACCTGAGCCTGGCCACCAGCGAACAATGGACCGACAAGCAGTCGGGCCAGAAGGTCGAGCGTACCGAGTGGCACCGTGTATCGATGTTTGGCAAGGTGGCCGAAATCGCCGGCGAGTACCTGCGCAAGGGTTCCCAGGTCTACATCGAGGGCAAGCTGCAGACCCGCGAGTGGGAAAAAGACGGCATCAAGCGTTACACCACTGAAATCGTCGTCGACATGCAAGGCACCATGCAGCTGCTGGGCGGCCGTCCACAACAGGGCGACCAGAGCGGCCAAGGTGGTGGCGGCAACAACTATCAGCAATCTGCCCCGCGCCAGCAGGCTCCACGCCCGCAGCAGTCGTCGGCACCCCAGCAGTCGTCTTCGCGCCCAGCGCCACAGCAGTCCGCGCCGCAGCCGGCTCCGGATTTCGATAGCTTTGATGATGATATTCCGTTCTGAAGGCCGCCTTTACGGCCTTTGGTAACGCGTATCACTGAAGCCCCCGCCTAGCGGGGGCTTTGTTTTTTCGGGGCGCTCACAAGATACTAAAGGCTGCCGTGGTCAACGAATCACTCCTCCAACGCCAACCCCTGCAACCCCACCTCACAAAACCCCGCCAACACCTCCACCACCACCGAATGGTCCTCCCGCTGCGGCAACCCGGAAATCGTCACGGCGCCAGCAAATGCGCCACTCTTCAAAAAGATCGGAAAACTCCCACCATGCGCGGCGTAGTCCTTTAGCGACAACCCCGAAGGATCTTCGATCGTCTGCCCATCCCGCTCCAGCGCCAGCCCGACCCCGTAGGAACTCTGTTCCAGTAGTTCAACCACATTGCGCTTGCGCCGCGCCCATTCGGCATTCACCGCCGCAGTACCGGGCATGGAGTAGAAAAACACTGTGTCGCGGGCCAGGCGTACTTCGATGGTGGCGGGGGCGTTGCGGGTTTCGCACGCGACCTTCAAGCGCACGCCCAACTCCCAGGCCGTCTCGCGGTTGAAGGCGTCGAACCGCAGGGTTTGCTCCTGGAGCGCGATGCGCCTCAAGTCTTCTCGTATATCCATTGTTGTTGTCTCCGAGTGATGGATCACAGGGCCATACAGCCGATAGGCCTCTCCACCTTAGCCGAAGATCGCCACATGCCAAGGATTGCCCGGCGCCAGTAGCAGTTTCCCCGCCATCAAGCAGCACACCCCGATCAATAACGGCTTGATCAACCGCGATCCAAACCGCACGGCACAGCGCGCGCCAAGCTGCGCACCAACGAACGCCGCCACCCCCATGGCCAGCGCCAACGGCAGGATGATGTTGCCCAGCATCGCAAACACCAGCAATGCCCCCAGGTTGCACGAGGCGTTGAGCAGCTTGGCGTTGCACACCGCGCGCAGAATGCCCTGGCCCATGGTCAGCACGAACGCGACCATATAGAACGAGCCGACCCCGGGCCCGAACACACCATCGTAGAAGCCGATCAGTGGGGCCAAGGTCAGGCAGAACACCACTACTGGCAGTTTTGCCCGACGCTCGTCATTGTTGAGCTTGGGGCTGAGGGCGAAATACAGCGCCACCCCCAGCAGCAACACGGGCACCAGGGCCTCAAGCACCGCCTTGGGAATCAGGTTCACCGACAGCGCCCCCAAGGCTCCACCCACAAAAGCCATCACTGCCATCGGCAAGCCCGTGCGCCACTCGATCATGCCCTTGCGAGCGAAAGCGGCAGTGGCCGACACCGTGGCCGAGGCCGCCTGGAACTTGTTGGTGGCAATGGCGGCCAATGGGTCGACACCGGCCAGCAGCAAGGCGGGCAGGGTAATCAAGCCGCCACCGCCAGCAATGGCATCGAAGAAGCCGGCGGCCAGCGCCACGGCGGCCATGATGAACAGCAGTTCCATTTCCACTTGCGAGATTCCTTGAACAAAGCGGGCTCAGCCTTTGACGATGAGCGGGTCTTCGCTCATGACGATAGGCGTGATGAAGCGGGAGTAGCCGAACAGCCGTATCAGCAGACGGCGGTTGTCGCGCACGATGTCGCGGCAGTGCAGGGCGCGGTAGTTGTTGATCAGCACTGCGCTGCACGGGGTGAGCACGCAGCGGATGACGGTGCTGGCGTTAACCGCCGCAGTGAGTTTTTCCAGGGCGTCGGCTGCAGCCGCGCCGGCCTGAGTGTTGAGCGAAAAGCGATAACTGTTGTAGCGCAGGGCGAAGCCGCCGTTGGGGTCGAACTGCAGGATCGACACGCCGCGGCCGGCCGCACCGCTGCCGGCGACGAAGGAGTCACTGCGGCTGTAGTCGAACGACGGTGAGGTCAGGGCCAGGGCGGTGCGGGTGCTTAGCCGTTCGATCACGGGCGCCATGGGGATGATGCAGGTCGGCTCGAGCAGCGGGTTCCAGCGCGCGCTCAGGATCAGCGCGGAGGGTGCGGGCGAGTGGCCGTCGCGGGGCTGCAAGGCGCAATGGTAGGGGGCCTCGGTGTGTGGGCCGAGTGCCAGGCCGGCGTGGGAGCTGAGCTCCACCGGTGTGGCCGCGGTTTCCCCTGGGCGGGCTTGCTGGCCACCGCCGCGAAAATTTCCGACAAAGCGCACCAGCCGCCCGCCGTTGTCCAGGTCAAAGGCGAAGGCACGGTGTTGGGCCAGGTGCAGGAGGACCTGGTTGCGGGCGGCCAGCAGCCGGCAGCAGGGATAGTTCTGCAAAGCGCGCAAGGCCGGAAGCCGCAAAGGCGGTGGGCGGTTATCGAAAGGGTGCAGGCCCTGGAATTCGAGCACTGCCAGGCGGCCATCGGCGTAGTCTTGCAGCAATGCTTGCTGGCGCGGGTCCAGCCGGCGATAGAGATGCAGCGCGGCGACACACGCCCGCGCCACTGCCCCAGCCTGCTCGGTGCCGCCACAGGCGGCAATGGTCTGGGCGCCAGCATGCAACAGCATGGCCTGGGAAGGGCTGAACAGCAGTTGGCGGTATTCTTGATCGACGACAGCAGTAGGGTATTCGAGGGATGCACGCATGGCAGAGGATTCCTTTCTCTGTATTGTTCTTGTTATGCACAGCCCTCCAAGAATCGGTGCCCTTCGCCCCGCTGTAAATCGCCAATGGAGGCGGTTTTATGTGGAGATGTAACCGGTGTAACTGGTTGTTTCCAAATCAGTCGATCAAGCCGTCCGCATCATAGAAAGGGTACGGCCCGGGATAAGCACCCAGCACGCCGTTATGGCTGACCAACCCCTGCTGCGGGTGCCACCGGTGCAGCAGATACCCTACCGGCTCCAGGGCGAAATGCGCGGGGGCCTGCTCCTGCAGGTCGAGCACGATCTGGTGCGAAGTGCCCGGGCACACATTCACCAAGGTGCCGCCAAAGCGCCGCTGGATCGGGCGGTGCAGATGCCCGCACAACAAGCGTTCCACTTGCGGGTGCCGGGTTACGACGCGCTCGAACGCCGCTGCGTTGGCGAACGGCTCGCGGTCCATATGGCCGATGCCGGTGATGAACGGCGGATGGTGCAGAACCAACACGGTGGGCACGTCGGGACGCTCACCGAGGCGCGCATCCAGCCAGGCCAATTGCTCATCGTCCAGCGCGCCGCCGTGGGCGCCGGGGAGGGTCGAGTCGAGGCCGATCAAGCGCACGGGCCAGGCGTCTTCGACCCAGTCCAGCGGCCCGGAGGCAGAATCCACCGGCAGGCAGCTGTGCCCGGCAAAGGCTGAACGTAGCGAGCCACGATCATCGTGGTTGCCCGGCACCAGATAGAACGGCATCCGCAACTCGGCCAGCACCGGCGCGAGCACCGCGTATTCCTCGGCATGGCCAAAGTCCACCAGGTCGCCGCTCACGACGACGATGTCTGGCCGCGGCACACAGCCGTTGAGGTGCTCAACCATGCGGCGCAGGGCGCCGAGGGTGTCGACCACGCCATAGCTGAACTTGCCGCCGGCCTTGAGATGCGGATCGCTGATCTGGGCAATCAGAAATGGCTGGCTCACGGGCGTACCTCGCCGAACGATGGCAGCTGAAACAGATGCCGCGGCGAGGCGCTGAGGGCGATGGCATCGCCGACCTGACAAAGGCTGGCTTCGGCGCAGTCCACCAGCACCGGCTGCTGAGCGCCGATATCCACCAGCAGGCGGCTGTGGGCGCCCTGGAAGAATTGTGCGACCAAGCGCCCGTGCAGGTGGCCATTACCTGTGGCGACGCGCAGGTGTTCGGGGCGGCAGTAAAGAATGTCGGGGAATTCGCCAGTGCTCCACGGCAGCTCGCCGCCCATCACCTTCAAGCCGCACGGGCTGCGTTCCAGCACCGGGAAGGCATTGAGATTGCCGACGAAGCCGGCGACGAAGGCACTGGCCGGCTGCTGATAGATGGCCTGTGGGCTGGCCAGCTGCGCCATGCTCCCCTGTTCCATCACCAGAATGCGATGCCCCAGGGCCATGGCTTCGCCCTGGTCGTGGGTGACGAACACCGCGGTGATGCCCAGGTGGCGCAGCAGTTGGTCGAGCTCGCTGCGCAGGCGTTCACGCAGTTGCGCGTCGAGGGCCGCCAGCGGCTCATCGAGTAGCAACACCCGCGGTTGCGGCGCCAGGGCACGGGCCAGGGCCACGCGCTGGCGCTGGCCGCCGGACAATTCATGGATGCTGCGGCGGCCAAGGTCCTTGAGGCCGACCAGTTCCAGCAGTTCGGCGCAGCGGGCCTGGCGCCGGGCCTTGGCCACGCCGCGAATCTTCAGGCCGTAGGCGATGTTGCCGGCCACATCGAGGTTGGGAAACAGCGCGTAGTTCTGGAACACCATGCCCACGTCGCGGCGCTCGATGGGCAGTGCGGTCACGTCCTGCTCGCCGAACAGCACACGGCCGCTGTCGGGGCGCTCGAGGCCGGCGATCAGGCGCAGGGTGGTGGTTTTGCCGCACCCGGAGGGCCCGAGGATGGCCAGGGTTTCTCCGGGGCGAATGTCCAGGTCCAGGGAATGCAGGGCGACGGTGCCGTTGGCGAAGGTCTTGCGGCAACCTTCGAGGCGGATAGGGGTACCGGTCATCGACGGTCTCCACGGGAAAGGTGATTGCTGACGGCTTGCAGGGCGATCAGCAAGGGCACGATCAGCAGCAGGAAAATCACGGTGTAGGCGCTGGCGACTTCCAGGCGCGCCGAGGCGTAGCTGTCGGCCAGGCCCACGGGCAAGGTCTTGGTCATGGGGGTGTGCAGCATCCAGGTCAGGTTGAACTCGCCCAGCGACAGGGTCACCACCATCAGCACGCCGGCCAGAATGCCCGCACGGCTGTTGGGCACCACGACGCTGAAGAAGCGCCGCAGCGGGCCGGCCCCGAGGCTGGCGGCGGCCTCTTCGAGGATGGGCAGGTGCTGGCGCTGCATCACCGCCATCACCGGGCGCACCAGGAAGGGCAGGGTGAAGATCACATGGCCGACCAGAATGAACAGCCAGCTGCTGCGAAAGCCGCCGAGCTGGCCGTAGGTCAGCAACAGCGCCAGGGCACTGGCGAGGCCGGGCATGGCCACGGGTAGCACCATCAGTTCTTCGAAGGCGCGGCTGAAGCGGTTGTTCATGCGCACCAGAGCATAGGCGGCGGGCACGCCGATCACCGTCACGCAGAGGGCGCAGGCGAAGGCCAGGCGCAACGACAGCCAAATGGTGTCGGCGTAGGCGGTCCACACCTGGTTTAGCCAGTCGAGGGTCATGCCGCTGGCCATCACGCCCTGAAAGTAATTGCGCGTCAGCCCGGCAAGCAGGGACATCAGCACCGGCACCAGCATGAAGGCGCACACCAGCAGCACGAACAACAACTGGCCGTAGAACAGTGGGGTGCGCTTCATAGCGTGGCTCCGGTCTGGCGAATCAGCCGGCGCGCGAGCAGCAGCACGGCCCAGGTCATGGCGCCGAGCACCACCGACAGCGCGGCGGCCATGGCGAAGTTGGCGTAGTTGGTGAAGGTGTTGTAGATCGCCACTGGGGTCACGTTCAGTTGCGTGCCGAGGGTGAAGGCGGTGCCGAAGGCGCCCATGGCGGTGGCGAAGCAGATCGCCCCGCACGACACCAGCGCTGGCGCCAGGCCGGGCACGATCACATCCACCACTACCCGCCAGTGGCTGGCGCCCAAGGAGCGCGCGGCTTCTTCCAGGCTGCTGTCGAGGGTTTCACAGGCGGCCATCACGGTGAGGATCACCCGCGGAATGGAAAAGTACAGGTAACCCACAAACAGCCCGATCAGCGAATAGGCGAACACCCAGCGCTGGCCAAAAAGGCTCATGCCCAGGCTGGCCGACAGACCCTGGCGGCCGCCCAGCAGGATCACCAGGAAGCCCACCACCACACCGGGAAAGGCCAGCGGAAAGGTCAGCAATGCCACCAGCGTGGAGCGCCCGAAAAAGCGTTGCCGCGCCAGGAAGCAGCCCACCACCGCACCCACCAGCAATGCGGCGGCGGTCACTGCCACGGCCAGCGCGCAGGTCTGCGCCAGGCTGCTGAGGTACTGGGCGCTGCTCAGCACTTGCCAGTAAGCGGTGGCGCCGCCGTCACGGCGCTCGCTGCCAAGGGCGATCAGCCGCGCCAGCGGCAGCAGCCAGAACGCCACCAGCACCGCCAATGCCGGCACCAGGGCCAGGGTCGCCGCTGGCGGCAGGCGCCAGTGGCGCCGCGGTGTGGCCAAGGCCGGGTGCGCCAGGCTGCTCATTATTTGACCTCACGCAGGTATTGCGCGCTGAAGGCTTCCTGGGCGGCGGCCATCTGCCCGTAGTCGACGGTGCCAGCACGGGCGTAGTCGGCTTCCGGGAGGAAGTGAGCAGCCACGTCCTCAGGCATCTTCACGGGGCGCACGGGGCGCAGGTAAGCGTTGGCCCAGAGCGCCTGGCCCTTGTCGGAGAGCACATAGTCCAGCACCTTCTCGGCGTTGGCGCGGTGCGGTGCGTTCTTGGCCAGGCTCATCACGTAGGGCACCGACACGGTGCCTTCGGTGGGGATCACGAAGGCGACGTTGGCCTTGTCCTTGTAGCGGGCGCGGTAGGCGTTGAAGTCGTAGTCCACCAGAATCGGCAATTCACCCGAGAGCACCCGGGCATAAGCGGTCTGCTTGGGCACGATCGGCGAGTTCTTCGCCAGTTTGCGGAAGTAGTCCAGGGCCGGTTCGAAGTTGTCCAGGTTGCCACCCATGGCGCGGTTGATCGCCACGGCGGTCACGTAGCCGACGAAGGCGCTGGACGGGTCGAGGTAGCCGACCATGCCTTGGTACTCGGGCTTGAGCAGGTCGGCCCAGCTCTTCGGCACCGGCTTGCCGCCGAGGGCGTCGACGTTGACCATGAAGCCGAGGGTGCCGGAGTGAATAGCGAACCAGTGGCCTTGCGGGTCTTTCAGGCCGGCGGGAATGTCGTCCCAGCCCTTGGGTTTGTAAGTATCCAGCACCCCGGCCTTTTGCGCCTGCAGGCCGAAGGTCACGCCGTAGTACACCACGTCGTCCACCGGTGCGGCCTTTTCGGCTACCAGTTGGGCGAGGGCCTGGCCGGAGTTCTTGTTGTCCAGCGGCACCTGCACGCCGGTGTCGGCGGCGATCGCCCGGAGCTGGGTGCCCCAGTCGGCCCATTCCGGTGGGCAGTTGTAGCAGATAGCGGTTTCGGCGGCCGAAGCCAGGCCGGTGATGCCCAGCAACAGCGTTGCGGCCAGGGTGCTAGCGAACCTTTTCATGGGGGTTGCTCCAGGTGATGGCGATACTTTCGCCGGGGCGGATATGGCAGGGCAGGCAAACGGATGCGGGGGCGGCGCCGCCGATCTGGGCGAGCAATTGCTCGATCACCGCTTTGGCCAGCGCCTCGATGGGCTGCACCACGGTGCACAGCGACGGGTGAATCTGGGTGCCGAGGGCGATGCCGTCGAAGCCGATCACCGACAGGTGTCGCGGCACCTGGCGGCCGCCGCGGCGCAGTTCGGCGATCACGCTGATGGCCAGCAAATCGTTGGAGCACACCAGTGCGGTTGGCGCGCCAGGGCCACGCAGGTAGGGCGCCAGCGCGGTCAAGTCGGCGCGGGTATGGGCGGGCATTTCGATCACCGGCATGGGGCTCAGCTCGCGGGCCTGCAGCGCATCGCAGTAGCCCTGGTAGCGAAGCCGTGCCCGGTCGGACTGCAGCGCCGGCCCGGCGACCATGCCGATATGGGTGTGGCCCAGTTCCAGCAGGTGCTCGGTGGCCAGGCGCATGCCGGCGCGGTTGTCCACCGACACGGCGCTGAAGTCGGGGCGCGACGGCTGGTGGTAGGCCAGCACGAAGGGCGTGGCCTCGCGGCTGAGGGCGTCGAGCAAGGGGTTGTCATGGGCGTCGGTGACTGTCAGCACCAGGCCGTCGACGCGCTGGCGCAGCAGGTCTTCGACCACCGCGGCTTCGCGCTCGGCGTCGTAGTCGGTGGTCGCCAGCAGCAGGTTGTAGCCGTGCTCGCGGGCCACCCGCTCCATGGCCTGGAACTGCTCGGCGAATACCGGGTTGAGCAGGTTGGGCACCACCACCCCGAGCATCTGCGTGGCCTGCAGGCGAAACTGCCGGCCCAGGCGGTTGGGGCGAAAATTCAGCGCGCGGGCCGCGGCGAACACCTGCTCGCGGGTCGCCTCGCGGACCATGCCAGGCGAGGCGAAGGCGCGGGCCGCAGTGGCACGGGACACCCCCGCACAACGGGCTACATCATTTAGGTCAGTCACTGGCAAGCCGCCTGAGATCGATATCATTGGCGGCGATTGTCCGGTGCGTAAATGGCAGTACGGCGACGGCAATGTGTCAGTTTGATGATTCTGGGCACATGGCCATCATCGCCTTCTCCGACTTTCTTCCCCAGCGACGCAGCACAAAGCTGCAAAATGCAATAATATCCGCCTCCTGACTTCGCACTTGCCGCGCCTGCGCGCCGGGGCGAACCATTCTTCAAAGCGACCGCCAATGGCGGTTCAAACCAGACTGGACCTGCTGACTCTATGCGAATGCGCCTTATGCTGTTGGGCGGTGGGAATGCCCTGGGGCAAGCGCTGATTCGCCTCGGAGCGGAAGAGGACATCGGCTTCCTCGCCCCACGCCCGCCGGAAGCCGGCTGGGATGTCGCGAGCCTGACCCAACTGCTCGATGACACTCGCCCCGATGCGTTGATCAACCTGGCTTACTACTACGACTGGTTTCAGGCCGAAAGCGTCAGCGACGCGCGCCTGACCGCCCAGGAACGTTCCGTGGAGCGCCTGGCCGAGTTGTGCCAGCATCACAAGATCGTGCTGGTGCAGCCTTCCAGCTACCGGGTGTTCGACGGCTCGCGAGCGACCGCTTACAGCGAGAAAGACGAACCCGTGCCCTTGGGCCTGCGTGGCCAGGCGCTGTGGCGTATCGAGCAAAGCGTGCGCGCCGCCTGCCCGCAGCATGTGCTGCTGCGTTTCGGCTGGCTGCTGGATGACAGCGTCGACGGCGTGCTGGGGCGTTTCCTGACCCGCGCCGAGCACCCCCAGGAACTGTTCCTGGCCGATGACCGCCGCGGCAACCCGACCCCCGTGGACGATGCCGCGCGGGTGATCATCTCGGTGCTCAAGCAGCTCGACTGCGAAGCGCCGCTCTGGGGCACCTACCACTACGCTGGCAACGAGGCGACCACGCCGCTGGCGCTGGGCCAGGCGATCCTCACCGAGGCCGCGCACTTGCACAAGCTGGAGGTGCTGGCGCCTACCGCCCAGGCCCACGCTGCACGCCCGGATGCCGCCGAAGAGCCGCAACACGCGGTGCTGGCCTGCAAGAAAATCCTACACACCTTCGGGATCAAGCCCCGCGCCTGGCGTGCCGGCCTCCCGAGCCTACTGGATCGATATTACCGCCATGGTTGATGCACCTGTTCTGGTCACCGGTGGCGCCGGCTTCATCGGCTCCCACCTGGTCGATGCCCTGCTTGCCAAAGGCTACGCCGTGCGCGTGCTGGATGACCTCTCCTTCGGCAAGCGCAGCAACTTGCCGCTGGCCAACCCCAAGGTCGAACTGCTGGTGGGTGATGTCGCCGATGCCGCGCTGGTGTCCCGTGCCGCCGCGGGCTGCCAGGCGGTCGTACACCTGGCCGCGGTGGCCTCGGTGCAGGCCTCGGTGGACGACCCCGTCAGCACGCACCAGAGCAATTTCATCGGCAGCCTGAACGTGTGCGAAGCGATGCGCGAGCACGGCATTCGCCGCGTGGTGTTTGCCTCCAGCGCCGCGGTGTATGGCAACAATGGCGAAGGCGACGCCATCGACGAAGACACCGCCAAGGCCCCCCTCACGCCCTATGCGTCCGACAAGCTGGCCAGCGAGTACTACTTCGATTTCTACCGCCGCGAGCATGCGCTGGAGCCGGTGATTTTCCGCTTCTTCAACATCTACGGCCCGCGCCAGGATCCTTCCTCGCCGTACTCCGGGGTGATCAGCATCTTCACCGAGCGTGCGCAGCTGGGCCTGCCGATCAGCCTGTTTGGTGACGGCGAGCAGACGCGGGATTTCTTCTATGTCGAAGACCTGGTGCACGTGCTGGTACAGGCGGTCGAAAAGCCGCAGGTGGAAGCGGGCGCGATCAACGTCGGCTTGAATGGGGTGATCAGCCTGAACCAGCTGCTGGCCGCACTCGGCTCAGTGGTGGGCGGCTTGCCGGAAATTACCTACGGCCCCGCGCGCCCGGGGGATATCAAGCACTCGCGGGCCAACAATGGTCGTTTGCTCGAACGCTTCGAACTGCCTGCAATCACGCCGCTGGCCGAGGGCCTGCACCGCCTGATCCAGGGCTAACCGCGCCATCCCCGCCCCCTTGCACGATCCCCGTAGGAGCTGGCGCAAGCCTGCGAGCTTGGCGTCTGTCCAGCCCCAAAAAGCTCGCAGGCAACCGAGCACCGGCCGCCCAACTCCTACCCCAACCGCGTTTAGCCATTGATTCGGCTGCGTCAAAACTTGTAACCCACCCCCACCATATACACCCACGGATCCACGGACACATCCACCTTGGTCTGCTGCGCACCCAGCGCCGTAGGCCCGTCCATGGTCGCCTTGGTGTCGATATCCACGTACCACACCGCCGCGTTGAGCATCAGGTGGTCGGTGAGCATGTAGTCCACCCCCACTTGCCCCGCCAGCCCCACCGAATCCTGCATTTTCAGGTTGCTGAAGCCCTGTTGCTTGCGCTCGCCGGTCAGGTCGGCGCCGTAGAAACGCGTGTAGTTCAGGCCCACCCCCACGTACGGCTGGATGCGCGAGTCCTTGTCCAGCGGGTAGTACTGCAGCGACAGGGTCGGCGGCAGTTGCTTGACGTCGGCCAGCTTGCCGTCCAGCCCTGCGCCCTTGACCCCTACGCTGTGCTGGAACGGCGTGGCCAGCAGCAGTTCCACGCCCCAGTGGTCGGCGAACATATAGGCGAATGCCAGGCCCAGTTGGGTGTCGCTGTCGAGGGTGGCCTTGGTGCCGGACACGCGCGCGCCGTCGAGCTTGAGGTTGCCGCTGTCTTCGTTCGGGGCGGTGGTGGCGGCACCCGCGCGGATGATGAAATCACCGGCATCGTGGGCCTGGGCGAAAGGAACGGCGAGTGCCAGCGCAAGCACTGGTACGCTGAGCAGGGACTTGTTCATGGGGGCTCCATTGGCGGCGTCTAAAGTTGGCGCCAATGGTAGGGAGTGCTCTGGCCCGGTCCTTTGACCTGGCGCAACGAATGCTCAGTTGGGCAGTTCGTAGACGTAGATTTTTTGCGCGTCCATCTGGTAACCGGCCTCGGCCAGCTCGCTGCTGCTGGCCTTGACCTGCATCGGCCCTTCGATCCAGTAGGGCTGGTACAGCTCTTCGACCTTGACCCCCAGCTCGCTGGTCACGTGCACGATCTGGTTCGACGGCGGTGGCGGCACATGGATGCAGGCGCCGTAGTAGGGCACCAGCAGGAAGTCGGTGGTACGGCCTTCCTCGTTGACCTCCAGCGGCACGATATAGCCTGGAATCCTCACCTGCTGGCCGTCGAGGTCCTGCACCACCGGTGCGTGAGGCGCCTGCTGCTGGGCCGCGGGCGCGGCCTCCATGGCGGCGCCCATCTTCGACAGGTCGTGCAGGGGCGCCATCTGCGGGGCGATGTTCGGCGCGTCCGGCGGAATCAGCGCTTCCCAGGTCAGTTCATGGAGCGGCGCGGCCCACACCGGGGCGGCCAGGGCCAGCATCAGGCTCGCCAGCAGGCCGCGCGCCAGAGATTCAAACGCCATCGAGCACACTCACAAATGGATGGACAAGCCGTCGGCCAAGGACTGGCGGTACGCACGCCAGGCCGGAATGCTGCCCATCAGCAGGGCGGCGCCGAGGATGATGCCCAGCAGCGCCCACTCATAGTCGCTGGGCGCCGCCAAGGGCAGGTACAGGCCGTAATTGGACTGCACATAACCCTGGGCCAGGGCGATGCCAGCGTACAGCAAGGCCACCCCGGCGACGATCCCGGCCACGGCCAGGCCCAGGGCTTCCAGCACCAGCAGGCCGGCGATATGAATTGGCCGCGCGCCCACCGAGCGCAGTATGGCCATTTCCCGGCGGCGCTCGTTGAGGCTGGTGAGGATCGCCGTGAGCATGCCGATCAGCCCTGTCAGCACCACGAACAGCGAGACCACGAACAGGGCTTTTTCCGCCGTGCCCATCAAGCCCCACAGCTCTTGCAGGGCCACCCCCGGGAGGATCGCCATCAGCGGTTCACCGCGAAAATCATTGATGTCGCGTTGCAGGGCGAAGGTCTGCACCTTGCTGTTCAGGCCCACCAGGAAGGCGGTGATGGCGCTGGGCGTGAGGTCCATATTGCGCGCCTGGTCGGCGCTGATGCGCCCGGCGCCCCGGGCCGGCACGCCGTTGTGCCAATCGATATGGATGGCTTCCATGCCGCCCAGGCTGATGTGCAGCGTACGGTCCACCGGGGTGCCGGTGCGTTCGAGGATGCCGACCACGGTGAAGGGTTTGTCGTCGTGCTTGACCAGGCTGATGGCCGCCACGCCGTGGGCCAGCACCAACTTGTCGCCTAGTTGGTAGTGCAGGGCGTCGGCCACTTCGGCGCCTAGCACCACTTCGAAAGGGTCGACCTTGAAGGCGCGGCCCTGGGCCAGGGCAAGGTTCTGCCGGTGGCCGTACTGGTAGTGCTCGAAGTAGCTGGCGTCGGTGCCCATCACCCGGTAGCCACGGTGCGAATCGCCCAGGGAAATGGGGATCGCCCACTTCACCGCCGGGTCGTTGGCGTAGTGCTGGAAGCTGTCCCAACGGATGTTGTTGGTGGCGTTGCCGATGCGGAACACCGAGTACAGCAGCAGGTTCACCGAGCCCGAGCGCGCGCCGACAATCAGGTCGGTACCGCTGATGGTGGCGGCGAAGCTGGCGCGGGCTTCGGTGCGCACGCGCTCGACGGCCAGCAGCAGGCACACCGAGAGGGCGATGGCGAAAGCCGTGAGGAAGGCGGTGAAGCGGCGGTTGGCAAGGCTGGCGAACGCCAGGCGCAACAGGTACATCAAAGGCCTCCCGGGCGCGCGGCGCGGTTGAGTTCGGCCAGCGACAGGCTGCGGTCGAACAGCGGCGCGAGGCTTTGGTCGTGGCTGACGAACAGTAGGCTGGTGCCGGCCGCGCGGCATTCTTCGAACAGCAGGTGGATGAAGGCTTCGCGCGCGTCGGTGTCGAGCGCGGAAGTGGGCTCGTCGGCGATCACCAGTGCCGGCTGGCCGATCAAGGCGCGGGCGGCGGCCACCCGTTGTTGCTGGCCGATGGACAGGGTGTCGGCACGGCGGGCGATCAGGCCGTTGTCCTGCAGGCCCAATTGCGCCAGCAGCGCTGTGGCGGCGCGCTCGACGCTGCCGAAGCGTTGCGCCGCGCGTTGGGCGCGGGCCTTGGAAAAACGGCAGGGCAGCTCGACGTTCTCGCGCACCGAGAGAAACGGCAGCAGGTTGAACTGCTGGAAGATATAGCCGGTGTGGTCGACCCGAAAGCGGTCGCGTTGGCCCTGCTTGAGCTGGGTGATCTCTTCGCCGAGCAGGCGGATGCTGCCGCGGTTCGGGGTTTGCACACCGCCCAGCAGGCCCAGCAGGGTGGTCTTGCCACTGCCGCTGGGACCCTTGAGGAACAGGCTTTCGCCCTTGTGCAGGGTGAAGGCGGGAATGTCCAGCAGGGGCGGCTGGCCGGGCCAGGCGAAACTCAGGTCGGCCAGTTCGATAAGGGCGTCGGGCATGTCAGAAATTCAGGGCGCTGTTGGCGGGGGTGGCTTCCAGGCCTTGTTGGCCGCTTGGGGCGATCAACTGCACCTGGACCTTGTGGGTGGCCGGGAAGATCTTGAACAGGCGCGCCAGCTCGAGTTGCTTGATGGCCGCGGCGTTGTCGCACTGGAACTGGTAGTGGGCGTGAATTTCGCTGTGCTCGTGGTGATGCTCGCCGGGTTTGGCGGCGTGGTCGTGGGCTTCACCTGCCTTGGCGTCGTGATCATGATCATCGTCGCCATCATCATCGTCGTGGTCCAGCACTTCGCCGGGTTCGGGTTTGTCGCCGAACAACGGGCTATGCAATTCCTGCTTGGCGACGATGCAGCGGGCGGCGACCGGCAGGCTGAACAGGGTCAGCGGCTGTTCCAGCTGCGCCCGCGCCTGGGCCACGGCGGCTTTGTCGGCGTCGCTGGTGGCCGGGTGTTCGAAGCCCACCAGGTTCATGGCCGGGCTATCGAGTTCCAGCTCCAGGGTCTGCTCGTCCAGCGCTGCGTTCAAGCGCGCAGTGCCGTGCTCGTGGGCACCCAGGCTGGCATGCTCGGCCTCATGGCCGGCGTCGGCGGCATGGGCGATGGCGAGGGGCAGCAGGGCGAACGGCAGGGCGAGGAGCAGGCGGCGCATGGGATCTCCGGCGGTGAAATGAAGGTTGTGTGATGTTATAACGATATTCTTCGCGCCGCCAATAAATCTGTCGCAAGTTAGCCCATAGGCCTACGCGGCCCGCGTAGGAGCTGGCGCAAGCCTGCGAGCTTGGCGCCGGTCGGAGCACCGCAAAAGCTCGCAGGCTTGCGCCAGCTCCTACCCCGACCGCGTTCGACCCTGTAGCCTGATGTGAGTCAGACCCGTTCAGGAAAACACAGCATGATCAGAATTCGCGGAACGGTTGGCGCGATGCCGGTCGATTTGACCGTGGAAATGGACCCGCAGGATTGGGCGCAGCTAGGCGCTCAATTGCAGGTGCAGGGTGCGCAGGCATCAATTGGAGCGCCGGCAACGTCATCGCCCAGCGCCGCCAAGCGCAGCAACGATGACGACCCGCTGTGGCGCAACGCTCTGGCGCTGGTGCAGTCCAGTGGGCAGATCAGCGGGCCGGCCTTGCTAGAGCAATTGGAGGCCCTGGCCGGCAGTGTCGCCGCGGCCAAGCGCCTGCTGGTGCGCTTGCGCCATAACGCATCGATCAATGTGCAGAGCGGCGCCGATGCGCCGCTCTATTGCTGGGTGGGGTAAGGGCCCGCAGGGCCCTTAGTACAGCGCCGCGAACAGCTTGCGCCGGTAGGTCGTTACCAACGGGTGATCGTTACCCAGCAAATCGAACACCTGCAGCAGCGTCTTGTGCGGCAGGCCTTCGCTGTAGCTGCGGTTGCGCACGAACAGCTTCAGCAGCGCATCCAGCGCGGCTTCGTACTGCTGGCGCGCCAACTGCTGAATGGCCAGTTGGAACACCGCCTCATCGTCACCGGGGTCCTTGGCCAGGCGCGCTTTCAGCTCGGCGGCGTCGGGCAGGTCGGCGGCTTGCGAGAGGAAGGTCAGCTGCGCCTTGGCACCGGCCAGCGCGGCCTTGTGCTCATCGGTCTTGACCGCGTCGAGCACCGTGCGCGCTTCGCCCAGCTCGCCCCGTTCGGCCAGGCAGCGGCCGTAGAGGATCAGCGCCTTGGCGTTGCTGTTGTCTTCGCTCAGCAGGCTTACCAGGATGGCTTCGGCTTCAGCGAAATGGCTTTCGGCGAAAGCGGCCTCGGCCTGCTCCAGCGGGTCGGCGGCGGCCGGTGGCGGCATCTGCACATGGGGCTCGAGCATGGCGCGCACGGCGGATTCCGGCTGGGCGCCGGCAAAACCGTCGACCGGCTGGCCATCCTTGAACAGCACCACGGTGGGCAGGCTGCGAATGCCGAAGCGGGCGACGATGTCCTGCTCGATGTCGCAGTTGACCTTGGCCAGCAGCAGCTCGCCCTGGTAGCCCTCGGTGATCTGCTGCAGCATCGGCATCAGGACCTTGCAGGGCGCGCACCATTCGGCCCAGAAGTCCACCAGCACGGGCTTGTGGAACGAGTTCTCGATCACCAGCTGGTCGAAGTTGGCCGTGGTGGCGTCGAAGATGTACGGGTTTGCCTGGCTCATCGCGAATCTCGAAAAAACGGTGATGCCGCCACTATAAAGGCTGCATCGGCTGGCTGAAAGCCGGGCGGCACCCTGGGGCACCGCGGGGCGTCATGGCGCGGGCAGCAGCTGCAGCTGGCCCAGGGCCTGGGTAGTCGGCTGCTGGATGAGCACCGGGGTCAGGTGCAGGATCAGCTGGCCCGACTGGCTCGCGCGGCCGCGCAGTTCAACTCGCGCGCCTGCAGGAAACGCGTCCGGGTTGAAGCGCAGCTGGAAGGGCAGGGCCTTGCCGTTGCCGATCACCTTGGCGCTGGTCAGCAACTTCTGCGGGCGGTCCTGGCTGTCGATCACCAGCATGGCCAGCTCGGTCTCGGCGCCGGCCGGCACCCCTAGCAAGGTCCCACTCAATTCGCGCTGGTAAGCGGGCAATGGGCCCAGCGGCACCGGCGCGGTGAGGGCCTTGTCGCCGACCGCTGTGGTAGCGGCCGGGGGCTTGGCGGCAGGGGCGGCAGGCTTGGGCGCTTCGCTGCTGCAGGCGGCCAGCAGTGTGATCAAGGCAAGGGCGAGCAGGGGACGTGACGACATGGGCAGATCCAAAAAAATCCAGATCGTCTGTATACCGCAAAGCCTTTGACTTGTCTTGCCGCAGGGATGCGCTACCATGGCCCTCCCCATTTTTTGTTGCCTGCCACCATGCACTGTCCCTTCTGCGGTGCCAACGACACCAAGGTCATCGACTCGCGACTGGTCGCCGAGGGCGAGCAGGTTCGTCGTCGGCGTGAATGCCTGGCCTGTGGTGAGCGTTTCACCACCTTCGAAACCGCCGAACTGGTACTGCCCCGGCTGATCAAGCAAGACGGCAGCCGCCAGCCCTTCGACGAAGAAAAACTGCGCGCCGGCATGCAGCGGGCGCTGGAAAAGCGCCCGGTCAGCGTCGAACGCCTGGAAGCCGCACTGGTGCACATCAAGCACCGCCTGCGGGCCACCGGCGAGCGTGAAGTGAAGTCGCTGATCGTCGGCGAGCTGGTGATGAAGGAGCTGCAGAAGCTCGACGAAGTCGCCTATATTCGCTTCGCCTCGGTGTACCGCCGCTTCCAGGACCTCGACGAGTTCCGCGAAGAGATCGACCGCCTGGCCCGCGAGCCCTCGGAAAAATGAGCGAACAGCCGATTCTCGACCGCCATTACATGGCCCGCGCGCTGGAACTGGCACGCAAGGGCCTGTACACCACCCACCCCAACCCGCGGGTCGGCTGCGTGGTGGTGCGTGATGGCCAGGTGGTCGGCGAAGGCTGGCACGTGCGCGCCGGCGAGCCCCACGCCGAGGTGCATGCCCTGCGCCAGGCCGGCGAGCTGGCCCGTGGCGCGACCGCCTACGTGACCCTCGAGCCGTGCAGCCACCATGGCCGCACGCCGCCGTGCGCCGATGCGCTGGTCAAGGCCGGTGTGGCGCGGGTGGTCGCCGCCATGCAGGACCCGAACCCGCAAGTGGCCGGCAATGGTTTGAAACGCCTCGAGGCGGCCGGTATCGCCGTGCAGGCCGGCGTGCTGGAAGCTGAAGCGCGGGCGCTCAACCCCGGCTTCATCAAGCGCATGGAGCACGGCTTGCCGTTCGTGCGGGTCAAGCTGGCGATGAGCCTGGATGGCCGCACCGCCATGGCCAGCGGCGAAAGCCAATGGATCACCGGCCCGGCGGCGCGCAGCGCGGTGCAGCGTTTGCGTGCCCTCTCGAGCCTGGTGCTGACCGGCGCCGACAGCGTATTGATAGATGGCGCAAGCATGACCGTGCGCGGCCCCGAGAGCGGGCTGGCTGCCCAGACCCTGGCCTTCATCGAAGCGCGGCCGCCGTTGCGCCTGCTGGTCGATGGCCGGCTGCGGGTGCCGCTGGATGCACCGTTCTTCCAGGCCGGCCCGGCGCTGGTCGCCACCTGCCAAGTTGCCGCAGACGCTGCCCGGTACGCAGCCGCGGGCCATGAACTGCTGGTAGTGCCTGGCACTGACGGCCATGTCGACCTGCCAGCCCTGCTGGCCTTGCTGGCCGAACGCGGCATCAGCGAAGTGCTGGTCGAAGCCGGCGCCCGGCTGGCTGGCGCCTTCGCCCGCCAGCAGTTGGTCGACGAATACCAGATATTTATCGCTGCCAGGTTCCTTGGCTCCAGCGCCCGGCCCCTGCTGGATTGGCCGCTGGAGCAGATGGCCGACGCCCCAGCCCTGAAAATCACCGAAATGCGCGCCGTGGGCGATGACTGGCGAGTCACTGCCATCCCCCTGGCCACCACGGGCGTATAATGCGCGCCCAGCGCCGCCCCCTTTGCGAGGAGTTTCCATGTTCACCGGCATCATCGAATCCATCGGCAGTATCCGTGCACTGACCCCAAAGGGCGGTGACGTTCGCGTCTACGTGGAAACCGGCAAGCTCGACCTGGGCGACGTCAAGCTGGGCGACAGCATCGCCGTCAACGGCGTGTGCCTCACCGCCGTCGAACTGCCGGGCGACGGCTTCTGGGCCGACGTCAGCCGCGAGACCCTCGACTGCACCGCCTTCCATCAGCTCAAGGTCGGCAGCCCGGTCAACCTGGAAAAAGCCCTGACCCCGACCACCCGCCTGGGCGGCCACTTGGTCAGCGGCCACGTCGACGGTGTCGGCGAAGTGGTGGCGCGCGAGGAAAACGCCCGCGCCATCCAGTTCCGCATCCGCGCGCCCAAGGAGCTGGCCAAGTACATCGCCCATAAAGGCTCGATCACCGTCGACGGCACCAGCCTCACCGTGAACGCCGTCAATGGCGCCGAATTCGAGCTGACCATCGTCCCGCACACGCTGGCGGAAACCATCATGGACAGCTACCGCCCAGGCCGCCTGGTCAACCTCGAAGTCGACCTGCTGGCCCGTTACCTCGAGCGCCTGCTGCTGGGCGACAAGGCCGCCGAAGCGGTGGGCCAGGGCGGCATCACCGAAAGCTTTCTGGCCGCCAACGGCTACCTCAAATCCTGATTGAAAGGGGGTGCCGCGTGGCGCTCAACAGTATCGAAGAACTGGTTGAAGATATCCGCCAGGGCAAGATGGTCATCCTCATGGATGACGAAGACCGCGAGAACGAAGGCGACCTGATCATGGCCGCCGAGTGCTGCCAGTCCGAACACATCAACTTTATGGCCAAGTACGCCCGCGGGCTGATCTGCATGCCCATGACTCGCGAGCGCTGCGAAACCCTCAAGCTGCCGCTGATGGCCCCGCGCAACGGCTCGGGCTTCGGCACCAAGTTCACCGTGTCGATCGAAGCCGCCACCGGCGTGACCACCGGCATCTCCGCCGCCGACCGCGCCCGCACGGTGCAGGCCGCGGCCGCCCGTGATGCCCGCGCCGAAGACATCGTCAGCCCCGGCCACATCTTCCCGTTGATGGCTCAGCCGGGCGGTACCCTGGCCCGCGCCGGTCACACCGAAGCCGCCTGCGACCTGGCGCGCATGGCCGGTTTCGAGGCGAGCGGGGTGATCTGCGAGGTCATGAACGACGACGGCACGATGTCGCGCCGCGCCGAACTGGAAGTGTTCGCCGCCGAACACAACATCAAGATCGGCACCATCGCCGACCTGATCCACTACCGCATGATCCACGAACGTACCGTTCAGCGGATCGCCGAGCAGCCGCTCGATAGCGAACTGGGCCAGTTCAACCTGGTTACCTACCGCGATTCGGTCGAAGGCGACGTGCACATGGCCCTCACCCTGGGCACCGTGCAGGGCGATGAGCCGATCCTGGTGCGGGTGCACAACATGGACCCGCTGCGCGACCTGCTGATGGTCAAGCAGCCCGGGCGTTGGAGCCTGCGCGCCGCCATGGCCGCGGTCGCCGAGGCTGGCAAGGGCGTGGTGCTGTTGCTTGGCCACCCGCTGGATGGCGACGTGTTGCTGGCGCATATTCGCGAAAGCGCCGAGCACAGCACGCCGAAAAAACCGACCACCTACAGCATCGTCGGTGCCGGTTCGCAGATCCTGCGTGACCTGGGCGTGCGCAAGATGCGTCTGCTCAGCGCGCCAATGAAGTTCAACGCCATATCCGGTTTCGATCTGGAAGTAGTAGAATACGTGCCCTCCGAATAATCAGCGGCCGTGAAAGTCGCAGGAAGGCCAGCCTCGGGCTATGGTTTCCTGCGACCGACGGTCGTTTTGCTTCGTGACCCAATCCATTTTCACAGGGTGCCGACCATCGGCAGCCTGGCTCTTTAAAACGAGAACGCTCGAATGACCCTGAAGACCATCGAAGGTACCTTCATTGCCCCCAAAGGTCGCTACGCCCTCGTGGTCGGCCGCTTCAACAGCTTCGTCGTCGAAAGCCTGGTGAGCGGCGCCATCGACGCCCTGGTTCGCCACGGTGTCAGCGAAAGCGACATCACCATCATCCGTGCCCCGGGCGCGTTTGAAATCCCGCTGGTGGCCCAGAAAGTCGCCCAGCAAAGCGAATACGCAGCCATCGTCGCCCTGGGCGCGGTGATTCGCGGCGGCACCCCGCACTTCGAATACGTGGCGGGCGAATGCGTGAAGGGCCTGTCCCAGGTCTCCATGGAATTCGGCGTACCGGTGGCCTTCGGCGTACTGACCGTGGACTCCATCGAACAAGCCATCGAGCGTTCCGGCACCAAGGCCGGCAACAAGGGCGCCGAAGCCGCCCTGTCCGCCCTGGAAATGGTCAGCCTGCTGTCGCAGTTGGAGGCCAAGTGATCAACGACGACAGCGACCGCTTCAACCCGCGCGAGCCCAAGCCAGCTGATGCCGGCAAGCCGTCCAAGAGCGCCAAGCGTCGTGAAGCGCGGCAGATGGCGACTCAGGCCCTGTACCAATGGCATATGGCCAAGCACTCGCTGAACGAGATCGAAGCGCAGTTCCGCGTCGACAACGACTTCACCGACGTCGACGGCGCCTACTTCCGCGAAATCCTGCACGGCGTTCCCGCCAGCAAGAGCGAGATCGACGCGGCCCTGGCCCCGTGCCTGGACATCACCATCGACGAGCTCGACCCGGTCGAACTGGCCGTGTTGCGCCTGTCCACCTGGGAATTGATGAAGCGCGTCGACGTGCCGTACCGCGTGGTCATCAACGAAGGCATCGAGCTGGCCAAGGTGTTCGGTTCCACCGACGGTCACAAGTTCGTCAACGGCGTGCTCGACAAGCTGGCTCCCAAGCTTCGCGAAGCCGAAGTGAAGGCGTTCAAGCGCTGATTGGCGCGCGCGCCTGCCATGGGTGAGTTCGAGCTGATCCGCCAGTTCTTCGCGGCCGCGCATTGCGCGCGGGCCGCCGACGGCGTGGCGCTGGGTATCGGCGACGATTGCGCGCTGCTGGCCCTGGCGGCTGGCGAGCAACTGGCGGTGTCCACCGACACCCTGGTCGAAGGCGTGCACTTTCCGTTCGCCGCCGAGCCCTTCCTGCTGGGCCAGCGTGCACTGGCGGTGGCGGTCAGCGATCTGGCCGCCATGGGCGCGGCGCCTTTGGCTTTCACCCTGGCGCTGACCCTGCCCCAGGTCTCCAGCGGCTGGCTGCAGGCGTTCGCCCAAGGCCTGGATCGCATGGCCGACGCCTGCGATGTACGGCTGGTCGGCGGTGACACCACCCGTGGCCCCCTCAGTATCAACGTCACCGTGTTTGGCCGGGTTCCGGCTGGGCAGGCGTTGACCCGTGCCGGTGCGCAAGCGGGCGACCTGCTGTGCGTGGGCGGCGCGCTGGGCGACGCGGCGGGGGCCTTGCCGCTGGTGCTGGGCGAGCAAACCGCTGATCCCGCCATCGCCGAGCCCTTGCTGGCCCGCTATTGGTCGCCGCAACCGCAACTGGCGCTGGGCATGGCCTTGCGCGGGCGGGCCACGGCAGCGCTGGACATCTCCGATGGCTTGCTGGCCGACTGTGGGCACATCGCCTTGGCCTCCGGCGTGGCATTGCAGATAGAACAATCGCGCATCCCGCTGTCAGATGCCTTGCGGCACTGGCTCGGCGAAGCGGCGGCATTGCACGCCGGGCTGACCGGTGGCGACGACTACGTGCTGGCCTTTACCCTGCCGTCCGAACAGCTGCAGCCCTTGCTGGCCGGAGGCTGGCCGGTCAAGGTCATCGGTAGCGTGCGCCAGGGCGCGGGCGTGGCCCTGCTCGACGACGGCGGCCAGGACATCACCCCGGTGGTCCGGGGCTATCAACATTTTCGGGAGACACCGTGACAGACCATCCCAAGCAGGTACCGGTGGAGTATGTCCCGCCGTCGGTCTGGCGTAACCCGTGGCACTTCCTCGCCTTCGGCTTCGGTTCCGGCACGCTGCCCAAGGCGCCGGGCACCTGGGGCTCGCTGGTGGCCATTCCGTTCATCCCGCTGTGGCAGATGCTGCCCGACTGGGGCTACTGGCTGATGCTGGGCATCACCATGCTGTTCGGCTTCTGGCTGTGCGGCAAGGTAGCCGATGACCTGCGCGTGCACGACCACGAAGGTATCGTGTGGGACGAGATGGTCGGCATGTGGATCACCCTGTGGCTGGTGCCCGAGGGCTGGTACTGGATCCTGGCGGGCTTTCTCATGTTCCGCTTCTTCGATATCCTCAAGCCTTGGCCGATCCGCTGGATCGACCGCCACGTCCATGGCGGCGTAGGCATCATGCTTGACGACGTGCTGGCCGGGGTATTCGCCTGGCTGGCGATGCAGGGGCTGGTCCATTGGCTGACGTGATGTATCTGTGCAGGGAAGTACGGTGATGTGGCGACGAGTTTGGCAGTGCTGGCTGGCGATTGTGGTGTTGCTGGCGCCCCTGGCGGCGCACGCCGCGCCGCCGCCCCCGCGGCTGGTGATGGCCGTGAGCGAGGAGTGGGACGACTATACCAAGGCCGACGGTACCGGCATGGGCTGGGATATCCTGCGCAAGGTGTTCGAGCCTGCAGGCTTCAAGCTGCACACCGAAACCCAGCCCTACACCCGCGCCGTGGGCCTGGTGCAGAAGGGTGAGGCCGATGTGTGGGTCGGCTCCTACAAGGACGAGACCCAGTCGCTGTACCCGCGCTGGAACTACGACACCGACCACATCTACGCCCTCGGGCAGGCCTCGCGCCCCGTGCCGACCCTGGCGACCATCGGCGAGTACCGGCTGGCCTGGGTACGCAGCTACGAATTTCAGCGCTACTTGCCCAACATCAAGCATTACACCGAAGTGCAGCGCCGCACTGGCATTCTCGACATGCTCGAGCATGGCCGTGCCGACTACTACATCGACGCCAAGACTGAAATCCAGGACATCCTGCACCAGGCCGGTGATCCCAAGGCCTACAGGTTGACCCATATCGCCGAGCTGCCGCTGTATATCGGTTTCTCCGATAACGCCAGGGGCCGGGAATTGCGCGATGTGTTCGACCGGCGCATGGACGAACTGGTGCCCAGCGGCGAGCTGCGGCCGATCTTCACCCACTGGAAGCAGCCTTACCCCTTCGAGGCGCAAACCCAGGTGCAAGGGCAATGATCGAACTTTTCGATCGCGATACTTCACAATTCGGCCTAAGCACGCTCTGAGAGCTGCTGATACAATGCCATCCTTGCTTAATGCCCAGCCTTAATGAATCAGGAGCACCCGGTGCCCGTTGCTTTTGTCGCCGCTTCCAAGCTGCCCACCCCCTTCGCGACCTTCACCATGCACGGCTTCTTCGAAGAAGCGACCGGGCGCGAGCACGTCGTGCTCACCCTGGGTGATGTGGCGGATGGCGCGCCGGTGCTGGGCCGCGTCCACTCCGAATGCCTGACCGGCGATGCCTTGTTCAGCCAGCGCTGCGACTGCGGCTCGCAGCTGGATGCAGCACTGCAGGCCATCGCCCAAGAGGGCCGTGGCGTGTTGCTGTACCTGCGCCAGGAAGGCCGCGGCATCGGCCTGATGAACAAGATCCGCGCCTACGAGCTGCAGGATGGCGGCGCCGACACCGTTGAAGCCAACGAACGCCTGGGTTTCAAGGCCGACCAGCGCGACTATGCCATCTGCCTGCCGATGCTCGAACACTTGGGCATCGTCGCGTTGAAGCTGATGACCAACAACCCGCGCAAAGTGAAGGCCCTGACCGAGATGGGCATCAACGTCGCCCAGCGCGTGCCGCTGCACACGGGCCACAACCCCCACAACAAGTACTACCTGGCCACCAAGGCCGGGAAGCTGGGGCACATGATGGGTAACGAGCACCAGGACGAAGCCACGCGCGCCTGAATCACCCGTTAAAACAAAGGGGGCTTGCCCTCGACCGGGTCCGGAACCTGGTCGAGGGCAAGCCCCCTTGTCGTTTCAGCCGTGCTATCAGCCGAGGCGCTTGCGGATCGATGCCTCGATGCCGGCGGCGTCCAGCCCGCATTCGCTGAGCATCTGCGCCGGCTTGGCGTGCTCGACGTAGGCGTCTGGCAGGCCCAGGTGCAACATCGGCTTGAGCAGGTTTTCGCGAGCGAGGAACTCGCTGACCGCGGAACCGGCGCCACCCATGATGGCGTTCTCCTCGATGGTCACCAGCAGTTCGTGACGGCTGGCGATATCCCGCACCAGTGCTTCGTCCAGCGGCTTCACGAAGCGCATGTCGACCACGGTGGCGTCGAGCTTCTCGGCCACCTTGAGGGCGTCGGCCAGTTGCACGCCGAACACCAGCATCGCGACCTTGCTGCCTTCGCGGCGGATCACGCCCTTGCCGATTTCCAGCGGCACCAGGGCCTGGTCGATCGGTGCGTTGGGGCCGGTACCGCGCGGGTAGCGCACCGCCGCCGGGCCATTGAACTGGTAGCCGGTGGTGAGCATGGCGCGCAGTTCGTTCTCGTCGCTGGGAGTCATCACCAGCATGCCGGGGATGCAGCGCAGGTACGACAGGTCGAAGCTACCGGCGTGGGTCGGGCCGTCTTCGCCCACCAGGCCGGCGCGGTCGATGGCGAACAGCACGTCGAGGTTCTGCACGGCGACGTCGTGGATCAGCTGATCGTAGGCGCGCTGCAGGAAGGTGGAGTAGATCGCCACCACCGGTTTGGCGCCTTCACAGGCCATGCCGGCGGCGAGAGTGACCGCGTGTTGCTCGGCGATCGCCACGTCGAAGTAGCGCTCGGGGAAGCGCTCGGCGAAGTCGATCAGGTCGGAGCCTTCCTTCATCGCCGGGGTGATGCCCACGAGGCGCGAGTCGGCAGCGGCCTGGTCGCAGATCCATTGGCCGAACACGCCGGCATATTTCGGGCCGCTGGGCTTTTTCGGCGCAGCGGCGGGGGCGTCCACCGGTTCCAGCTTGGTGATGGCGTGGTAGCCGATCGGGTCGACCTCGGCCGGCGCGAAGCCTTTGCCTTTCTTGGTGACCACGTGCAGGAACTGCGGGCCCTTGAGGTCGCGCATGTTGCGCAAGGTGGCGATCAAGGTCGGCAGGTCGTGGCCGTCGATCGGGCCAATGTAGTTCCAGCCCAGCTCTTCGAACAGGGTGCCGGGCACCAGCATGCCCTTGGCGTACTCTTCGGTGCGGCGGGCGATTTCCCAGGCGCCGGGCAGGCGCGACAGGACCTTCTTGCTGCCCTCGCGCATGCTTGCGTAGGTGCGGCTGGAGAGGATCTTGGCCAGGTAATTGGACAGGCCGCCGACGTTGCGCGAGATCGACATGTCGTTGTCGTTGAGGATCACCAGCATGTCGGCGTTCACTTCCGGCGCGTGGTTCAGCGCTTCGAAGGCCATGCCGGCGGTCAGCGCGCCATCGCCTATCACGGCGATCGACTTGCGCCCGCTGCCTTGCAGGCGGGCGGCGATGGCCATGCCCAGGGCGGCGCTGATCGAGGTGCTGGAGTGGCCGACGCCGAAGGTGTCGAACTCGCTCTCGCTGCGGCGCGGGAAGGCTGCCAGGCCGTCTTTCTGGCGCAGGCTGGCCATGCGCTCGCGGCGCTCGGTGAGAATCTTGTGGGGGTAGGCCTGGTGGCCCACGTCCCACACCAGGCGGTCGTCTGGCGTGTCGAACACATAGTGCAGGGCGATGGTCAGCTCGATCACACCCAGGCCGGCGCCGAAATGGCCGCCGGTCTGGCCAACCGTGTAGAGCAGCTCGGAGCGCAGCTCGTCGGCCAGGGTCTCGAGTTCGGCTTCGCCAAGACGGCGCAGGCCGGCCGGTGTCGCGGCACTGTCGAGCAGCGGCGTCATCGGGCGTTCGCGGGGAAACTCTTGAAACGTCGTTGGCATCAGGCGAATCGTTATAAGTATGAAATACGGCAGTTTACCCTAAGCAGCGCTGGCTGCCCACGCAGTGAAACGCCAGCACCCTGCAAAGGCGCGGTCAGCTGCGACGGTCGACGATGTAGCGGGCCAGGTCGCGCAGCGGTTCGGCGGCCGCATCGAACGGCCGTAGGGCGTGCAGGGCCTGGTCGCGCAGCTCCAGGGCGTAGGCCTTGGCGGCCTCCAGGCCGAGTAGCGCGGGGTAGGTCGGTTTGTCGCGGGCGATGTCGGCGCCCTGGCGTTTGCCGAGGGTGGCGGTATCGCTTTCGACGTCGAGAATGTCGTCTTGCACCTGGAACGCCAGGCCGATGGCTTGCGCGTAGATCTGCAGCGCTTTGAGCTCATCCTTCTCGGCACGGCCGCTGGCCAGGGCGCCGAGGCGCACGCTGGCTTCGATCAGGGCGCCGGTCTTGTGCCGGTGCATGAACGCCAGGGCGTGCTGGTCGAGCTTGAGCCCCACCGAGCCGAGGTCGATGGCCTGGCCACCGACCATGCCGGCCGGGCCGGCGGCGTGGGCCAGGGTGCGGACCATTTCCAGACGAGTGGCATCGGTCTGCGGGCTCAGGGCCGGGTCCAGCAGGGCGCTGAAGGCCATGCTCTGCAAGCCGTCGCCGGCCAGAATCGCGCAGGCTTCGTCGAAAGCCTTATGAGTGGTCGGCAGGCCGCGGCGCAGGTCATCGTCGTCCATGGCCGGCAGGTCGTCGTGCACCAGGGAATAGGCGTGGATCAGCTCCACGGCGCAGGCCGCGCCATTGGCTTGCTCGGCACTGGCACCGAATGCCTCGCAACTGGCGTACACCAGCAGCGGGCGCACGCGCTTGCCACCGGTCATCACGCTGTAGCGCATGGCCTCGTAAAGCCGCTCAAGCTGCGCTGCGGGCGCGTCGAAGAGCGTGCCCAGGGCCTCGTTGACACGGGCCTGGCAGATGTCCTGGTAGCGCTCGATCATTCGGCGCGGTCCTCGTCGAGGGCTTCTTCCACCAGCTCGCCGTCGCGCTCGAGCAGCATCTGCACCTTCTGCTCGGCCTGCGCCAGGGCGCCTTGGCAATCACGGGTCAGGCGAATGCCCTGTTCGAACGCGGTCAGCGAATCTTCCAGCGACAGCTCGCCGTTTTCCAGGCGCTCGACCAGTGTTTGCAGATCCGTGAGGGATTGTTCGAAATCCACGGAAGCTTTTTTTCGGGCCATGGCGGCGATCTCGATAGGTTTTCAACCGGCGCGACACTAGCAGAGCGGGGGCTGGTGGGCAAATGTGGGGGCGGTGAAAGGGTGATTTTGGGTGGGAAAGTGTTCCAGGTTCATCTTACAGGGGGTGGGGGTATATTTCGTGGGAAATATGCCGGGGCAACCAGGAGAAATTGCGGGTGGATGATGGAGCGGAGCAGTTTCAGGCAGGTCTTCTGGCTTCTGCTCGACGGATGAATGCTCGTGAACCCGCCCGGATCACGCGCGTTCCAGTTTCTTTAGAGGTAAGTGGCGGTCCGAAGAACTTAGCTGATCAGGGCTCGGCCATGGGTTCGCAACTCGATCCTCATCACGATGCTGGGATTCCACGCTCGACGCTATAGGTGGTCCATGCTGACCTGGAACCGCTGTGGTGATGCCAAGCGTTCGGCGGCGACGGTGATCAAGTCTTGCTTTGCATTGCTGATCTCGGGTCTGTCGAACGGGAGTTTGCCGTTCTCCGCGACGTACTCCAGGGTTTGGTGCAATAGCTCGGAGGGGGTTACACCCAGTCGCTCCAGGATCGCGAACGAGCGCTGCTTGAGTTCGTCGTCTATTAGAAAGTTGGTAGCTGTCATGCAGGCCTTCTGTATGCCATTTGCTGCTGCCGTTTTTTTGCTTGTCTTCAAGGCATATTTAGGCAGGAGGAAGAGCGTGGATATTCACATCGATTTTTAGTTTTGCAGGGCCAACCGAACCAGAGGGAAAGGTTTCCTGCTGGTTCTCGCACTGGTGCTGAGGATGATGCTGGCAGTGCTGCGAACTGCCGTTTTGGCGGCCTCGCATTTTTGGCCGAAGGATCTTGGCATCATTTCCCCCTGGTGTTTCAACTGTGCCCAACAACAAGAGTCGAAGCGTTTCCACGCCTCACGATCAAAGCTATAAGCTCCTTTTTTCCCAGCGCGTCCTGGTTCGGGATTTACTCCTCGGCTTCGTGCCGGAGGACTGGGTCCAGCGTCTGGATTTCGAGACGTTGGAAAAAGTCGGCAACGAATACATCAGTAACGAATTACTGAAGCGTTCCAACGATCTGGTTTGGCGGCTGAAGCTCAATGGTGAGCAATGGCTGTATGTATACGTCATGCTCGAGTTCCAGAGTTCAAACGACCGGTGGATGGCGTTGCGGCTGATGACTTATATCGGTTTGCTTTACCAGGATCTGGTCAAGGCTGGGCAGTTGACCGAATACCAGAAACTCCCGCCTGTGTTTCCTCTGGTGATCCATAACGGGCTCGCGCCGTGGCATTCGCCGATGGATATAGAGGAACTGATCGAGCAGGTGCCCGGAGATCTGAGTAGCTATAGCCCGAGCTTCCGCTATTTTTTGCTGGATGAGAGCCGGCAGGCCACGGATGGGCCGAGGCAAAGCAACAATTTCGCAGCGGACCTGATTGATCTGGAGTGCTGCCACTCGGTAGATGAAGTGCTAAAGGTCGTGCAGCGCTTGCAGTCGAAACTCCTGCGGGCGGAGCACAGGCCGCTGGCGGATGCATTCCGCGTATGGTTGCAGGCTGTGCTGTTCAAACGGCTATTTTCGGACGAAGATATCCCCAAACTAGACTCCTTTGAGGAGGTGACTACTGTGTTGGCAGAACGTGTGGATCAATGGCGTAAGGACATCGAGCGAAAGGCGGCTGAAAAATCTCGAATCGAATGTCGTTTTGAGACAACGCTCAAGATAGTGCTGCGGCTAGCTGAATTGCGCTTTGGCCCGCTCTCCTTGGCGCAGCGAGAACGCTTCGGCGCACTCTCCGAGACTGATCTCGAGACGGCGACTGATCTTGTCCTTAGTGCTACGGCCCTGGAAGAGCTTTTCCCTCGCGATAAGCCGCGATCGTCGTAACATTGGCCCAGTCCTGATCACAGCTCGAATTTTCACCTCGAATCTGTGATCCCTCCCTGTCAGTATTCGTCAAGAATGCTAACCCCTGCTGCCGTCAGGGGACTGATAACAGGGCCCCCCATGCAAACGCTGTTGAACGAGATTCTCGACGAAGTGCGTCCCTTGATCGGCCAGGGCAAAGTGGCCGATTACATTCCCGCCCTGGCCGACGTGCCGGCTCAGCATCTGGGCATCGCCGTGTATGGCAACGATGGTACCTACCATTGCGCAGGTGACGCGCTGGTGCCGTTTTCGGTGCAGAGCATTTCCAAAGTATTCAGCCTGGTTCAGGCGATCGGCCATTCCGGTGAAGCCATCTGGGAGCGCCTTGGGCACGAGCCTTCGGGCCAGCCATTCAACTCGCTGGTGCAGCTGGAGTTCGAGCGAGGGCGGCCGCGTAATCCCTTTATCAACGCGGGGGCGTTGGTGATCTGCGATATAAACCAGTCCCGTTTCGCCGCGCCGACCTTGTCGATGCGCGATTTCGTACGGCGGTTGTCGGGCAATCCCCATGTACTCATCGATGGCCGCGTGGCGGATTCGGAATATCAATTCCGCGCGCGCAACGCCGCCATGGCCTACCTGATGCAGTCGTTCGGCAACTTTCATAATGAAGTCGAGACCGTGCTGCGCAGTTACTTCAGCTACTGCGCGCTGCAGATGAACTGCCTCGATCTAGCCCGGGCGTTCTGCTTTCTGGCCAACGATGGCTTCTGCAAGCACAGCGGCGAGCAGATACTGACGCGTCGCCAGACCCAGCAAGTGAACTCGATCATGGCCACCAGCGGGCTGTATGACGAGGCGGGTAACTTCGCGTACCGCGTGGGTTTGCCGGGCAAGAGTGGCGTGGGTGGCGGGATCGTGGCGATTGTGCCGGGGCAGTTCACGGTGTGCGTGTGGTCGCCGGAGTTGAATGCGGCGGGGAACTCGCTGGCGGGGATGGCGGCGTTGGAGCTGCTGAGTTCGCGGATCGGGTGGTCGGTGTTTTGATGGTCGGGCAGGACAATGCGCCTCGGTAGGGACTGTCAGATTTTTTGTGTGCGGGCCGTTAACGGCCTGCCGCCAGGCAGGCCGTGCTGTTACCAGGTAGGCCTGATAAATCGATCTCCGTACAGTATCGCGAATTGATTCATCGCACTCTTCCA
>Ga0308164_10000948_pt1 | contig 38185 bp, 33 predicted proteins | sample PhyTR2_FD_201031 | JGI IMG/M metagenome (GOLD analysis project Ga0308164, IMG submission 201031) | Phyllosphere microbial communities from UC Gill Tract Community Farm, Albany, California, United States - DLSLT.R2 | ecosystem: Host-associated > Plants > Phyllosphere > Unclassified | place: USA... | reverse complement strand
GGTAGCTGCTTTTTGCTCGCACCAGGCGTGGTCAGTCAGAATTTCTTCCAAATTTGATTCTGCAATATTAGCCCACCTGGGGTCCGTCAGTAATTTTAATCCAAGCATTTTTCGCAAATAAATTCTATTTACAAAAATAGCAATAATCACACGGTTTGAAGATTGTGTTTTAAAACATCTATTTTGCGGAAATTTTAGCGGGATGGACGTAAAAAAGGTATTGATTATTGGGCTGGTTTGGCCAGAGCCCACTTCTTCAGCGGCCGGTACACGCATGGTCCAGCTGGTAAGGATGTTTCTCTCAGCAGCTTACGAGGTCACTTTTGCATCGGCAGCATCCAAAAGTGAATTCAGTTTTGATCTGCCTGGCATTGGGGTTAAAGAAGAAGTGATCAGATTAAACGACAATAGTTTCAATTCTTTTCTAACCGTGCTGGAACCGGATCTTGTTGTGTTTGACAGGTTTATGACAGAAGAACAATATGGATGGCGGGTCCGCCAGGAATGTGCGGGCGCATTGTGTATATTGGATACTGAAGACCTTCATAGTTTGCGATATGCACGTCAGGATGCGGTAAAAACAGGACGTGTTATGGATTCAGCAGACCTTTTCAGCGACCTGGCAAAACGTGAGCTTGCGGCAATATGGCGATGCGATTTGACCCTGATGATATCAGAAGTTGAAATGGAAATCTTAAAAACAGTGTTTCGCGTAGATCCCAGCCTGATTTACTACCTTCCTTTTTTGGAAGATCAGACTAGCGACGAAGATATGGCCAGCTGGAAGGATTTTGAAGAACGGGAAGGCTTTGTGTTCATCGGTAATTTTCTGCACGAACCTAATTGGAACACGCTTCAGGTATTAAAAAGAGAAATCTGGCCAGCTTTGAGAAAGAAACTGCCGGAAGCAATAATGCATATTTATGGATCCTATGCCTCGCAAAAAGTAATGCAGTTACATCAACCAAAAGACAATTTTCTGGTCCACGGAAGGGCAGATGATGCCAGGGATGCGATCGGCCGCCATAAAGTATTACTTGCACCGATCCTATTTGGAGCTGGCGTAAAAGGGAAATTCATAGATGCCATGAAAGCGGGCACTCCAACTGTCACTACCCCAGCGGGTGCAGAAGCAATGAAAGGCGAATTAGACTGGAATGGAATGATCAGTGACGATCTTGGGCTTATTACCTCTTATGCAGTGGAATTATACAAAAACAGAGATCTGTGGATGCAATCGCAGCAAAATGGGTTGCGTATACTGAATGAGCGTTATGATAAATCAAGGCACATTTCACCGTTTATAGAAAAGATAGTTACGCTGTCAACAAAACTTTCAGCACACCGGCAACATAACTTTTTTGGGCAGGTACTGCAACACCATACCGTAAACAGCACAAAGTACATGTCGTTATGGATTGAAGAAAAAAACAAAGGAAAACAATCCTAAAGCGTTGATACGCCAACTTAGTCCAGGATTTTTGAATGGTGTTTTGTGTCCTTCATCGTAGTATATAAAATCAGCGATAACAGGATACAAAAGGTTACATATCCATAAAAATATGATTCATGCCCAATATTTTTAAACCAAAGAGCAAGATACTCTGCTGTACCTCCAAAAATAGCTACGGTTAAGGCATATGGAAGTCCGACCCCCAACGCCCTGATATTTGCAGGGAACAATTCAGCTTTAACCACAGCATTAATACTGGTATAACCACTTACAATAATTAAAGCACAGATCATCAACAAAAAAATGAATACTGTATCCGTTGCGCCTGACAGGGTAGTTAATATTGGATAGGTACAAAGCGATCCAAGTACACCAAAGCCAATTAAGAGTGGCTTTCTGCCGATTTTATCAGATAATAAACCAAACAAGGGTTGTAGTATCGCAAATATTAATAAAGAACTAAAAGATAGTATAGTAGACTTTTCCTTACTCAAATGCACAGTATTGACCAGGAACTTTTGCATGTAAGTACTAAATGTGTAAAAAGCGATTGTTCCACCGAGTGTGAGCCCTACAACGGTCAACAGTTCTTTGGGATATTTTAATAATGCTTTTATTCCTGTCTCTTCTTCTTCTTCTGCGTTTTTGTTTTTAAAGGCAGCGGTTTCATCAATGTGCCTGCGCAGATAAAGGGCAATAAAAGAAAGAACGGCACCGATAAAAAATGGTATTCTCCATCCCCATTCCTGCAGTTCCGCAGCACTTAACAACCAGTTCTGGAGGACCAGCTGGATACCCAGTGCCAGTAACTGGCCGCCGATCAACGTGACGTACTGGAAACTGGAGTAAAACCCACGGCGTTTACTGGTGGCCATTTCACTGAGGTAAGTTGCCGAGGTCCCGTATTCGCCGCCCGTACTTAATCCTTGTATTAATCGCGCAAAAAGTAATAACAGAGGGGCAGCGATACCAATTTGCCTGTAACCTGGCGTGCAGCCGATGATTAACGATCCAATGGCCATAATGAATACTGACAGCGCCATTGACTGCTTGCGCCCATATTTATCTGCCAGACTTCCAAATAACCAGCCGCCCACAGGACGCATTAAAAAACCAACTGCAAAAATCCCGGCTGTATTGAGCAGCTGCGCGGTAGCATCACTGTCTGGAAAAAAAACAGGCGAAAAGTATAACGCAAAAGCAGAATAACTGTACCAGTCATACCATTCTACCAGATTCCCTATCGAGCCACCAAAAATAGATTTAAGCCTGTGTTCAACATCTTTGATATCGTTTCTCTGAGAAGAATCTGTTGTTTTATCCATAACATTTGAATTCCTGCCTCAAGACATTTTAAAGGCAGGTATAGACAAACATAAATGATTACTTTCACAAATCCATTTTTCCCTTTCATTGCGGTTTATGAGCTGTGTGTTAGTGCTGGTTCCCTTGAGGACTATTTTTCTCATATGCTGTAACGGCAGCTCCAAGGTCGTACACTTCCAGATCAGGAAGTAAAGCCTTGATCAGGCTGCTGCCTGCCGCGGAGCGGTATCCAGAGGCACAATTGACCAGTATCGGCTTGCCGTTAGGTATGTCTGAAATACGTTTACTTAAATCCTGCAAAGGTATATTGATGGCATCTTTAAAAATCCCTTCTTCCTTCACTTCTTTGGGGCTTCTTACGTCTATAATCGTGTATTCGTTTTTTCCAGGATCAAAGTTACTGGTATTGAATTCATTAAAGTGCTCACCATTTAAATCATCATACACAAATGCGCCGCTGATATTCAGCTCATAACCGATTTTTGCCGTTTTCTGTATCAACTGGGTAAGACCACTTTCAGTTGCTGCAACCAGGTAGAAGGGCTGATCGGGCGCGATTACGCTACCAAGCCAGGTTTCGAATTTGCCGCCCTCCTGAATGTTAACTGCGTTTTTGATGAAAGACCTTTTAAAAACCGCAGCGGGACGGCCGTCAACAATCAGACTGCCCACAGCCGGACGAAAGTCCTTTTGCAGTTTTTTCACACCTGTTATCCCCTGTTGGAAAGCTGGTGCACCTTTTACATTCAGCCCCACATCATAAGGGAAGTATTTAGGGATAAACGGCAGGTCACTAAGCAGGGTCTGAATAAATTCAGCTTCATTCCTGATCTGAAAAGCGTAATTACTTTTCTTTTCTTCACCTATCGTAGAGCTGTTCGCATCACGAATGGCTTTACCACACAGGGAACCTGCACCATGTGTGGGATACACGATTACATCATCTGCAAGTTTAGCAAATTTTTCATGCACGGTATGATACATCATTCCCGCGAGTTTTTTTCTTTGTGCATGAACATCTTTTGCATAGTCACGCAGATCTGGCCTGCCAACGTCACCAATGAGCAGTGCATCACCCGAAAACACGGCAACATCTTTTCCGTCAACCTGAAATACCGCGGCGATATGATCTGGTGCGTGTCCAGGTGTATACAATGACCGGATAGTCACCTGATCTGACAGTTTAATGGTACTGCCCTCGTCAAATTTACTGTAGGGATAGGAAGGTTTACTCAGGCTGCTGGCGTAGATCACAGCTTTGCGGCTGTGGTGGATCTCAAGATGTGAACTGGTGAAATCTGCATGCGGATGCGTTTCAATTACGCCAATAATTTCAGCATTGTTCAGCTTTGCGAAGTCATAATATTGCTGAGGATCCCTTTCCGGGTCAACCAGAATGATTTTTTTATCTGCAAGCAATGCATAAGAAAAATGTGCCAGCCCTTTGTCTTTAAACTGTTCAATATGCCAGCCCTTTACTGTATTGGTTTTACCCAATACCCTGCCTGGTGCCAATAGCGACAAAACGCCTAACCCGGCTATATCCACTATAAATCTACGTCTTTTCATGACCTGGTTATTGCAGTACAAAATTAATCTTATCTACAGCCGTATTGCCTGTCTTTGGATCGTAGGCATAGATAAGCAGTTCATAATTACCTTTTTCTTTAACGCTTAAACTGCCTTCAAATATATTTGGTTCTGCAGTTAAATGTAGCGGTTCTTCACCAAGTTTAACGCCTTCTTTTTTGACAACTGCATTGATAGTAATATCGTCAGCATTCCACACCCCTCCTTTTGTGATCGGGCAGCCGCAGGTCATTGTTAAACTGGCTTTGAAAGTTAAAAGACCTTTTTTAACGGTATCAAGCTTGATCACCTGGTGTGTATTAGGATACAAAACATCAAGTATGAAACCTGGAACTTCAATTACAATCCCCTCTCCAAGTATAGGCTTTCCGGGTATAAGCCAGATTTGAGTGCTACCCTTTACTGCTGCACTTTTGCGGTTTATAGGTGCAAGCACTTCGATATCTACAAACGTTGGTTCGCTGATATTGATTGATGCTTCAAATTTGGCTGTTGTGCTATCTGTTAGCGACTGCCCGCGTGAGAACGGTTTTTTCATAATCAGGTCGGTATTGCCCGAGGTACCTGTAGTTAAACCCTTAGCAAGTATTTCACCTGTCAAATTGTTCCTCACAATAACATACGCACCGCCAATACCTGTTCCGATGAACTTGGCATCCTTAGCTTTGGCCCTGACAATTAATTTGGTAGATTGGGCATGGCTGTCCATGATGCAGCAGATAATCATGCTGGTGATTAATGTTTTAAACATACTTGTCTTTTTTGATTTTATATAATTGATAATAATTTGTTAGTGTTATACCTGCATTATAAACTTGCCTGGCTTCTGTCATATTTGACAGGATATTTTTTTATCACCCTGTCCAGTACCACATAAATTGAATCTTTATTTTCATTTAGGCCGTTAATGATAATCCGGTTAGCTGCAGGCCTGCTAAAGCTCCATACCAATGGACCTTCCTTATTACCCTGTTTACTTTTAGTGTTGTTCTTTTTCGCCGGAGCGTCACCTTCAGGCAATGAAGGACGGTTTTTGTCTTCCAAAAACAGTTTACGTTTTTTCAGATCTGCTGTGTAATAAAGAAATTTCCTTCCACCTGCGATCCCTGCCAGCTCATAACTTCTGTCAATATCTTTTGGGTTGGGTGTACCATTTGCCAGCGAAATGGAAAATGGCTTGTGCACCTTGTAAACCAGGGTACTCCACTTTTCAAATACCACACTCTGCCAGCGTACGGTGTCAAATGGAGAATAAGGAATTACTTTACCATTCAGCCTGAACTCGGTTACATTATAATATCCTGCAGCCTTCGGCAATCCCGGGGTCTTAGGTTCTTTCAGCTGCCCAACATGGTAATGAACATCGTACCTCAAAATACCAAAAAGGATTGTAAAAACAAATATAATGGCATATTTGGCCGTATAAAAGCGCGTTTTTGCCCCTTTGCTGTTGAACACGGGATAGTAATAACTTGCTTCCACATCCTGTTTTTTGATCAGAAGTTTCCATAAATTGGGTATATAATGAACCAATAAAAACAAAGATAATAGCACAAAATATGCACTGTAAACGTGTACACCACCATCATATGCAATGTTAGCATGCGCAATATTATACAACACCCCTGCTACCAGAACGGCACCAAGTGCTGTAGTACCCCTGAACAACATCAGTAAACCAGCTATAATTTCTACCAGTCCCAATACAATTTCATACCAGATGGAAACACCAACGATCTGCCAGTAAATCTTATAAGTATTGTAATCGCCGAAGTTTGTATCCAGATTGGAGATGGAAGGATCAGGCATTTGCATGGGGTAAAGTTTGAGGAACCCAAAAGCGATGATACCTATGGCAATACGGTAACGCACCAGTACCCGCAACCAGTAATATAAATCATTGTAGGCTTTACGTTTGCTTTTGCGCACCAGAAATGTCCATATTGCTGCACCCGCAAGTGCAACCAGTAAAGCTATCCCCCAGGAAACAAAGGCATATAAACCCCACCTGCCGCTGTCAGAATGAAGACTATAAAAGCCAACCCTATAACCTGTAAGGGTATTTAAAAAGGCAAAAAAAGTTTTTACTGAAAACAGTTTGCTGTACCAGGAGGGTTCAACCGGTATGATAAGCAGGGTAAAGAAAATAAATGATACCCGGAACAGAAACCTCTCTGCACTGCTCCATTCCTTTTTATTGTTTTGCCGGGCCAAAACTGGCTGGTCTACGGTAGCGAAAGTTAATGCGGTCATAATTCAGTTTTTAAATAGTCACTTGGTGGTTAATAGACTTTTACTGGTTTTCTGCGCCCTTTAAAGAGCAGGTATTCTTTGTTTAGTTTCTCCAGAACTACATGTAGCGTATCGTGCCTGTTGTTGGTCCCATCAAGCACTATCGTGGATGAATCAGGTCTTGAAAATGTATATACTTCAATATCCGCAGGAATATTCTTATTGGAAATGGTAATCTTATGCTTATCGGTTATATAACTATAGAAGGCCCGTCCACCGTTACCCTGAGACTCAAAATTTCGATTACGGTCCGCCTGGGCTTCTATTACCGGAGAACTCATATCAATAGGATAATTTTTATTGGCTTTTATACTCAGCACATTCCATTTTTCGAAAACTACGTCCTGCCATCTGGTGGTATCTGTTGCCGAATAGGGCAGCACCTTATTATTTACAGTGAATTCCTTAACATTGTATACGCCGTAGGCATTTGCTAACCCAGGCGTATCCGGATATGGCCATTTGCTTTTTGCGTAACTTGAATATGTGAGCACTCCATAGGCAAGTACGAACACTGCAAGTAATATTTTTACTGCGTAGCGCAGCAGCGAAACACTTTTAGTAAAAACGGGTTCAAAATCATCTGCCTTCGCATTACCTTCTATTACGAGCAGCTGAAAAAGGCGGGGTGTATCATAAGCGAGGATAAAAGCAGTCAACAATAACAGGTACACGCTGTACACATGCTGACCAAGCTGGTAGGCAAAATTGACGAGTACAATATTGATAAGAAAGGCTGCAGCAATGCCTGCACCAATGACAGCTGCAGGACGCCAGATGAGCAGCAGGCCTGCAGCAAGTTCTATGGCACCAAGCGTCTGTTCATACCCTCCTTTAGCCACGCCTGTAGACAAGTAATAGATTTTCCAGGGAAGGAAATCGCCATAAGCAGTATGCAGGTCACTTAACGTGGCGCCTGGCAATTGTACCGGAATCAATTTAATCACGCCATATCCTATCAGTGCAAGAGCGAGACGGTACCGTACAATCACCCGCAACCAATAATATAGTTGTCCGTCATCTTGTTTTGTACCTGAACGGGTGCGTTGCGAAATAAAAGCTGCGGCAAGGGCAGCCAGCAATGCAACACCCCATCCAGCGTAACTCGTTATACCCCAGCCTGAAGTGACGAACAGACGTGGAACATAGTTACTCAGTTGAAAGAGATCCTGGAAGTGCAGATCTGAAAGATTAAAAGATAATATCTTTTGATAATAGCCAGGATCCAGTGGAATAGTCAGCAGCAATAAAAATATAGAGATGGTCCGGAACAGGAAAATTTCTAACCTGCTCCATTCCTGCTTTTCTGTATGTAATGTAGTTAGCGTACGCATACCTTTAAAGATTAGATGTTGATTAGTTGTATCCGGGATTTTGTTTAAGGTTAGGATCTATCAGCAATTGAGCGTAAGGAATTGGCAGCAATAACTTGTTATGATCTGTAATACCCAGCACCGCGCCTGCCCTGCCTGTTCGGATCAGATCATACCAGCGGTGATTTTCAAAAGCAAATTCCAAACGGTTTTCATTTTCTATCGCCAGTAAAAGATCTGCTTTAGTTTGGGCAGCAGTAGGAGCAAGTCCTGCCCTCGTTCTAACCGCGTTCAGGTCGGCCGCAGCACCTGTATAGTTGTCCTGTTGTGTTCTGGCTTCAGCACGGATAAGGTACAATTCTGAGAGTCTTATCAAATAAGCAGGATCTGTACCTGACGTCCTGTAATACAGGTTTCCGTAGTTCCTTGTCACCCCAGATATCACAAGTGTATTAATTAGGGTCCTTCTGTTTCCTCCCGTTACAGGATCTGTGAGCAAAGCAGCGACAGCTGCTGTCGGAATAACCCAACCTACGCCTCCAAGAGTTGTTGGCTGCCAGTTATATCCCTGCGTGTTGGTTGCATTAGTATTGTAATATAATTCCAATACCGATTCCTGCGTAGCAGTAGCATTATTTGCAAAAAAAGCATTGTAAGGGGCAATTAAGGCATAATTGTTATCAGCAATCAGCTTGCTTGCATTCAACTCGGCATTTTGCCAGTCGCCCTGGTACAAGGCAAACCTTGCATGCAGTGCAAAAGCAGTTTTCTGGGTTGCCCTGATCCTATTGGTGGTAGCTGGTAACAGACTTTCTGCCTGGGTTAGATCCTTCAATACCTGTGCATAGGTTTCTGCCAGGGTACTTCGCGGCACCTTAGTTTGGTCTGTTGCAGAAGCAGTTGGTGTTAGTACCAATTGCACCCCACCCCAGGTTCTGGCCAGGTCAAAATAGCCAAGGGCCCTTAAAAAATATGCTTCGCCGAGTAACTGGTTTTTTAATGTTGCAGAAAAGTTGGGCGTTACCGGCAGGTCCGGCACTTTCGCCAATACGTTATTGGACCTGTTTATTACGTTGTAGATGGCCGACCAGGAGCTGGAAAGTGCAGCAAGATCTGAAATCACTGCGTGATTGCTAAGCTGCTGATTTACGGTCTGCGATCCCACATACTGGATATTGTCGCCAGAGAAGAAACCCAGGGTCTGAAAGGTATACCCATAGTAATCATTAGATTCCAGTGCGCTGTATATCCCTCTTACTGCGGTTTGTGCAGACACGCCGTCAACGATGGTCTGGTCGTCTGATACAAAATCTTTAGGACTAACCTCCAGAAATTTTTTGCATGAAAAGGATGTTGTGACCAGTAATATATATAATCCGAAGAGTAAGATTTTTGAAGTTTTCATTTTTATGATGCTAAGAGTAAAGAATTACAGGGTTACGTTGAGGCCAAACTGGTAACCCCGCGGTTGTGGCGGTGTACCAAATGAGCCGAGGCCCTGTGCGTTTGGATTAGAGGTAACACTAGATTCAGGATCACCAGTATATTTGGTCCATAACAATAAATTAGAGCCCACAAAGTACAGGCGTACACGGTTGACCTTAATTTTGGAAAGGACCGATTGCGGAAGGTTATAACCGAAGGACAGCAGCTTTAACCTGAGAAAAGAGGCATCTTCAAGATATCTGGAACTCTGGTCTACCGTATAATTTGTACCAACAGAAGTAAACCTGGGTATATCGGTGATATCTCCCGCCTTTTGCCACCTTTTGAGGGCTTTCACAACTACGGCACCGCTACTCGGGTTACGCTCGCGGAAATACCTGTTCAGGTTTAAAGCTTTGCTGCCATACTGGAAGGTGAACAGAAAGCTCAGATCAAAATTTTTATAGCTGAAACTATTATTGAGCCCGCCGAAAATTGTGGGATAGGCGTTTCCAAGAATTTTCCTGTTGGCGGCGCTTACCGTACCATCGGCAGCCTGCCCCTCAAATACTGGCGCACCTGTATTTGGATCAACATATAACTGGTTATACAGCCAGAAAGAATTCATCGAATATCCTTCTTTCATGATCACCCAGTCGCGCGTGTATTGTGTGATCTGTGCAGGAAGTTTTGTGATCCTGTTTTTGTTCCCCGCAAAGTTCAGACTGGTTTTCCAGGTAAAATCATTGGTAATAATGTTAGAGGTATTGATACTGACTTCATAACCTTTATTATTCATCTCCCCTTCATTTGCCCAATACGTTGAGAAACCAGATGAGGAAGCAATTGGCATCTGCAGCAATAAACCGGTAGTCTTTTTATTATAGACATCCAGCGTCAGCGAGATCCTGTCCTTTAACAGGCCGATATCCAACCCTATATTGGTTTGTGTGGTTTTTTCCCATTTCAGATCTGAATTGCCTAATTGCACCGGGCCTATACCAGGCAGTGCGCTTCCAGGTACATCAGCATAACTGCTGCCACCGGTCCATAGTCCCTGAGAGGCAAAATTATTGATTCCTGCCTGGTTTCCGGTTATACCAAAAGATCCGCGAAGTTTTAATTCGCTTAACCAGGTGGCATTTTTTAGGAAGGATTCTTCCTTGATGCGCCATCCTGCAGAGAAGGCGGGGAAGTATCCCCATTTACTATTGGCACCAAATTTTGACGAACCGTCAGAACGTGCACTTACACCCAGATAATACCTGCTTTTGTAATTATAGTCGGCCCTTCCAAAAAAAGATGCAAGTGTATATTTTGTCCAGGTTTGTCCCGATGTACGTATCGATGCAGAAGAAATATCCTGAAAGTTGTCGTTGGCAAAACCTGTACCTTCAGCAGAAGTTAGCTTAAGGATGTTGCTCTGCAGCGAATTTCCTACGAGGAAATTCAAATGATGATCGCCCAGATTTTTTTGGTAGCTGAGCGTTTGTTCATTGATCCAGGTACTGTTTTGTGTAATAGCAGAAGTTGCGTTACCGCCTACTGCTTTTCCGATACTGGTGAGCGTGTTCCAGTAAGCGGATTCGTCATATTGATCATAATCTACACTGAAATTGGTTTTGAACTTTAGCCCTTCAGCTATTTTTGCTTCAGCGTACACGTTTCCCACATATCTTAAGCTCACTGCATTTACATTGTAGTTGTCCATCAGCACGTATACATTGTCGGCACCTGTTGAAGTACCATCTTCTGCATATTTCGGGGTATAAGTAGCGGTGCTGATTGCGGAATTCCACAGGTTTACCTGCGGGCCGTCGCCAGTCCTAGCCTGGTTGCGGTAACTTCTTGACAAACTGTTGCTTAATCCAAAAGAAATGTGGTCGTTTAAGTGATGATCAAAATTAAATTTAAGACTAGTTCTGGAAAAAGTAGGCACCCTGATCAGACTTTCCTGAGAGGTATGACCAGCGCCTACATAAAACCTTGATTTGTCGGCACCCCCCTGAATGGAAAGGTTATAATCCTGTACCAGGCCATGCTGAAGAATATCGCCTATCCTGTCATAGGTTTGCTGCTCTTCAGGCAGGCCCTGACCGCCTTCTGCCCTTGGGCGAAAAGGCCTGTTGCTGAAAGTCTGATTAAGCGAAGGCCTGTCAATACCAGAATTGATCCAGTATTCATTGGCGAGCGTAGCCATTTCCGGACCTGATGCCAGTTGAGGAAGTGTGGATTTGTCTGCTTCGACCCAGCCGTTTGACACATCCAGGTTGACCTTTGTTTTTGCGTTATAGTTACCGCGCTTTGTGGTTACGATGACCACTCCATTCGCCCCCCTCGATCCGTATATTGCTGTGGCAGAAGCATCTTTAAGTACTTCTATGCTTTCTATATCAGATGGATTGATATCTGCAAGGGGCGATGTGGTCCTTCCGCCAAGACTTGCTGTCTGAAGACTGGTATTGTTTAGAAATACCCCGTCTACAATATATAACGGGTCACTACTCGAATTGATGGACGTGGTTCCCCTCACCCGCACAAAAATACCCTCACCGGGGATACCAGAGTTGGTACTGATCTGTACCCCCGCCGCCTTCCCCTGCAGTTGTCCGTCAAAACTGGCAACCGGCGTTTTGTTTACTTCAGCAGAACTGATTTTGGAAATAGAACCTGTGACATCACCTTTTTTCTGTGTTCCATAACCTACAATTACTACATCCCCCAATTGGCCTACCGAGGATTTAAGGGGGATGGTTACCGGACTTCCATTAACGCTGATTTCGGCTTTCTCATAACCTACGATACTAACCGAAAGGGTATATGGAAACTTTTGGCCGGTTATAAAGCTAAATTGTCCCGTTTCACTGGTGGCCACTGAATGTGTTGTTCCTTTGATGCGTACCACAACGCCAGGTACCGGCACCTTGGTATCGGCATCTATTACTTTGCCGTATAACTTTGAATTGATTACCGGAACGTCTTTGTTTTGGGATCTGGAACTGAAAGGTAGTGTAAGCAGCAGTAAAAGGGCGGGTAATATTGAAGTACTGTAGCTTTTTAAAGGATGGACGTGTTTGCGCTGGAGAAAAATTCCCATATATTTAAATGTTTTATGTTAATACTAGTTATTCGTAAAACTGCAGATGCGGATCAGTTAGTGATTGGCGTTACGCTGATCCGTTATCTTAACCACCGGCAAGGCTTCCTTGCCGGTGTGATTTAAAAGTGTTGATGGTTCTCAATTCATGATTACAGGATTTTGTGCCGGCAAAAAAACGGCATATGTTTACAGCAGCAATGGCAGTTGCTTAGGTCAAATAAAAAGAAATGTGCTGGGATAATAACGCGTTAACAACAACAGGACTGACAGTTGCAAGCCCGAAAAAAGAGCACAGTATCAGGGGTAAACAGGTCCGGGAATGTAGTTGTAAAAGTTTTCATGTTGAAAAGTTTGCAACGCAAATATAAAACAAATATTATAATATACTAATTTAGTAGTATTTATTTTAATCGATTTATAAAGAGAATGTAAACCGTTGTTTTATTGGTAATTCACCCTCACCTATAGCCTTTTAGTATTTAGTAATGGCATTGCTTGTCTACCTTTCGCTTAGATAGTGGTGCCATAAGATCATGGTAGCTACAGTACGGTACGGTTTCCATTGTTCTGCAAGGATCAGCAAATCTTCCCTGGGAGTAGTCAATGGCAATGATTTCAGATTTTTCAGGGCATTTACCGCAGCAAGATCACCGACAGGAAAAATGTCTGCGCGCTGCAACACGAACATCAGGTAAACATCCACGGTCCAGTTACCTATTCCTTTTAATGCGGTAAGTTCTTTACGGATTTCGTCGTTCTCTTTGTATTCAAAACCTGGCAGATCGATTTGGCCGCTTACCAGTGACTCTGCCAGGTATTTGATGTATGCTGTCTTTTGGCGACTGAAATAACATTCCCTCAATTCCTCATCTGTTAACAACAGTATTCTTACCGGTGTAATCTCCTGCACATGTGCCTTAAGTTTATTAAGGGCCGCCAAGGCGGACGCTATTGATACCTGCTGCTCAAGAATAATATGGACCAGGCTTTCAAAAGTATTGGGCCTGCTCCAAACCGGTGGATAACCATACTTTACAATGACCGCGGCAAGATCAGCATCGTGCAGGGCGAGCTGATCACAAATGGTGTGTAAGTTTGAAGAATTAAATCTTGTTGAAATCAAAGTTTTGGTCTTCTGAGGTATCCCTCATCATTGAAATGGCCGTGGCTATAAAATCCGTCTTCCTGTTGCAGTTCATTCATTAAATCAACTACATGCTCGGCGGTACCAGTAAGTACTTCACGTATTTCAAATTCAATTGCCGGGGTAATTTTTCCCTTTTCATAAGCTGGCAGTAAGGGCAACCTATCAGAAATGGCCTCTGTTAACAGCACTTCATCATCGGTTTCATGTAATGTTACCAGACCGATAGGTATCAGTACATATTTTTCTTCATCGAGCTCATAGCCGTCCAGATCAGTAACAATATATCTTACTTTAAAAGACTCTTTGTCGAAGATCAGGTCTTCAACCTCACCTATATAGTCTCCTGATGAATCGAAGATCTCCCATCCCGTGATATCTGGCTGGTCTTCCGCAATTTCAAAGTCGCTGTTGCTTAACTCCTGTAAGCGTTCATATTTAACATCTTCCTGTTCCATTTTCTTATCAATTATAGATTACTGTATAACTTATATACATCCTGCATATAACCTTTGTTTCTCAAAAATAGTTTCAAATAATAAGGTCGATTGTAGCGTAATTTGTCCCGAAAAGTAAGGAAAAGCTTATTGTGCCACTGCTTTCCTTTTTCTGAACCTCTTGAACTGTCCCATGTGCTCAGTGGGGATAGAGTCTCCCAACAATTTCCCCCAGGGTTTTAACCCATCTATGCGGTCAAAAACGATTTTAAGCACGGCAATAAATGGGATCGAAAGAAACATTCCCGACACACCCCATAGTGCTGCGCCCATCAGAACAATCACAATGGAAATAAGCGCGTTGATCTGAACCTTAGAAGAAACAATCCTGGGTACCAGGATATTATTATCAATAAACTGGATCAGCGTATATGCTGCAATGATGAGCAATTGTGTAGTAAAACCGTCCAGTGTCACAGTTGCCATCAGCACAGGAAGGGCAATAGCAATAATACCGCCGATGTATGGCAAGAGATTTAATATGGCGCCGATTACACCAATGAGGATAGCATTAGGTACACCAAGTATCAGTAAAGCTGCCGAATTCATAACAGCAACAATTGAAGTCTCAATGAGCAGGCCAACGATGTAACTTTGAATTGCAGCTTTCGTCTCCGTGATTATTTCCATTACTTTACTTTGGTTTTCTTCAGAAAACACTTCAAATAAGAAATTCAGGATCAATGTTTTGTACAACATGATCAAAAAGGTATAAACAGGGATCAGTAACACGACACTTAACATGCCCAGCACACCGCTTAAAGTTTGGCCCAACATTGCCTTACTGCTGTTGGCAGCGTCGTTTAACATTTGAACCTGCTTTTTGGAGGAAAGCCCGAACTGTGTTTGCAACCATTGCTGGGTAGTATGGAATAACTGTGATAATTTGAGTTTGATTGCATCGAGATCGTTAAAAAAATGTGCAACCTGCGATGAAAGAAAATAAAAGAGCAACACGATTACCACCACGGCAATGAGCATCGCAATAGAAATACTTACAATTTTCGGAAAAAATCTCTCCAGTCGCGTGGCCAATGGGTTCAACAAAATCGCAATGAGGGTAGCAAAAGCGAGGGGCACGAGGATATCCTGAATAACATATAAGATATATACTGTGATTACAAGACCCAGTAAAATTATAGGCGCCTTGATATAGAAAGGGTATTCTTTGTTCATTTGGTTATTTTAATTGAGATAGTAACATGCCCTTTCCTAAATAGTTTTCGACATAAATATATAATTATCAGGCAATAACAATACTAACTATTATTATCATTTATACACAGGAAATACAAATATACCTGAGTGTGGATTACTCACAGATTGTGCAAAATTATTACATACAACAAATGATAAAAATATGTAAATTGTTAATCAGAAAGACAACGACAAAAAGTCCTGTGAGCGGGTAATCCACGAAGGGCAGGCACAGCATAAATCAAACAAGGAGGATTCATTAAATGATCCTCCTTGTTTTTTAGATAAGGTTTTATAACAGAACCTAATTACAGTGCTATTTTTTTGCCACCCTGTAAAACCTTCCGCTATCTGTTACCGCATATAGTGCACCATCTTTGCCTACTGTAACGGCCCTGAAACGTTCTCCTTCATCTTTGAGTAACCTTTCTTCAGCCACCACCTTGTTGTTTTTAATGACCAGTCTTACAATATGCATGCTGCTGAGACCACCTACAAACAAATTGCCTTTCCATTCGGGAATAGCATTGTTGTTATAAAACACAATTCCTGATGGCGAAACAACAGGGTCCCAATAATAAACAGGTTGCTGCATTCCAGCTTTCTGCTGAATTCCATCGCCCACTTTTCCTCCGCTGTATTCTATTCCATAAGTGATCACTGGCCAGCCATAATTTGCCCCGGCACGTATAATATTTATTTCGTCGCCGCCCCTTGGCCCAAATTCTGATTCCCACAATTCGCCGGTTATGGGGTTCATTGCTAAACCTTCAGGGCTGCGCAACCCATATGCAAAAATCTCTGGTCTTGCATCAGCAGTTTTAGCAAACGGGCCACCAGGAACAGCTTTTCCATTTTTAGTGATATGAATAATTTTGCCCAGGGCAGAGTTTAATGCCTGGGCCTGCATACGGATATCATTACCAGAACGTTCGCCAGTGCTTACAAAAAGATTTCCATTTTTATCAAACACTATCCGTGACCCGAACTGCAGACTTCCCCTATAAGCTGGAGTTGCACGGTAAATCACTTCTATGTTTTCTACCTTACTTTCATCGGCAGATAGTTTTCCTTTAGCAATTGCAAGTAATGAACCACCTGCTACCTTCTCAGAATAATCCCAGTATATCATCCTGTTCGAGGCAAACTGCGGATCAATATTTACATCCAGTAAACCACCCTGACCATCAGGAACCACAGCTGGTAAGCCAGTGATCTTTTTTACTACTTTTCCTGCGGAGGTGACAATACACATCGTACCCAGCTTCTCTGTGACCAGGAAGCGGCCATCAGGCAGCGGACATATTGCCCATGGATGCCCGAGGGTCTTGTTGAGCAGCTGTACAGTTAAAGGTGTTTTGGTTTTTATGCCCCGTACGCGGGTCTGACCGGCAAAAGCGGGCTTGTATCTGGTATTAGGCGACTCCTTTTCTACAGGATCAGCGGCACCACTACCTGCGGCGGACTGCCCATATACGGTACCAGCGGTAACCAGTTTAGCAATCATGAGTGTTCCAAGCACCAACGCTTGTTTGTAGATAAATGACATAGAATATCAGGTTATAATGATAAAACTCAATTTACATAATATTCCAGATGCTTTAAGCGAGAAAAACAAGAATATTACAGTGGTCCGTACAATTTGGCCATGCGGACCTCCGTTTCCATCTATTTGCAAGCAGTGGAATAAAACCTATCTTCGTAATTATTTATCCATATGATTAAACATATTTTCAAAACCGCCATACTTGGGCTCAGCCTCTCTGTCGTCAGCCTTCAACTATCTGCCCAAACTGTGACAGAACCACAGGACACGCCAGCAGAATGGTCTAGGGCTTATACACCTTTTCAGCTTGCAGGCAATTTATATTACGTTGGTACGTATGACCTGGCATGTTACCTCATCACTACATCAAAGGGCAACATCCTGATCAACACAGGACTTGCGGCTTCAGCTTCACTAATCAAAGCCAATATAGAAAAACTGGGATTTAAATTTGCAGACACTAAAATACTTTTAACCACACAGGCACATTATGACCATATGGGAGCGATGTCCGCAATCAAGCAATCAACAGGTGCCCGCATCATGGTTGATGAAAAAGATTCGGATGTTCTGGCTGACGGAGGAAGTTCTGATTATGCGCTTGGCGGTAATGGAAGCACTTATCAACCCGCAAAGGCTGACCGTTTACTCAAAGACGGCGATACTATTAGCCTGGGCAATATGAGACTTGTGATGCTGCACCACCCGGGCCACACTAAAGGATCCTGCAGTTTTTTATTTGATGTGAAAGATAAGACCAGGGCATATCGTGTTTTGATAGCCAATATGCCAACTATCGTCACTGAAAAGAGCTTTTCGACAATCGCGGGTTATCCGGACATTGCAAAAGACTATGCGTACACCCTTTCATCCATGAAAAAACTGTCGTTCGACCTGTGGTTTTCTTCACATGCCAGCCAGTTTAACCTTCACCGTAAACATAAACAAGGCGACCGCTATAATCCTTTAGTGTTTGCAGACAGGAAAGGATATGATGCTGCAATCGAGGACCTTGAGAAACAATTTCAAAAACATCCTTAAATCTTCAAAGAAATATCTGCCAAAAGATATCTCAATATCAACATATCTTAGTATCATTGCACCATTGTATAAAGATATAATGATATGAAGATAATTGCTGTTATTAACCATAAAGGCGGAACAGGAAAGACAACCTCTACGCTGAATATTGGCGCCGGACTGGCCCGTGCAAAGAAAAAGACTTTACTAATTGATATTGATCCGCAATCAAATTTAACGGAAGGCCTGGGATTAAGGGACGTTCAGACATCAATTTATGATAGCATAAAAAATGATACCCCCCTCCCTATCGTATCCATATCGGAATATCTAGATATTGTGCCTTCATCCCTTGACCTTCTGGGTGCGGAAATTGAACTGGTATCCAGACTGGGACGAGAGACTATTGTGAAAAGATTGCTGAAAGCAGTTCCTCAAAAATATGATTATATACTGATCGACTGCGCCCCGGCTTTAGGAATGCTTACCGTTAACGCATTGGTTGCCGCGGATACAGTATTAATTCCGTTAGAAGCGGAGTATTTTGCCTACCGCGGAATCGACAGGCTGGTAGCTATCATTTCCGATGTAAGAACACATTACAATGAAAACCTTACGATTGGTGGTGTGTTCATTACCAAAATAAATCCTAGAAGGGTAATAACTGAACAGATTACCGGAAGCATTAAAAAGTATTTCGAGGATAAATTGTTTAAAACCTCCATCAGAATAAACGTAGCACTTGTAGAGGCACAGTTAAAGGGAATAGATGTTTTTGAATATGCCCCGGCATCTAACGGAGCGCTTGACTATGCTGACCTGACAGATGAAATTTTAGTAAAACTATAACATTATGGCAAAGAAAAACCTAAGCGGCATAGAAGACAATGTCAAAAATTTAGGAGGCGTATCTGCCTTATTTAATTCACCTTCAAGAGAAGAAGCGACAAAAGCTGAGAACCAGTCAACACCTGCCGATGACGAAACGGTCACCTATCCCTTAAGACTGAAGAAAGGTGCCTTGAAAACCTTGAAAATCCTTGGTGCGCAGCGAGGCGTAACCGTTAGGGAGCTTATTATGTCAGTGATTGAAAAGGAATATGACCTCTAAGTACTTCACGCAAACAATTTCGATCAAAAGCAGTTGTTTCAGCAGATGAAACTAAGCTTAATTATCTTTTCCTGCATTGTGCCACTGTCCCTTGCAGCACAGCAACCCGTTAAAAGTAAATACAACCTGTTCAGGCCTACGCCAAAAACTGAGATGAGGGATATGGATACGGATCGTCCTGATGTCACAGAATCGCCATTTACGGTAGATGCAGGTCATATTCAACTAGAAACCGATCTGTTGAAATTTGAGAAGGAAAAGTCTGAAAGCACGCTGACAAAAACTACATTACTTAATCAGTTGAACGTGAAAATCGGGTTAACGAATAGTACTTCGGTACAGGTGAACCTCCCGTCTTATGGTATACAGCGTGAAACGGATGTGGAAAGTGGCGAACGTACTAAATCGACGGGCATTGGTGACTTAACTTTGCGCGTTAAACAAAACCTGACCGGTAACGACCATGGTAATTTTGCGATTGCAGTTTTACCGTATTTAAAATTCCCTACGTCAAAGCTGGACGATGAAAGCCGATATGAAGGCGGTATCATCATTCCTTTTCAAATCAAACTTCCCCATGATTGGAAACTCGGGATGGAACTTGAAGGCAGCCGCCTTAAAGACAACGAAGGAAGACAGATGCACAACGAATTTCTACAAGCCCTTACCGTAAGCCACGAATTGCTAAAACATTTGCAGGGAATTGCAGAAACCTATTATAGCTACGACCTCAAAAAACATCACTGGTCAAACTTTTTGAACGCTGCAATGCAATTTGACGTACTGGATAATCTCAAACTGGATGCCGGCCTGAACTATGGTATCCAATATGATGCATCAAATACCTATTTCATAGGTGCATCTTTCAGGATGTAAACAACAATTCTGCTGGCATTTAAAATTTAATTATTTTCTATAGGAATCTGGAACCAAAACTCAGAACCCTCATTCTCTATACTATCTACACCTATTGTTCCACGGTGCCTGCTAATAATTTCCGCGGAAATGTAGAGACCTAACCCCAGCCCGGAAATCATTGAAGTAGCATCGACCACGCGGAAAAACCTGTCAAAAACTTGTTTGGTTTTACTCTTGGGTATACCAATTCCAAAATCTTTTACCGTGACCCTGATATCGCCGCCAATCATTTCTGTATATACTACCGCAGTCTTTGTATTTGGAGAATACTTAATTGCATTTGACAGAAAATTATGGATGACCTGTTCTATCCTGTGCTGGTCTCCATAAACTTCGATATCATCAGCTTTCTCCAGAATGATGGTACTGTTATCAGCACCATGAATATCGCCAATACATTCTTCAAGTAAATTTTTGAGGTTAAACCGCGAAAAATTGAACTGCATTTTGCCTGCCTGTATCTTCGTGACGTCCAGCAGATCGTTTACCAAAGAAGTCAGGTTACCCAGCTGTCTGGTTGCCTTCTCAATAAATCCGAGCATCGGACTACCTGAATTACTTTTTTGTGCCAGTCTTAGTGCCAGCTGTAAAAAGCCCTGTATACTGGTGATTGGTGTTTTCAGTTCGTGGCTCGCGATACTCATAAATTCATCCTTTCTCAGCATGAGTTCTTTCGTGGCCTGTTGTGCTTTGATGAGGTCAGTTACCTCAAAGCCAAAAAATGCAATACCATCTATCTCACCATTATCTGCAAAAACAGGAGCATGTATGTAATCAAACCAATGTTCTTTTATTTCATTGGTTACCGGATCAGACTTTATAAAATGATGGGTTTTCTCAACAAACGTTTCGCCGGTTTGCAGCACGCGGTCTTCAATTTTCTGAATTTCAGGATCGCTGGTATGTAACCCCGGCGAAGCCGACGGCTTTCCAAGGTATTCTGCTTCTCCATTGAAGTCAATAAAAGCATTATTGACAAACTCATATACTAAATCGGCCCCTCTTCTGATACTGATTAACGCTGGGGCGTTTTTGAAAATGCTGTAAAACTCATCCTGTTGTTTTTTAATCAGTTTTTGCAACTCATTACGGCGTTCTTCCATGCGTTTCTGCTCAGTAATGTTAATCACATAAGTGACCAGCTCGGTGTCGTTAGATTCATCCAGGATGGCAGAACCTACAAGCACCGAAATATGGCTGCCGTTTTTACAGATAAATTCCTTTTCAAACGGATGACTAACACCATGATTTCTTACCTGTGAAAGGGCTTCTTCAGTGATGTGCAGAAATTCGGGGGGCGTGATATTATTCAGATAAAGTGAATTGGAAAGGTCATCCCTTTTGTAACCAATCATATCCAGATAGGCATCGTTTGCATCTTCAATAAGGCCTGTTTCCAGATCAGAAAACACCATACCTATTACATTGGAATCAAACACCTTCCTGAATTTCCGTTCGCTGGAGCTCAGTTTGGTTTCTACCTCAATAAGTTTGGTAATATCTACCATGGTGCCGACCATCCGGAAAGGGGTGTTAAAATCATCATGCATAATCGTTCCCCTGTCCAGAATTATCGCATAACTACCGTCAGCTTTTTTAACCCTGTACTCTGCAGACCACTGCTTTTTATTATCGTTGATCGCGCCGAAAACACTTTCTTTTACAGCCGCTACATCGTCCTGATGTATCTTATCAAACCAAAAACCAACCGTACTACTTTCATTGCTTGCATCATAACCAAACATGGAGGTGAAGTTGTCACTGCGCCACATGGTATTGCTGACCAGGCTCCAATCCCATATGGTATCATTAGTGGCACGGGATACCTGATTAAATCTTTCCTCACTTTCAGAAAGCTCCCGCGTACGTTCGCTAACCTTATGTTCAAGATCGGTATTCAGCTTTTTGAGCGTTTCCCTGGTTGCTATGAGCTCGTTATAATTCTTTCTTAGTTTTAAAGCCGCAGCTTTTTGATCTGTGGTGTCTGTCAGTGTTGCCGCAAAACCGTCAGACATTTTTACCGCCACCATCTGGTACCATCGCTCATGCAGTGAAAATTCATGTTCGATCGCGACACCCTTTTCTACCAGATTTACATATTTTTGAAACAGGTTACCGTCGCAAAGCTCGGGAAGCTGCTTTACCAACAGCGCGTCTTTAACGTCTTCTTTGCTTCTTCCGAGTAAACTTATTGCCGCATCATTGCTCGAAACACATTTAAAGTCGGTGATAAAGTGGTCCTGATTACGAACCGCGGTAAAAGCAAGAATACCGTTCAGGCTGGCATTGAATACCCCGCTGATAATATTATTAAGTTCTGTAATCCGGGATATGTCAACAAAAGTGATTACCACCCCATCATTTCGCCTGTCTTTTCTCAAATAGGGCATAATGCGCATTAAGCTTCTGTCGCCACTTTTAAGGAGTACCTCTTTTTCAACGATATGATTAGAAAGCAATACTGAACGGATATCCGCAGAAAGATTATCTGCTTTGATATTGTTGGATATATGTTCAATTGACCTGCCAATATCAGCGTCAATCAGGTTTACCATGCTCGTAGCAGCGGGATTAAACTTTCTAATGTAAAGTCCGGCGTCCAAAAACACCTGTCCGATGTCTGTGCTTCTGAAATAATTGTCAAGGTCATCATTCAGGTCAACCAATTCCTTGATCTTGATCTGGTGCTCTGTATTTAATGTATGTAGCTCTTCATTAAGGGATTGAAGTTCCTCGTTACTGGATTGCAGCTCTTCGTTGGCCGATAACAGCTCTTCATTGGTAGACTGCAATTCTTCATTTGTAGTCTCCATTTCTTCCACTGCCATCTGCAGGTTGCTGCGCGTTTCATTCAGCTCGGCCTCCAGCTCGTAAATATATTCATTGTGTTGATCACCCGATAAAACTGCCAGGTTCAGCTCTTCCTTTTCCGGGATAATTTCAGCTATACTTTCAGAAAAAATCACCATAGTATAAGTGTCTTCAGGGCCGGGGGGCTGGATAGATACATTCAGGTATACATCATTTTCAGCACGGTGGATGCGCAGCCTGTTGATCTGAACCTTGATTTTCTCCTTCCAAACCTTCCTTAGTGCATTATTCAGCACAATGGAAATTTCCTTGGGTACCATTTTAAGGATGTTCAGCTCAATTTTTTGATCGGGTAAGGACAGAAACCGCCTGTAATTACCAACGGCTTCCTGTATGACATAGTCCTTATCAATAAAAACACCAACATAACCAAGGTCTGCCGTGATGAATTTGTTAAAACGTTTTTCAACTTCGGTGAGCGGCTGTTCAGTCACTGCAGTCCTTTTGCTTCTTTCCTGTTGAGAAAGCAATCTTCCGCCTGTGTTGTAGGTATTGAAAGATGAATAGTTAATTTTTCCGGATTTCTGATAAAACTTCCACTTGCCAGAGATCTCGGTGATACCTTCTTTAATAGGATTAGCCGTTTCGCTGGACCCCAGAAAAAGGTATCCACCATCATTTAAGGAAAAATGAAAGGTAGACAGAATTTTATCCTGAAGGATATTATTCATATAGATCAGCATATTCCTGCAACTGACCAGGTCATTTTTTATAAATGGCGGAGATTTTGTGACATCGTGTTTTGCAAAAACTATTTGTTTTCTGATTTCAGGGATAACACTGTAAAACTTACCCTCCCTTACAAAGTATTTCCTGAGAATAGCCGGCGAAATTTCCTTAGCTATACTTAAAGGATATTGATTCCTGGCTGCGATTTCGATACTCTCTTCGTCAATATCAGTAGCAAAAACTTTTACCTCAATATTTTTATCCAGCCTTTCCATGCATTCATTGATGCTGATGGCAATTGAGTAAGCCTCCTGACCGGTACTGCAGGCACACACCCATACTTTGATGGTATCTTTACCTGATTTGCCTTTGATAATATCTGGAAGGATGTCCTTACCCAGCATTTCAAAACATTGCCTGTCCCTGAAAAACTTTGTAACCCCTATCAGAAAATCCTGCCCAAGAATACCTACCTCTCCGTCATTGTTCTTCAAAAACCGTACATATTCGTCCAGTCTGGTAAAGCCATTTTCGTTCATCCTCCGTCCGATTCGTCTGATGATAGTAGCGGTTTTGTAAAGATGAAAGTCGTGCCCGCTTTTTGCGTGCACCAGCGTAAAAATTGCATCAAGCAACTCTTCGTCGATGCGCCCGTCCTGTAACACTTTGACTGGTTCCTCATTGACATAGTTGAACAGCTCTTCATAGATTCGTTCCGGAGGGAGTATAAAATCTGCATCACCCGATGATATAGCACTATTGGGCATACCATCAAACTTCGCTGTTGCAGGATCCTGTACGATCACCATTCCACCATATTCTTTAATACTGCGGATACCTTTAGTACCATCAGTTCCTGTGCCAGAGAGAATAATCGCTATTGCTTTATCTTTTTTATCCGCTGCAAGTGTATGCAGGAAAGTATCAATAGCTGTGTTGGGGGCCTTAATCAGTGATTTATTCGCCAACTTTAAGCGTCCCTTATTCACAGTCATCAATTTATTATTTGGAATAATATATACGCAATCCTGCTGGATTGCCATATCATGTGCCGCTTCAAACACCTTCATATGGGTGTGTTTGGCTACCAGTTCTACCAGCAGGCTTTTATAGTCAGAAGAAAGGTGCTGTATGACAATGAAAGAGAAACTTGAGCTCTCTGGCATGTGGTCAAAAAACTCGTGGATAGCCTCAAGGCCTCCCGCGGAAGCACCGATAGCAACAATATATTTGTCGTACCTTATATTTAAACCCTGATCTTTAGATTCAGCTCTGCTCATGAAATTATTGTAGTAATTGTTTTGCCCGGAATTCAAAAAGGAAGTTCCGTAATGATTCAGCAACCTCAAGTTCCTGACTTGTCCATGGAAGCGAGTGCTGGGAAACCGTTTGTTTCCACAATTCAAACGAGTTGCGCGGATGGTAAACTTTGCTATCCTTTTCAAAGTTGATAGCCATGTTAGGATTCCCTCCCCAACTGATGTCTTCAATCAGCTCAGGTCTGAAACATACCACAAAATCTGCCTTATTTGTATTGATTGGTATAAATATCAGGCCGCTTACACGGTCGGCATACTCCTCGGCCTCTGTGTACAAGCCCGCGATATAGTCTGTAGAGAAAACTTCATTTAAGTTTTTACCTTCCAGCCAAAGCAACAGGTTTTCAAGTTCGTCGTTCCCTGGAACACGCCCCGTACTCTCGGTTTTTCCATTAAGCACCAGCACCGCTCCGGTGGCACCAAACAACGACATTATGTTGGCATCATGATGGTTCAGGAGGCCGGTTGCGAGGTCTCCATCAGAATAAACCTGATCAGTAAGCGCTACCCGTTTTTGCTGTAGCTCCTGGGCGATATGATAATGTTCTTTATTGATCAGGAGGCTGATTTTGTTTGAAATGACGTCTGATAACCATTCAAATGTGGAACAAACTTCAAAATCAATGTATTTCGCCCCTATGTGGTGGCAGGAGATAAGTCCCCAGAGTACATCGTTATAGATCACCCGTATCGACATAGATGCTTCGATACCCATGTTTTTCATGTACTCTAAGTGTACAGCAGCAACGCCCCTCAAGTTACAATCGGAAAGATCAATAAAGGCATTGGTAATAGGATTAATCACTGGATAAAGGCGGACGGGCTGATAGTTCCTGTCTGGAATGAGGCGGTATGGATTTTTAAGATATAACTGACGGGCCTGTTTCGGCACATCGGATGCCGGGAATGTTTGCCCAAAATAGGCAGTGAGCCGGTCGTCTTTGTTTTCTGCAATCACAGTTCCGTTCCAGTCTTCGTCAAACCGGTACATTAACACTCCGTCGAAGCCTGAAACCCGGCGCAGTTCACGGATAGCGATATCACAAACCTGTTGCACTGTATTGGCCAGATCTATCGTAGCACTGATGTGTTTTAATTTTTGATAAACATCCGAAAAGCTACTGTTAACAGCAGTACCCGCTTTCTCCAATTCTATAATCAGGTAATCTGATTTAATATGTAACAGCCCATTAAAAGTGTCTGTTATAAAAGACTCCGAAAAGCCCAGGGACAATCGCACCCTATCTTTAATCCCCTTATCAACAAGATCTCTTATTTTTATAACATCATCCTGCTCCATATATTCAGACAGCGGAGAACCGATAATTTCCTGAAGTTTTCTTTGCAACAGATCAGAAACATTTTCACTCACCTGGAGAAAAACTAACGACTTAATATCCAGAACTAAAAGATAGCCATAGTCCTGAATGGAATTAATATGATGGAGCGGTAAACTCCCGCAGAAATCTGAATCAAAGTTCTTTTTTTCAGCCATTTTTATTGCCTTGTGCTGGTTTAATATTAGAAAGTAAGCGGTAATCCTGAAGAATAATTTTGTTTTATTATTTATGGATCACACCAAACAGTGTACCAAAACTAACCAAAACCATTTAAACACCAGTTTCTCCAACAATATAATTACTTCTGTTTAATGGGCTTTAAACCTGTTACAACAGCAGGCTCTGAACCAATGAAGCTCAAAAGATTAACGCTGAAGGTTTTCATCCATGTTTGAGTGGCACAGCGTAACGTTAAAGATACTTGCCACCTTCCGAGGGAAGCTGTTCTATGAATTCAGCTATTTCATCCAGGTATGGCTGCAGGCAGGGAGCATCAGTGACCCAAACAAAACAATCAATTTGCTGAGTTTTTTCCTGCCACATTTCACCCATCAGAAAGGCATCCCAGTAGATACAGAAATACCCAAGTGTGCTATCGAAAATCGAAAGTTTTCTGATTTCACCGCCCAATAAGCCTTCAAATACATACATAGTCATCCTCATATCTTGAAATGAAGAGATGAAACATCAGACAGCGAATAAAGTTTCATATGAATGAGTTGTTTTTTCATTGATGAAAACACCACACACATATATATCAATGCTTTCTGCAAGCTGTGCCGATGCGGATTTCATCAAATTAAACCTATAAAAAATGGATTATTTTCGAAGGGATTTGATTACTAACGCAGCAACTACACCTCCCAAAACATACCAGGTGACTGTTAACACTTTGGTTTTATCTGTCTTGGTAACAGGTGCATCATTTAGACCAAGGGGCTCTGTCAGAAAAAGCGCTCCTAGTCCGGCACCTAGTCCGTACCCAGCGCCACGCAGCACTATATTCTCTTTTTTACCTGTGCCAATTAAACTGTAATAAAGTGCATTACTGACTAAATCACCAGCTAGTGCAGTTAGGAATAGCGAATCCCCTGTTGGCGGCTGTAAGCCAGCAGCTTCCATACTTTTACTTATCGCTTCCTCACCAACCAGATTAATTTGCGGTGCATCATGATCAAAACGTTTAACGGTTTCGTGTAATATATTAAGTGCAAGCGCACCGGCAAGGCCCCCAATTATGTTTTTTACTGCTTTCATAACTCCCCATTATCGTGAATAAAACAACTTACCCTTAGATAAGAGATTATCAGGCAAAAGGTTTTATAAATCAGCAGGCATTCGGGGCTTCCAGTATTTAAACACTAGCTAATACAGGGGCTTCCTTTTTATCTTTTTGCTTCATTTTGTAAAAACTGTAGAAGCCAACTAATGCCAGACTGAGACTAAAAAGATCAAAAATCATAATATCACTGGCGCCTGCAGCATATGTTTTCCAGATCCAATTACCTGAATAAACGCCATTGGCAACCGGTATCAGTAAGCTAAAGATACTCCCTAATAATACAGTCTCCTGATTGGTTCGTTTAAGATTCCGGCGGATGATGTAGTAAACCGAAAATATCAGCCATGCATAAAAATAGAAGTGATAAATGAATGTCTGGTCTACTGCATTATTTACTTTTACAGCAATAAAGGTAAGTGCTGTAACAGGGAACATCGACATACATGAGGCCATAAATATATTTGCAAGCCAGAAGTTGAACTTCCTTTTATGGATTGGTATGCTATCTTTATCCCTACCCACCAGCCAGATCAGTATCCCCGAAATAATCACAACACAGCCCATCACACCTAAAATGAAGTAAACTATCTTTAACGCGTAACCTCCGTAATCACCAAAGTGGAGCCTGTAAATGATACTTTTTACCCTGTCGATATAAGTTACATTATCAATGGGCGATTTTTGATAAATGATTTTATCGTCCTGCACCCTGTATATAACCCTTCCGGTTCCCGAAAAATTGTCTTTTTTATTGGCGGTACCTTCTACCATAATGTGCATCGACGTATCACCGTAATTTTTAATAATCAGTCTCTGAATAAAAGGGTCGCCCCATATTTTTCTGGTACGGTCCACATAAGATTGCACATCGATATTTTTTGTTAGCCTGCTGTAACCATAGGTGTATTCCCTGGCGTCTGAATAATCGAGGTCCTGAAATATTTTATCCGACTTCCCATCGTAAAATATATAAGTAAACGGGGTGATCAGCACTGTATTGAAAATCAGCACTATTCCCGTAACCGCATAAATAAACTGATAGGGAAAACCAATTACCCCCAGGGCAGTATGCGCATCAGTCCAGACCGTTTTTGCTTTGGACCAGGGGCGGAACACAAAGAAATTGGAAACGATTTTGTCCCAATGCAGCATCAGGCCGGTGATTAATGCAAACAAAAACAGAAATGCTACCAGACCCGCTATCATATAACCAAAAGCAAAACCGAGGCGTATCGGTACCTGATTTAATTGTGCCAGGAAGTGCAAACGGTACAGGAACTCACCCATGTCATAAGACTGTTCATAGGTTTTACTGTCACGTTTGATAAAATTATATTTAAAATATTGCCCGTCTCCTTCACGACGGCGGCCGCGCCCCTTTTCCTTCTTTACTTCGGGCTTCTTTTTTGGAAAGAGCGTACTGTCTTTGGAGGCAGACATGTCCACATAAGTATCAAAGGTTTTCTCCTGGAAAAAAAAAGAAATGTCCCTACCGGTAAGGTTGTATTGCTGATTTAAAGAATCCAGAAGTTTATCATATCTAACTACATCTTTCTCATGTGAAACATAGGAAGAATTGGCCTGCCAGGCAGATATTTCTTTCTTAAAGAAAGAATATGACCCTGCAAAAAATATCACGAACAGGATGGCACAGATGAAAATACCGCTGATTGTATGGGTGTGAAAATAAATATTATACTTTCTGTTATTCATGGCGCGGTTATAATTTTAATAAAATTGGAAGAGAAAACAAAAGGGTTAGAACGATGTACAGCAGCCAGATTTTCCAGGCTTTTTCTGCCAGAAATGCAAATAACAAGAGTACAGCCCACAAAATATATCCCGTAATCGCTGCGGTCATTACCACAAGTTTGGGCTCAAACACGTAGCCGAACAACTGGTGGAAAGAGATCATGACGCAGTACCCACCGATAAATCCGGCTGTGATCTTGAGAAATCTCTGAAAAGGAGATTTAGTAAGGTATTTTTTATTAGCAGGCATGTTAAAAAATAATGATTTCAAAGATTAGTGACAGCACAAAAAAGATGACAAGGTGCTTAGCGTTGACATACCGGAATGGGGACAACAATACAATAAGACTACCTACCGCCATAAGCACTACAATAAATGCGAAGATGCCGGCACCAGTACCTGAGAAAAAAATGAGCAATAACAATGAAATTACCATCAGGGCAGCGCTTATCCCCCTGGAAAGCAACTTATCTGATTCCATTTTTTTAGCCCAATCAGGCCGCCCCTCCCATTTGTTTTTCCTGGAAAGGTTATATAGCAGCAAAAAGGCCAGAAAAATTAAAGCGATAACAGTACTATACATAATTGCTGCTGTAATTAATAAAGGAAAAGTCAGGTAACATTTATCGGCGATTATTTAGATCAAATATAAACAATGCGAATATAAGATAGATTTCCAGAATTAGAAAGTTATTTTTAAAATCTGCTTTTTTCAAACTGGTAATACCTGACCTGCCTGCTAACAACCGCAGCTGAGTGTTTCCCTAAAGGTCACTTGCCTTATATCTTCTGGTATCTACATCAATGGCAAAAAAGTAACCCTGGGCGTTGCCCGATACATTTCCATCTACATTAACCGGTACCCCGGAAAATAAGCCATTCCAGTCAGTTTCCATAAACACTGAATACAGATACCGTGCGTAATTTTCTGAGAGGGAAAGCTTATAGATGCTGATATAATCGTCTTTACCCAGCGTGAACGTACGTTTAAAATTATTAAGCGGATAGAGTGAATTCGGCGAACCCAATGCATGGGTGTAACTGTAATATTTAGACTGTTCAAATTTATTGGGTGCCCACTCGCCAATGTCGAGGTACGAAATCATCCATTTATTAGGATTCAGGTATCCGAAAGTATGCTTGGGGATGCTGCCCGTATAAAGACCGTCCGCCTGAAGCCTCATCGATAAGGGCAGAAAATCATCTACAATATTGACCACCTGGCGTAACGTGTCTACGGCAACAAAAGTCTTGTTATCATACTTAACCGTTAAAGTATAAGCACCATTATAATTTGGTTCATTGCTACTATTGCCGCTGTAGACGCCCGGAACGCTTGTTTCGCGGAGTACCACATTAAATCTCCCATCATTAATCACAACGGAAGCTCTTCTAATAGGTACAGGGAGGGAATCAGGGCTCAGGGCTGGCTTGCTGAGCCGCACGTATTGCGCAATGGTCCGAGTATTAAAGCCACCTTCCACAGCAAGATCGTATACCTTAGCAGGATGAAGAAAAGCTTCATCTCCATCCGACTTTTTACAAGCGGAAAAGAGGGCAGGCATCAACACAACCAACAACAGATATCTTTTCATATTAGATTTTAAAACTATAAGCGATCCAGGGATAAAAACCAAAAGCATAGATAATACTGCTGCTCCGGGGCTCGAACGACGAAGAACTGAGGTGATAATATAACGGATTTTTTCGGTTATATAAATTGTATGTACCTACAGAAATAATACTGCTTAGCCTTCGCCTGCCAGAGAATTTTGACGAGAACTGGTATTGTGCGGAAATGTCAAGTCTGCTAAAATCCGGAAAGCGGGAAGTGTTTCTTCCTTCAAATATAGGTACGTTGAGGCCATCCTGCTGATAATATCCTACTGGCAGGGTAAGTGGCCGGCCAGTAGCATAAGTGAAAAAACTTTGAAAAGAAAGGTGCTTGTTCCAGTCGTATTTTAACGTGGCTTTCAATTCGTGCGGCACATCATAATTAGCTGGAAATTCTGCTCCATAGTTAACGTCCGCGATTTTACGGAATACACGTGCATAGGTGTAAGCGACGGTACCCGAAAATCTTCCTTCAGTTTTATTCAATTCCACTTCCACCCCATAAGCGTTAGACTTGCCCGCCCGCAGCTGGTTCCTGATATCAGGATTATTGATAATTTGGGCATGACCAACCAGTTCCAGCTGATGGTCGAGCTTTTTATAATACGTACTGAAAGAAAGGTTGTATTTGTTCCTGCCTGCGTATCGGTAGCCCAGCGAGAAATAATCTGAGCTTTGCGGCCGGATACTTCCAGAAGCAGATACCCATGGTTCCAGTGAAGAAAACGCAAGTGTACTGTTTTGTATCAGTTGCAGGTACTGGTAATTACGGTTATAGGTAACAAAAATCCGTTGATGCTCATCTGGCAGGTAACTGATGTTTAACCTGGGTTCCGGCCTAGCATACGTTTTAACCTCATTCACTTCCAGGCGGTTTCCATTATCATCAAATACATTCTTCAGTTCGTGCATATTTCTGAACAGGCTAAATCGGGCACCATAGTTTAGCTCAAACGAGTTCAGGGTGATCTGCTGAGAATAATAAATTGCGGTTTCCAATGACTTATCCCTCGGTATGTTAAATTCATTAGACGGCGTACCGTCGACCTCTCCGGGGGTAAACAAATGGTAGATGCCAGACAATCCAAATTTAATCTGGTTAACCGGGCTCCGGTAATACGTAAAATCGGCTTTTAAGGTAAGGTCTTTTACCCCGGTATCCCACTGTGTTTTTTGTGAAAGTGTATCAGCATTCAAATCCAGCCTGTTACTATAATTAGAGTATATGCCCGAAACGTTTAAAAACACTTTTGCGTTGAATATATGATTCCAGCGCAATGTTGAAGTCAGGTTTCCCCAGTTATTCGCATAAGAGTCGTCAGATAATAAATTGTCCCTGCCAAGGTATACCGAATAAAACAGGGCGTTGTTTTTATCAGGTTTAAAATTGGCCTTTGCATTAAGGTCATAATAAACAGAGCGTGGATTAAACAGTTTGAATTGGGTTTGAAACACATCCAGCAAGCTCCTTCTAAAAGCTACGATAAAGGAACCTTTATCTTTTACAATAGGTCCTTCGGCAGCCAGCTTCGCCGACATCAGGTTAATACCTCCATTAAGATGGTATTCTTTATTGTTTCCCTCAGCCATACGGTTTACAATTACAGAGGAAAGCCTGCCTCCAAAATTTGCAGGGATATAATCCTGATATACCTGTACGTTATTAACAGCATCTGCATTAAAAATAGAAACCAGTCCGTACAAGTGCGAGGGGTTATATACAGTGGCTTCGTCCAGTAAGATTAGGTTTTGATCGGTATTACCTCCTCTTATAAACAGGCCTGAACTACCTTCTGAGATTGCCTTTACGCCATTCTGCATTTGCAACCTTTTCACAACATCTACCTCTCCGGCATAATATGAAGCATTATTCAATTGAATAGCCGTAAAATTCTGTTCGTTTAAAAGCAGAGGATTGGGCGTAACATTAATCTGTCTGATCACCACTTCCTCCAACCGGTTCGTTTTCAAGACCAGATCAATTTCCTGAGTAATGTCTTTGTCCAGATGGATATTTACTTCCTTATTGAGATAACCAGAATTGGAGATGATAACGGTATGGTCGCCCTCTGGCAGGGAAATAGAATAAAACCCATACTGATTGGTGATTACACCAGCTTCGAGGGTGGGTATACTTACTGTAGCCCCGATTAATTCCTCTCCGTTTGACTGATCTTTGACGTGACCGTTAATTGTCCATAAAACCTGTTTCACCGGCGCGATTACAATATCGTTTCCAACCAGTTTATATCCAAGCCCCATTCCCATCAGTATCTGATCAAGTGCCAGATGCAGGGGTACGTTTTTCAACCGTAATGCCACAGTCTTCTTTTTACGGAGCTGGTCGGGGTCAAAAGCAAAATTGGTTTTGGTTTTTAATTCAAGAAAACCAAGGACTTTAATTAACGAATCAGGACCAGCGGTGATGCTAACTGGCAGTTGCAAAACGTTTTGATGTTGCGCCCGCAAACTGGCCGTCCTGCAGAGGAGTAAAAAAGAGAACAGTATAAAAATTTTGAAGCTACCTTTGCTCATGCTAAAATACAGGGAGCTGCAAAGAAGGGATTAATTATCATGAAAAACATAAACTCCATTTAATTTTGTCATTTTACATTGCAAAGATTCTGAGATCACTGCCAGTGCATCCTCTATTCCAGGATAGTTTAACCTTCCACTGAAGCTCCTTCTTTTCAACCGCTCCCCTTTCACCTCAACTTTGGTCCGGTATGCTCTCCCAAGCTGTGCCGCAACTTCAGCGAGCGGAGTTTCTGTAAAAATAAAGGTTTTGTCTATCCATGATTTATAATTCACATTCTTGTTAGCTATAACCTGCAGTTGCTTTCCGTCCTGCATGTAAATACCCGCTTTACCTGGAACTAAAGTCACCTCCTTATTGCTGGAGATCTGTTTCAAAGCTACAACACCCTGTTCTACAGTAACCGATACCTGCTTATTGTCTCTTAAAATATTGAATTTTGTACCAATATCTTTCGCTTCCACATCTCCCATTGCAACCCGGAACTGCGCTTTACCAGGATTGACATTAATGAAAATCTCGCCATTGATCAGTTCCAGCTTTCTGTCTTTTAAGAAACTGTTCTTATTATATTTTACCGTTGTTGATGCATTAACAGTTAAGAGTGTACCATCCGGAAGAGTAACATTGGCGGTTTTTGAATCTGCTTCCGTCTGAATGATCACGGTCTGAGTTTTATTAATGAAATAATAACTTACACCAAGGGAAATAAACAGTACAGCCGCAATTTTCAGGACTTCAAAAATTCTGCTCTTTGATTTCTGCATTTTCAAAACAGGAGCATTATTATCAATCAATTTTTTATCCAGGTCGATCCAGGAACTATCTGAATTGGTACCTACAGATTTGTATAGTTTATCCAGGTTGAGCTGTACATGGAGAAAATCCTGATAGGTTTTTTCGTTCTCCGGATTTGCCTTCCGCCATTGGTCCAGCACTTCTTTGTGCGCAGGCGTAATGGATTGATCCATATCATCTATGATCATACCATATATTTCTTCATTGATTTCAAATTCTTTCATAGCTGCCGTATTAGCGTGCAAATAAGTATGCGATGAGCAACAAACTAACAATCAGTTGCTGCTTTTTTTCTATATGGTCTCTCAATTTCTGAAATCCGTAGGTCAGGTGGTTTTTTACCGTTTTGATTGATATATCCATCTGATCTGCAATTTCCTGTTGCTTTAATTTACCAAATTTACTGAGGTACATCACCTGTTTGCATTTTTCGGGCAGCAGCATCAGTGCCTCTTCCAAACTGGCAAGCAAAGCTGCCTCTTGTGCGTTGTCTTCATCAGGAATTTCAACCTCCTGAACAGCCAAATAACCAGAACGTTTTTCCGCATTCACCTTTTCTTTCTTGATAAAATTGAGAGAGGCGTTTACCACTGCTTTAAATAAATAACTTTTCATCGAGTGTGTAACATTAATCAGTTCTGCTTTATTCCATATCACAATAAAAACATCATGCACAATTTCTTCCGCGGCTTCCGTTTGTCCAACATAGCGGTAGGCCATACCGAACAGGTGTTTATAATATTTTTTATACAATTCTTCAAATCCCTTTCTATCCTGCGCTTTAATGGCGTTTAAAAACCGTGTTTCTTCTTCAATAGGCAATACGTCCTGCATGTTCTTTACCATCACGCGCTTAATTTTGTTTTAACGTAAGGTAACCTGAAATTTCAGGCGACAATGCCAGGGTGCTCACCGTTATGAAAAATATCCTTTTTAACAGATTACGTTCCTGCAGTGGCGTCAATATAAAGGAGCCGGATATTTGAACTATTTGTGAAGATGCGTTCCCATCATTATTTTTGTATAATTCATGTACCAAATCACCTGCTTTACCCTTGGCCCCCGACTTTAATAAAATTTGCTGCGGTACCAGTCCGGTGTATTCAACCGTGTAGTTTAATATTTTGGTCTCTTCATTATACGATCCTTTTAAAAGTGACGTCCCTTCTGAATTGCTGTTTGTACCTTTTTTATCAGCCCTGGCCATTACAATATAGGTGAGCACCGGTGCTTTTATTTTCGCCTGGTCCACACCCGCAGCATCTTTTTTGCAGGAGACCGAACAAAACAACACGATCACAACCAGTAATCCCGGGAAAATCCCCTTGCCTTTATACGCCTTCATAATCATGTCTTTAACAAAGCACCAAAATACTAAATTCTGATACATTACAGCTAAATTTAAAAGGCGTTCATTACAGCGACAACCTGCTCCACTTGTGCAACCGTATGAAAATAAGATATAGGCAGACTTAATGTCGTTTGATGAATAGTTTCTGATATGGGGAAGGCTCCTTTTAGCCTGGTCTTTAATGCTTTTTGATGATGCGGAGGCACCGGGTAGTGTATTTCAGTTTTGATATTATTTGCCAAAAGATATTCGCGCAATTTATCCCGCTTTGGATGCCTGATGGAATAAATGTGGTATACGTCTTCATAATCGGCATGCACTACCGGAAGGATAAAATCAGAACTCAACCCTTCCTGGTATATTTTTGCAAGTACCCTTTTATGTTGATTGATACGATCAAGAAAAGGCAGTTTTACAGAAAGGAAACCCGCCTGAATTTCGTCAAGCCTGGAGTTTATGCCGATATAATTGTTATAGTATTTTTCATGGCATCCATAATTACGCAGTGCCTTGATCTTCGATGTCACTTCAGGATCAGCGGACAGTAAAGCTCCGCCGTCGCCAAGGGCGCCCAGATTTTTTGTAGGATAAAAACTAAATGCGCCAAAATCACCAAATGTCCCCGTCATTTTCCCCTTATAAAGTGCACCATGAGACTGGGCACAATCTTCAATTACCTTTAGGCCATAGTTCTGTGCTATATTCATAATTGGATCCATATCGCATGATTTGCCATATAAGTGTACTACAAGGATTGCCTTCGTCAGCGGTGTTATCTTTTCCCCGATTTTTAGTGGATCCAGATTATAGGTATCAATATCTGGTTCTACCAATACTGGCACCAACCCGTTATGGTAAATTGCCAGAATTGTGGCGATATACGTATTTGATGGCACAATCACTTCTGACCCTGGAGGAAATTCAAAATACCGCAGGGCGAGCACAAGGGCATCCAATCCAGAGGCCAGTCCTGCGCAGTAACCACCTCCACAGTAGTCCGCAAACTCGGCTTCAAACGTAGTCACCTTATTTCCAAGAATAAACCACCCTTTATCCAGGCTATCGGAAAAACTTTCCCGGTAACTTTCCATAAAAGGAGCGTTTAATAAAAAAAGGTCTTCGTAGGGTATCATATTGCCTGTTTAATCTGATAAGGGGTGTGAATATAATCTGTAGATTCAAAATGTTCAGAGGCAAGCACCATCAGCATTGCATCATCGCTAAAGCTGTGCATGGTATGAAAATCTTCCGGCTCAATAATTAAACACTGCTCAGGCGAGTCCAGTACGTAAGAGGATTCTTCCAGGCCGTTATCATTATAAATCGTACAACGCCCACGTAAGCAAATAGCCGCTTGCCGGGTTTCATAATGCCTGTGACCACCACGCTCAGAGTTATCAACTCCATAAATATAGAATATCCGTTTAATATCAAAGGGAACAACTTTTTCAATTACTGTAAGGTTCCCGCGGCTGTCGGTAAAAGTTTTGAGATTAATTAAAGAGGCCATATTGGAAAAAATGTTTTGCGTAAATGTTTTTGTAATACCCTTTAAAAAAGAATACTATATACCTTCCTATTACTCTTTTGATTTGCTCAAATTCATCGTTCGTTTCATGCGGAACAACGTCAGTCTGAAGGTTGGCTATTGCATTTTCAGCTACGGACAGCGCCTTAACATAGGGCTTGTACACGTGACTGATCTGTTTCTTCTGAAGGAGATATGAAGAGGGGGAAATCCGGTAACGTTTATTAGAGCAGTAACTGAACCCATGGTAATGGTAAAAGACCAGGTCGGTTTCTTCTGCGTCATTCTCATGTTTTACTTTAGTGGATCCGGTTTTGCAGGCAAAGGTAAACTGCTGGATATTCCAGGGGGCAATGCCACCGCCAGAATGTGTAGACACATAAACACCAGTAAACCGCTCCGTCCAATCGTCAAGGTATTTCTGGTCGCCAAATTTATTATCTTCGAATCGATTAAAACACCAGTCAAGACAAGAATCAACCCACCAGTTTAGTACCGTCATTCCTTCTTGTGTATTTTTAAAAGTCATAAACTGTACACAGTAGATCCCGCTGGTGGCAGACTGATCATAACATGGCGTATACCTATGCGGGGTAATCAATACGGAGTTTATTCCCATTTCGTTTATCAGTACCTGTGGATCGCTGAAAAACAACAAATCGGCATCCACGTAAGTGCAGTGGTCAAGACTGAAGGTTTCAATACAATACTTGATACTTGAAGAAGCGCAGGTCCAGCAATACTCACCTGCAGTCCTTTCGTTTTTCACAGCTAACAGCGCTGGGTTTTCGAAGTCCTCAAGGCTAATGATTGTTGCCTTTGTCAGCTTCAGCTTGTTTAATACTTCCAGACAATTATTATCAAAAGCAACTATATACAGGTGAAAGTCTTTACAATGCTGTTCCAATGAATTATACATTGCTACGCCACGTGACAGATAGTTTGTATTAAAAAGAGTGCAGAATTGTAGCATATATTAGGAATTGATAAAGTAAAACCCTCTGTTGTAGGCTTGCGGCAGATTATCGATGAGCGTGACCGCTTCACCATCCACATAAGGGGCAAAGTCTGCGATCAGCTCGTATTTCGGTGAAAAGTGTTTCAGAAAGTCTTCCTGGTTGAAAAACCAGGAAGGATAAGATGCCGGATAGATCTCAGCAGGTACTAATTGTAATGTCAGCCTGTCACCGCT
>Ga0308164_10000946_pt1 | contig 38246 bp, 47 predicted proteins | sample PhyTR2_FD_201031 | JGI IMG/M metagenome (GOLD analysis project Ga0308164, IMG submission 201031) | Phyllosphere microbial communities from UC Gill Tract Community Farm, Albany, California, United States - DLSLT.R2 | ecosystem: Host-associated > Plants > Phyllosphere > Unclassified | place: USA... | reverse complement strand
CTGTTTATTCCCGTTTTCAAACAGAAATTATTTTTCGGGTTCATCATTAATCGGATAACCTTCTTCGTCTAAATCATCACGACTATCTTCTGGGGTACGAGCAAGAATTTCATCTTCCGGACTTAGTTTAACACTCTCTCCATTATCTACGTGCATGCCTAATTCTTCTAGATTGTCATCAGCAATTTCGTCATTACGTGCATATTCATCACCAACATATGGATTTGCCTCATCATAAGTAGAATCATCATCAACGGCACCTGCAGCAACTGTTTCGTATCCCATAGGATGATCGTAATCCGGCTCTGTTCCCTTTACATCGAGCTCGTAGCTTTGTTTGTGCTCATCAAAAGATAAATTTTCCTTATTGATTTCGCTGTTTTCTGTAGTACTGTGTATTTTATCCTGTGAACCTTTATTTTCGTCAATTGCCATGGTTTTATCTCCTATTTTATTTAAAGATATAACAAAAAGATGATGACATGGTTTTTAATCAAACATATTAATTATGCCGATTAAACTTTTATATTCGTTTATAAAAAGTAAAATAAATCAGAAACTTATTTGAAAACGAATCACTAAAATATGTCAAGACAAGTTTTTATCAATTTAGCAGTGAGTGATCTCCAAAAGTCTATGGATTTTTATACTGCATTGGGTTTTTCAAACAATCCACAATTCTCAGATGACAACGGTAAATGCATGGTTTGGAGTGAGTACATTTTTTTGATGCTTTTAACGCACGAGAAGTTCGCAACATTTGCAACCAAACCAATCGCCGATACAAAATCGACTGTAGCAGGTTTGTTTTCGTTGTCGTTGAGTAGTGTTGATGAGGTAAATGATACCGTTGAAAACGGATTGAAAGCCGGTGGAATTGAACCTACTGAGAAAAGAGATTATGGCTTTATGCAACAACGAACCATCGAAGATTTTGATGGACATACCTGGGAGATGTTTTATATGGATATGTCAAAATTTCCATCAGGTGATCAGGAAAAATAGCAAGAACAAATGAATACGATTAATATAGAAAGGGCACAGACCACAGAAATTGACCAACTACAGAAAATAGGCACACAGACGTTCTATGAAACTTTTGCCACAAGTAATTCTGAAGAAAACATGCAGAACTACCTAGCCGAAAGTTTTTCACACGAACGATTAACTAATGAGCTTAATGATCTGAATTCGGAATTTTACTTTGCAAAAGTTAATGATGAGGTAATTGGCTATTTAAAGCTAAACTTCGGAGTTTCACAAACCGAACTAAGAGATGACAAAGCGCTTGAAATTGAAAGAATCTATGTACTCAAAGAATTTCATGGAAAAAAAGTTGGTCAGTTACTGTATAATAAAGCCATTGAAATAGCGAAAGAAAAAAACGCTGACTTTGTTTGGTTAGGCGTTTGGGAGGAAAACCCGAGAGCAATTAGTTTTTATAAGAAAAATGGTTTTGTCGAATTCGACAAGCACATCTTTACATTAGGTGATGATGAGCAAACGGATATTATGATGAAACTAAAACTGAAAAATTAAGAAACCGCCACATTGCCTAGAAGCAGGGAATTTCCCTTAAACTTCTTAATTTCGCATGGAATATGCAGAAACTGAGAGAACATTTTGAAGCCATCACCCCTATCAGCGATTTGGATTTCGAATTGATAAAACCATTTTTCGCGTCGAAAAAGGTTAAAAAACATCAATACTTAATTCAGGAAGATGACCATGTAAAATTTGAGTACTTGATTTTAAGTGGTGTTTTCAGAGCGTTTTATCTTGATAATGCTGGTAAAGAGCATATCATGCAATTTGCAACGGAAAACTGGTGGGTGTCTGATTACGTGGCCTATTTCCAACAAAAGCCTGCACATACAAATGTAATCTGCATGGAAGCCGGTGAAGTATTATGCCTCACCCTTGAAGGACGCGAAAAGCTGTCTGAAGCGTTACATAATATGGAGCACTTTTTCAGGGTAAAGCTAACCAATGCTTACGTGGCCCAGCAAAAAAGAATCACTTCCTTACTTTCTGGCAGCCCGCAGCAGAAGTATGAAGAATTTGCAAAACTCTACCCCGATTTAATGCAACGAATTCCTAAAAAGTATATTGCCGAATACCTCGGCGTTAGCCGCGAAACGCTTAGCAGGCTGTATTCTGCAAATAAATAGCTAAACTTCTCTTTCATGGTGATTTCAGTCACACTTTTTTTGTGACTCACATCCTTTACCTGTGGCTTGGTGATGTTCTAATTTTACATCAGAAATTAAAACACAATCACCATAAATCTAAGTCATGAAAAAGAAAATTTTAATCATCGTGTCAAATGCAAATTCAATTGGCCCGAACCATAGAAGAACCGGCATATTTTTACCTGAAGTTGCACATCCTTATGCCGAATTTACCAAAGCAGGCTATCAAGTCGACTTTGCCAGTTTAACAGGTGAAACGCCATATCTTGATGCATTAAACTTAGCAGACGACCCGGCCAATCTTGCCTTTTTAACCGGCAATGGTTGGGCAGATATGCAAAAAGCCGCAAAATTAGCAGATGTAGATACTGAAGCCTATGACGCTGTTTTTGTACCGGGCGGACTTGCTCCAATGGTTGACATGCCTGAAAATCCATTACTTAAAAAAGTTATAGCACAAACTTATGAACGCAACGCAGTAGTAGGCGCCGTATGCCACGGACCGGTTTCCTTGATAAATGTGAAACTAAGTGATGGCTCGTACCTTGTTAACGGAAAAAATATTACCGGCTTTACAAACGAAGAAGAAGAAAACTACGCAAAAACAGAAGTTCCATTTCTATTGGAAACTTCACTTACAAATCAAGGCGCAATTTTTCATGCTGCTAGACCCTGGACTGATAATAGTATTGCTGATGGCAATTTGGTAACGGGTCAAAATCCCGCATCGGCAAAAGGTGTAGCCGAAAAAATGATCGCAATTTTAGAATCGGTGGAAGCTTAACGTAAATCAAGAAGACAATGAAAAATCAAACACAAATCCATGTATTTGCCACTTGGAAAGTTAAACAGGGAAATATAGAAACTGTATTAGAAATACTGAAAACCGTATCTGCAGAAAGTATTAAAGAAAAGGGAAATCTATTTTACAAAATTCATCGGAGCAATACAGACGAAAATACAATTGTTCTCTTTGAAGGCTATGCTGATGAGGCCGCCCTCGAAAAACATCGCAACGCTGCACACTTTAAAAACTTAGTTTTGGCAAAAATCGCCCCCTTATTGGATACCAGAGATGTTGTTTTAACGACACCAATCGGAGCATAATTTGAAAAGTAAATCCGTGCTAAAAGTAAAAACCCCCAAACCGAAAGCAAATTCGATTGGGGGTTTTTAGCTGATTATTATCCCTTACAAAGAAGCCAATGTATTATTTAAAGTCGCACTTGGACGCATTGCTTTACTTGCCAGTTCATCATTAGGGTTATAATAACCGCCGATGTCCTGAGCTTTACCTTGCGCACCAATTAACTCTTCATTAATTTTTGTTTCGTTTTCCGTTAAAGCCTTTGCAAGCGGTGCAAATCTGGCTTGCAATTCCGCATCTTTGGTTTGCGCAGCCAATGCTTCAGCCCAATACAAAGCTAAGTAGAAATGAGAACCACGGTTATCAATTGTACCCAATTTACGACCCGGAGATTTATCTGTAGCTAAGAACTTGGCATTAGCCTCGTCCAAAGCATCAGCTAAAGTTTGTGCCTTTGCGTTATTTTGTGTTTGCGATAAATGTTCTAAAGAAGCTTGAAGCGCTAAAAATTCGCCTAATGAATCCCAACGTAAATAACCTTCTTCGATAAATTGCTCAATGTGTTTCGGAGCAGAACCACCAGCACCGGTTTCGAATAAGCCACCACCATTCATTAAAGGAACAATAGAAAGCATTTTTGCGGAAGTACCTAATTCTAAAATCGGGAACAAATCCGTTAAGTAATCACGCAACACGTTACCTGTTACCGATATGGTATCTTCGCCTCTACGAATACGCTCTAAAGTAAATTTAGTTGCTTCGATTGGCGCAAGGATGCGGATATCCAAACCGTTTGTATCGTGGTCTTTTAAGTATTTATTCACCTTTGAGATGATTTCTCTGTCGTGCGCTCTATTTTCATCTAGCCAGAAAACTGCGGGAGTTTCAGATAAACGAGCCCTGTTTACTGCAAGTTTAACCCAATCCTGAATCGGAGCATCTTTAGTTTGGCACATACGGAAGATATCGCCTTTTTCCACTTTCTGGTCGAAAAACACCTTACCATCTGCATCTGTAACACGGATTGTTCCATTGGCGGCAGCTTGAAACGTTTTATCGTGCGAACCATATTCTTCAGCTTTTTGCGCCATTAAACCAACGTTAGGTACTGAGCCCATTGTGGTTACGTCGAACGCACCGTGTGCTTTACAATCGTCGATTGTTGCAGTATAAACGCCCGCATAACAACGATCAGGAATTAAAGCGATGGTATCTTGAGGTTTGCCGTCCTTATTCCACATTTGGCCCGAAGTACGAATCATTGCAGGCATAGAAGCATCAACGATCACATCACTTGGAACGTGTAAATTGGTAATGCCTTTATCAGAATTTACCATTGCCAAAGCCGGTCCGTTTGCAATCGCGTCTGCCAATGCGGCTTCAACTTCTGCTTGTTTCGGGTTGCCGGCAATCTTTGCGTAAACGTCGCCTAAACCATTACTTGTTTCAACATTTAATTCTTTGAATAAATCAGCATATTTAGCAAAAACATCTGCAAAATAAACTTCTACAATTGCACCGAAAATGAGCGGGTCAGACACTTTCATCATGGTAGCTTTTAAGTGCGCTGATAGTAAAACGCCTGCAGCTTTCGCTTCCTCAATTTCTTTTGCAACGAAAGTTTTCAAAGCGGATAAGCTCAATGCAGAACTATCGATAACCTCGCCGGCTTTTAAAGGTGCTAAAGCTTTAAGTTCTTTTACCGAACCATCTTCAGCTACAAATTCAATTTTAAACTGACTTGCGTTTTCAACGGTTACCGATTTCTCCGAACCATAAAAATCGCCCTCAGTCATGCTCGCAACTTTGGTTTTCGAATCTGCAGACCATTTACCCATCGAGTGCGGGTTCGTTTTAGCGTAATTCTTAACGGCTTTCGGCGCTCTTCTGTCTGAGTTACCTTCGCGTAAAACAGGGTTAACAGCCGAGCCTAAAACTTTTGCATATTTTGCTTTAATTGCTTTTTCTTCATCACTCTGTGCATTATCCGGGTAATTCGGGATCGCAAAACCTTGAGATTGTAATTCGGTAATTGCACCAACCAACTGCGGGATAGACGCCGAGATATTTGGTAATTTTATAATGTTCGCTTCAGGCGTTGTTGCTAAACTTCCAAGTTCTGCCAAAGCGTCTCCGATTTTTTGATCGTCATTTAAATACTCAGGAAAGTTTGCCAAAATTCTTCCCGCTAGAGAAATATCTCTGGTTTCTACATCAATACCTGCTGATGCGGTAAAAGCTTGCACAATAGGTAACAACGAATAGGTAGCCAGCATTGGCGCTTCATCTGTTTTAGTATAGATGATTTTTGATGTATTTGACATATTATATTTGATTTTTACTAATTATTTAATGAAACCATCGGATTTCTGATTAAAAACCCTTCTTTTTTTAAAATCGCCTAAAGATAAAAGAATCGGTTGAATTAAGGAACATCGCATTGTTATTTATCCGTTGCGTTTTAATCTATTTTCGAAATGAAGATGTTTTAAGCGATTGATTACTCAACTTATAATCCATGTTCTCCAGCCCAGTTTCAATCCGCAAAAACATACTTACTCTTTTACTGTTATAAATTGAGTCAAAATCATGTCCATTGCTCAACATTATAAAATATGAAAAAAGAAATTTTATTCGCGGGACTAATTTCCGCTGCTGCTTTTACCGGCTGTCAACCCGGTTCTGATTCAAAAAACGGAGCCGATCGTTTAGCTTCGGATACAACAGTAGAAACATACACCGCGGAATTAAATTTACCTGCACCTGATGAGAAAGCGGCTAAAAGCAAATTTAGTAAAGTTATCGGATGGCCCGAAGGAAAAACACCTGTTGCGCCTGATGGCTTCATTGTAACTAGATTTGCATCGGGAATTAAAAGCCCGAGAAACACATATATTACCCCTAACGGAGATGTTTTGGTGGTATTGAGTAACTCGGAACGCAGTGCTGCGGAGGCGGTTGCGGGCGCTGTTACAGGTAAGTCGAAATCGGAAGTTCCGGGTAAAAGTGCCAATTCAATTTTATTGTATCGCGATGCTGATAAAGATGGGAAAGCTGAAACCGTCACTACTTTTCTTAGCGGATTAAACCAACCGTACGGAATGTTAATAATTGGCGATAAATTTTACGTAGCCAATACCGATGGCCTTTTGCAGTATCCTTACAAAGCTGGCGATACTAAAATTACGGGTAACGGCAAGAAAATATTAAGCTTGCCGGCCGGTGGCTACAATAACCATTGGACAAGAAATTTGATAACCAATGCAGATAAGAGTAAAATCTATATAACAGTTGGCTCGGGAAGTAATGTTGGCGAAAACGGCATGGAGCATGAAGTTCGTCGTGCAAATATTTTAGAAATAAATCCTGACGGAACGGGAGAAAAAATTTACGCAAGTGGCTTAAGGAACCCTGTGGGCGTAGATTGGGCGCCGGGAACCGGCATGCTTTGGACTGCCGTTAATGAACGCGACGGATTAGGCGATGAATTGGTGCCCGATTATATAACAAGTGTAAAACCAAGTGCCTTTTACGGATGGCCATTTTCGTATTATGGCCAAAACGAAGACCCACGCATGAAAGGTAAAAACCCTGAATTGGTTAAGAAAGCAATTGTGCCTGATGTTCCTGTTGGTGCGCATACAGCATCTTTAGGTTTAGCATTTTACAAGGCGACTAAATTCCCTGCGAAATACCAGGGTGGTGCATTTATCGGTCAGCATGGTTCATGGAATCGTTCCGCATTATCGGGATATAAAGTAGCGTTCGTGCCTTTTAAAAATGGCAAACCGACCGGCAAACCTGAAGATTTTTTAACAGGATTTATTGCTGATGCGGATAAAGGAGATGTTTATGGTCGTCCGGTTGGGGTTACCTTAACGCCAGACGGAGCTTTATTGGTTGCAGATGATGTAAGCGGCATTATCTGGAAGGTTGCCTCCAAATAATTTTTTTCAACTTATCAAGAATCGCAGGTTATGTGTAGTTTTATCGCTTAGCCTGCGATTTTTCTGTTCAACCACCTAAGCATTTACAAATTGAGATTATTCCTTAGCCTGCTTTTCGCAACCTCTGCCCTTTCAGCCTTTGCTCAAAATTCAGAAACTGACTCCGTTAAAAAGCTTAACGATGTTGTGGTAAAAGGGTACCACAATTCGCAGCCCATTGTTCGTTCTGTATCGGCGGTTAGTTTAATTGATTCCAATTTGATCAGAAATCAGCAAAGCAGCTCATTGGTAAGCACTTTTAATGCAGTTGCTGGCGTTCGAATGGAAGAACGTTCTCCAGGCAGTTACCGTTTATCGCTTCGCGGAAGTTTGCTCAGGTCGCCATTTGGCATTAGAAATATCAAAATTTATCTGGATGATTTTCCTCTAACAGATGCGGGCGGAAATACCTATCTAAATCTTTTAGATGTGGCAACAGTTGGTTCGATGGAAATTTACAAAGGTCCTGAAGCAAGTATTTTCGGTGCAAATACCGGGGGTGCAGTTTTAATAAACAGTCTTGAAATCGAAAATAAAATCGATGCTTCGGTAAGCGCAGGCTCGTACGGTTTATTCCATGAAACGGCAAATTTAAGTCACCAGTTTAAAAACTACGGTTTCAGTTTTACACAAGGCTATCAGAAAAGTGAAGGTTACAGACAAAACAGTGCAATGGAAAGGAAATATTTCCAAACCACGCAACAATGGACCTACAACCCTTCAGGATTTTTAAAGGCTTGTATCTTCTACAGCGATTTGGACTATAAAACCCCCGGTGGCTTAACGGCTGTGCAAATGGAGCAGGATCCGCGGTTGGCCAGGCCTGCAACGCCTACAATTCCCGGCGCAATAACACAGCAGGCTGCAATATATAATAAAACAATTTTCGCAGGCCTTTCAAACACTTATCAAATCGATAAAAATTTCAGGCATGTTATCGCGTTATTTACTTCGTATACCGATTTTAAGAACCCGTTTATAACCAATTACGAAAAACGTTACGAAAGCACTTTAGGCCTTCGAACATTTCTGGAATATGTTCGAAATAACAAAAACCTGAAATTGAATGCCCAAGTGGGTGTAGAATCTTCAGGCACACGAACTCAAGTTAAAAATTTTGGCAATAATGCCGGTACAGAGGCTGCAATATCTGCTTATGATGACTTGCAGGCCAATCAAAATTTTGCCTTCCTTCGTTTCAATTTTGATATAAACAGCAAGCTACTCATCGAGTTGGCTTCGAGCCTTAATTTTTTTAACTACCATTACGAAAGCTTTTTCCCTGTGGTAATTGCAGAACAACGAAGGAAATTTACTGCTCAATTTATGCCTAAGCTCGCAGCATCATATTTAATCAATCCAGAACTTTCCATTCGGGCATCGGTGAGTAAGGGTTACTCCCCCCCCACACTTGCAGAAGTTCGTTCATCAGACAATAATATAAACAATGATTTGCAGGCAGAAAATGGGTGGAACTATGAAACAGGATTAAGGTTTAAGAGCAAAAATAATCGCTTTTACGGAAATATTAATGTGTTCCAATACAAGCTGAACGATGCTATTGTGAGGCGACTGAACAGCAATGATGCAGAGTACTTTATTAATGCGGGCGGAACAAAGCAAAAGGGAATAGAGTTGGAAACTTCGTTTTGGATAATTAGAGAGCGCAAAGGCTTTTTAAGCGGACTACAGCTTAGAAGTAATTACAGTTATAGTCATTACCGTTTTGAGAACTTCATTAGCAACAACACAAATTATTCGGGAAATAAAATAACAGGCATACCGGAAAATGTATTGGTAAGCAGCTTAGAATTCCTGTTTAAAGGCGGCTTCTATATCTTCGGGCAACACAATTACACCTCTACGATACCACTAAATGACGCAAACACTGTTTTTGCGCAAAAGTACAATTTGATTGAAGCAAAAGCAGGTATTAGAAATTTAAAAATAGGAAAAGTGAAGTTTGAAGCTTTCGTGGGTTTAAATAACCTACTTGACGAGAAATACAGTTTAGGAAACGACCTGAATGCAGCAAATAACCGATATTTTAATCCTGCGATGGGGCGAAACTTCTACGCAGGACTTTCGCTCAAATTATAAAACCTTATGCAGAAATTTACCGCATAAGGTTCAGGGTTTTGCGAGGTAAAAATCCAGAGCAGAACATACAAATTTCGGCTCGGGAATGGTATTTGTTGCTTAATTGGCAGCCTCTAAGGCTTTAACCGAGACCTCGACTACTATAATTTCTATCGAATATGGTTTACTACCATCCTTTGCCTCATAAAAATTATTTACAAGTCTTCCTTCTATTGTTAAACGGGTGCCTTTCTTTATTTCTCTTTCTGCAAATCTGCTTTACTATTCCAAAACGTTAAGGTAAACCATTGCGTATTTTTAACTTCTTCTCCCGAAGCGTTTTTGTAGTAATCGTTAACCGCTAACCTTACTTTCGCAAGTTTTTGTGATCCCGATAAATTTTTAACTTCTGCAAAAATTATTTTTCTAATTGTTTAACGACCAATAGTCACCACGAATACCGACAGAACAAAGTTGCAACAGGCGACAAAATTTAATCGGGTATTAAATATTTATAGTCGTTTATAAACGTTTATACACGGATAAACTTGGTTTGCAGCTTTAAAACGAACTTATTTTTATTTCATTTTCATCAACTAATTTGTTAGATTTAGTTGTCATCCCCATAATTAATTAACGTGGAAATTATGGAACGCTTATGTTTAGATTGCGGTACACCTGTTAAAGGCAGAGCCGATAAAAAGTTTTGTGATGATTTATGTCCCAATAACTATAACAACCACCTAAAAACGGAGGATGCCTGGATTGTTAAGGAGGTAAATCAGATCCTTAAACGAAACCGAAAGGTTTTAATCAAGTTGAATCCTGAAGGCAAAACAAAGAGAATAAATAAAAGCAAATTACTTACTGAAGGCTTTAATCTTGATTATTTCACCTCTGTTTATCATACTCAAAACGGTAAAACATACAATTTTTGCTATGAATACGGTTTCCTCCGCCTCGCTGATGATGAGTTTTTATTGGTGAAGCGCGAAGAGAAATGAGGGAGAAAGACATAGCGCCACGCCTGCAATCTAAAGTAAATTGCAAATTACAACAACTATTTGTGTCGGCGAAATAGCTGGGTTTTGGCCGCTATGAAACCGACGGATTCAAAAGAAATACACAAGTAAATGCATGCTTATTACCTGCAATACTGCTTTGCGACTTTTAAACGAAACAAATGAAAGCACAGACCCGAAATATTTTTTCAACAAAATTAATGGTTGGATAGATTTTGCCTTGATGATTAAAATAGCATTTGTGCTTCTAAAAAAACTTTGGAAATAAATTGAAACTTTGTGCTAAATTTCCGCCAATCGCAAAATCTGAACTTTGTTGGCAAGCTAAAAAGATAAAAATGACAACAGTAAACCTTGACAGAATTGGTTCACGTACAGCATTATTCGTTGGACTTCCGTTCGGAACAATTTTCTCGCTGATGGTTTTGTTTATTTCACTTTTTCCGATGTTCGACCTCGGACTTGCAGTTATTGACGGCAGACTTTTTTGGCATCCAATAATATGGGGGGGACTCATTCCTGCAACATTCATTTTTCTTCTTTGGACCGGAGGTGGAAAAATAAAGAAACACTTGGACAAAAAACACTCAATTATCCGGACAAGTTTCCTTTTTACTTTATTCGTTAATAGCTGGCTCTTCGCACTTATCCTGATGATCTTTATCATCGGCGGACTTTTTTTTCCCTTGTATAAAGAAGGCTTTTCTGGTATTAGTTTGACAGCAATAGGATTCACAATATCCCTTTATCTCGTTTCGACTGTTTTCACTGCGTTGACAATCGTACTATTAATTGTAACCATCACTAAAAATAAAATTTACGGCTAACAACGAGGCTGGGCATATTAACAAACAACTCTTTAAGCTTGTCGATAGCAGCGAGGTGGAAATGAATCGTTCAATAAATCCAAATTTTATGGCACAAAAAGGTTAAATATTTTTTCAGTTTTCGGCAAATTTAGTACGAATCGTAAAGCAAAGTTTACGAATTGTAAATGCTTTGGAGCAAAAATTAAAAAGATTTATACTTTGGGAGCAAAACTCAGAAAAATCCAAATGAAATTTTTGTTCCTTTCACACAAACAACCTGATTAAGATCAAAGATAGACAATAGTCAATCGAACCCTTAGAAATGATAAAAATTAAAAAAGCCTGCAAACTTACAATTTGCAGGCTTTAATTCATGGCTTCACCAAAGAAACAATCTTCCTTTCCTATCCGTAAGCACTTAACTTAATCCCCTGTAGTACATCCTCATTCTTTTAAAAAATAGCTCAATAAAAATTTGTGAAACCGAATAGTTGCACATATATTTGTGCAACCGAATAGTTTCGCAACGCACATCCAATGAGAAGAGATATTTTCCAAGCCATAGCCGACCCTACAAGGCGGGCTATTATAGCTTTAATTGCTTTACAAGCAATGACACCAAACGCCATTGCCGAAAATTTTAATACCACGCGGCAAGCGGTTTCAAAGCACCTGCGGATTTTGACCGAGTGCCAATTAGTAAAGCAAGAACAGCAAGGCAGAGAAATTTACTATTCACTGGAAATTGAAAAGATGAAAGAGATAGAAAAATGGATAAACGAGCTACGAAAAATTTGGGAAACCAGGTTTAACCAACTTGATGATGTTTTATCAATACTTAAAAACCAAAACAATGAAAAATAACCTGCTATTTGACTTTACCGTCGACAAAGAAACCAAAACGGTATTTATAAACAGAGAATTTAACGCCGAACTTCCGTTGGTATGGGATGCCTTTACCAAAGCCGAAATCCTCGACCAATGGGTAGCACCGAAACCTTGGAAATCGAGGACGAAATATATGAATTTCGAAGTTGGTGGAAAAAGGTTTTATGCAATGGTGAGTCCGGAGGGGCTTGAGCGCTGGTCTATTCAGGAATACACCTCAATTACACCAAAAACTAATTTTAAAATGCACAATGCTTTTGCCGATGAAAATGAGCATCCTGAGTTGCCAGGTTCTGATTGGAATTACAATTTCACTGAAGAAAGTGGTGTGACTAAAGTAAGCATCAGCATTTACAATGAATCGCTCGAGCGCTTAGAGCGAATGATTGAAATGGGCTTCAAAGAGGGCTTTACTGCAAGTATTGAAAACCTTGAAAAAATATTAGTGAGTTTATCTAATAAATAGCACTTCATTTTTAAGAAAAACAATAACCAACTATAAATCAACAAAAAATAAAACTATGGCACTTATTAATCCACACATCAACTTCAACGGAAATGCCGAAGAAGCGTTTAATTTTTACAAATCGGCTTTCGGAGGTGAATTCGAAAGAATTGTTCGACTGAAAGATATGGCGAGCGATGAGCATCCTGTAGCTGAGAACGACGCAAATAAAATCATGCATATTGCTTTACCGATTGGACCAAATATATTGATGGGTAATGATATACCTGAATTGATGGGCACAGTAAATGAAAGAGAAAACAGGTCGAAAATATCGGTTAGCGCTGCAAGTCGCGATGAAGCCGATAAACTGTACAATGCGCTTTCCGCAGGCGGAGAGATTGAAATGCCTATTGGCGATAGTCCGTGGGGTTCGTACTTTGCAATGTTCAGGGATAAATTTGGCATTGAATGGATGATTGACTTCAGCGAAAATTTCTAACATAAATAATCCAAGTTACCATAACTTTATAATTGTGGGAGGTTAACTATATTGCCTCCCTATTCTAAGATATTTTATGGCAACTGAATACGAAGATTTAATAAAAAAAGCTTACTCTGCTTTTAATGAAAGAGACATCGCTAAAGCCCTTTCGACCATGCAAACCGATGTTCACTGGTGTAAAGCTTGGGAAGGCGGTTATATAAGCGGACACAATGAAATAGATGAATATTGGACCCGTCAATGGAAAGAGATAAAGCCGATAGTTAAACCTGAAGAATTTAGTGAACGAGCGAACGGCAGTTTAGAAGTGCTGGTTAAGCAGAAAGTAAGTGATTTACAAGACAAGTTAATTTTCGACGGGTATGTTAAGCATATTTACACTTTTAAAAACGGCTTAATAAAAACGATGGATATTGAGCTTGTCGCATAAAAATCGGCTGTTGCAGCAGTAGCGTTGCGAAAAAACATTCGGTGCAAGATATCAAGAACTCTGATCATCACGACCTAAACCTGTCGCATTAAGCCGCTATAATTGTCGTAAATACACAGTTAATAAGGCTTTAACTTTCTCTAAATTTATATCTATTAAAATTGAATAAATGAGAAAGATTATTGTATTATCGATGATTTCCCTCGATGGTGTTATGCAGGCACCCGGCGGACCCGAAGAGGACAAGTCCGGCGGTTTCCAATATGGTGGCTGGGTTGCACCATTTTCTGATGAAACCTATAATGAAGCCGTTATAGAAGAACTGGAGCCGGCAGATTATCTTTTAGGCAGAAAAACATTCGAAATTTGGGCAGCTTATTGGCCTGAACACGGCGAATTTTGGCCCGGCATAAATGAAGGTGCAAAATATGTATTCTCTAAAAAATTAGCAGCATCCGACCCGCTGATTACAGGATGGAGAAATTCTGTATTGATAAATACAATTGAAGACATTAAAGCGCTCAAAAGATCAGAAGGTAAAAATATTCAGGTTTGGGGCAGCAGCAAACTCATTCAGTTGCTCTTGGCTGAAGATTTAGTTGACGAACTAAAACTTAAAATTCACCCAATTATTCTCGGAAAAGGCAAAAATCTGTTTGCCGATAACGGTTTTCCTGCTTCGTTTACCTTAATGAAAAGTGTTGTTACAACCAGTGGGGTAATTATAGCTGATTATAAGAGATCAGGTGAAATTAAGACGGGCACCGCAGGTGCATAATCTGCGAACAAATTCTTAGCGGAACTATGAAATTGCATCGGTCTTTTTCATAAATTAGTCTTTTAGATAATACTAACTGTAAGTCAGGACAACATAAATATGGATGAGGAAATAAATCAAAATGGGAATACTGTTTCAGTTGATAGCAATGTGCCAAAGGTTACAGGCATCGGCGGCATTTTCTTTTTTTCAGAAAACCCAAAGGAAACACGGGAATGGTATGCCAACAACTTAGGGATCGAAATTAATGCATGGGGCTCATCAAGTTTCGAGTCCCGAAATATCAGCAAGCCAGAAAAAATAGATTCTCTTCAATGGAGCCCATTTAAAAAGGGCGATGAGTACTTCTCCCCGTCTGAAAAGGATTTTATGATTAATTACCGGGTTCAAAACATTGAAGGGCTGGTGAATAAACTAAAAGAAAATGGCGTTTCCATACTTGACGAAATTGCAACCTACGATTATGGAAAGTTCGTACATATTATGGATTCTGAGGGCAATAAAATCGAACTTTGGGAAGATACGTCTGCATAAACAGGAAACGTGATTTTCCTTGAAAGAGGGCTTGAAAAATAGTAAACCAAGGTCACTCAGAAAAGACAAAATAATCAACTGATCAGATCTTATTACAAAAAAAAGAACAACGAGGCAGCTTGCGAACGGACGCCAAGTAAAAGCTTGCGAACTGAATACAAATCAAAGAATGGAGAATAAGAAAGAATTATCTACCGAACAACGTGAAGAAATACTTAAAGTACTGACTACTCGTTTTGAAAAAAATAAGAACAGGCACGCAGGTATTGAGTGGAGCGATGTTTTGGCACGATTGGATCAAAATCCCGAAAAGCTTTGGGCGCTCAACAATATGGAAGCTACGGGTGGCGAACCCGACGTTGTGGATTATGACAAAACAACGAATAAGTATATTTTCTTTGATTGTACAACGGAAAGTCCGAAAGGCAGAAGGAGTATTTGTTACGATCATGAGGCGTTAGAATCGCGAAAGGAAAATAAACCGCAAAATAGTGCACTTGGTATGGCAGCCGAAATGGGGATTGAAATTTTAGACGAAGCGCAGTATCGCCATCTACAGCAGTTCGGCAAGTTTGATACGAAGACTTCGAGCTGGATAAAAACACCTGATGACATAAGAAAAATGGGTGGTGCAATTTTTGCCGATTTTCGTTACGGAAACATTTTTATTTATCACAACGGTGCTGAATCATATTATGCTGCAAGGGCTTTTCGAGGATGGTTAAGCGTTTAATAATCGACGGATTTGTTTTGCAAAAAAGCTCCGTTGATATTCTATAATTACCGTTTTTGAATAAAAAAATATAGAAAATTTTAATTTTAAACCCGATACGTAGGGGCGAATTCGGTTTTAAAATCATGAATCCGAACCCTCGGTTTGACTTATTCAATGGGTATTTGAAAACCGAGCAAAACCTGAAGTAAATCTTTGGAAGAGCGATCTGCTTTGGTTGAATTGAACTATCTAAATAAATTCCGACAGCGGAAGGCTTTACTCAGTTTTCACTAAAATAACCTCCAGTTTGAAGCAGGATGATGAAGCCCAATACTTGAGAACAGCCAGCGGGAAAACGAGACTTAATTAGTCATAAAATCGCCGATTTTACTCACCATATCATCGATAATATTATATTTAACACAAAGCCAATTTTTTTCGTTCGGAAAATTGCTGATCAAGAAAACTGTTTTAGCAGTTTGTAATTGCGGAACAGTTCTCAAAACATTAAAAATATCAGCTATATTTTCGGGTTGAAACGTTTTTAGCATTTCAGTTCGCTGAATTAAGTCTTGGAGAGACTCGAGATAGGTTTGGTTTTTCATGATTTTAGGGATTAAACAAATTTAAGTCTTCGGTTAAATATGCAAAACCGTAAAAACACCCTTTTTTGATTTTTATCTAAAAAATAAATACGCTTTAGAGCAGTATTAAATCGCTAAAAACCAAAGCCACTCAATAACTTATGAATAACAACCAAAAACTTAAGTACTCACCATAGTGTTAATTTATTGTGCTCTACATTTGTAGTTCAAAAATTAACAAAATGAAATCAGCAAATAATAAAATATTAATAACAGGCGGCGCTACAGGAATCGGCCTGGGTTTAACTGAAAGATTTATTAAAGAGAACAATACTGTAATTATCTGCGGACGAAGGGCGTCTGTTCTCAAAGAAGTTGCTGCTAAATTTCCCGCTGTAATAACGAAAGTTTGCGATCTGGCGAGCAAAGGAGATCGTTTGGAACTTTTCAATTGGGTTAAAAAAAATCATCCTGATTTAAACGTACTGGTTAATAATGCAGGCATTCAGAATTGGGTTAATATTTCTGACGATAACCTTTACGAAAAAGCTGCAAACGAAATTGAAATAAATATCACAGCACCTGTTCATCTGTCAAATTTGTTTTTACAGATGCACGCTTTAGATGCGATTATTAATGTAAAATCTGGCCTGGCTTTTGTCCCATTTTCAAAGGTTCCGGTTTATAGTGCCACTAAGGCGTTTTTACGTTCTTTCACGCTATCACTCAGACATCAACTTAAAGGTAAAGTAGAAGTGATCGAAATCATACCTCCTGCTTTAAATACAGATTTAGGTGGCAAAGGTCTACACGATCAGCATCCCTCCGTTAGCGACTTTATCGATTCTATATTTGAGCAGCTAAAACGAGGAAAACAGGAACTTACTTTCGGTACAAGCGAGGGCAGAGCAAAAGTGAACAACGAAGCGATTACAGATTATTTTAATGTTATGAACCCATAACTTAAGGTGTTAGGCTTAAAAACATCGGCCAAAAACAAAGTTATTTCGAAGAAAGATCAACTGCCCATTTTGGCATTTAAGTAACAGCATTTAATTAGTTAAAACTATTCCCAGCAGATGATGTTGAGCATTTGGGATTGGGCAGAAAAAATCCGAATACTAACTATGATCAATTTAAACGAACTCATTATACCTGCAGCCAGAAAAGGAGAAATTGAAGTTTTGAAGGAACTTATAACCAGAGGTGCGGATGTGAACTACCGTGATTTAAAAGGTTATACCCCACTCATAATTGCTTGCTACAACAATCAGGCAGAGGCGGCAAAACTACTGATTTCGGCAGGTGCCGACTTAAACGCCGCAGATGAAGGCGGTAATACCGCACTTATGGGTGTAAGCTTTAAAGGCTATACTCAAATTGCAGAATTACTTATTAGTGGCGGAGCGGATCTTAATCTGCAACACGGTAACGGCGGAACAGCCCTTATGTTTGCGGCAATGTTCGGCAGAAATGAGATACTTAAATTACTACTGGATAAAGGCGCTGATGCTAGTATTCAGGATGTTAAGGGTCAGGATGCTTTGGAATTGGCCGCACTTCAAGGGAACGAAGAAGGTATTCGGATTTTGGAAGCCACAAAGCAAAATCATTAACTTTTCAGTAAGCCCTTAATTAAACTTTTCCACTGCGGGTATGACAACCCAATTTTAGCGGCAACACCAACTACAAAATTTCTGCTTTTATCATAAAAGCTTCCATGTTCGGTATTAGGAACTTCATTTCTGCCGTGTTCTTCGGCATAAACTGTTAGTCCAGCTTTTCTGATGATAAAAGTAGAAGTTGCTTCTGCCTTAAAAAAATGAGCAATTTCGCTGTCTTTGGCTAAAGGGTGGCTACATGGCCGAACAGTCATCGATAAAACTTCCTGATTGCTATTGGTAAGATGTTTGATTTCTTCTATTCTCACCCAATCAAATCCCATTCCCGCATGGGTGCCGGGTCCGGGTATATCGATGCGAATAAAATCACCTTCAGCGGCTTGCCTGTCTGCCCTTATTCCATGGGCATCCATCAACTGAAAAGCAGATATGCCTGCATAACTTCCCCAATAATTAACTGACAACAGCCGTGAAGACGCACTTTCGAACAGTGCTCTTGCGTTGGCTTCAGTGTCGGCAATTCGATGCTCCGATGCATCCATATAGCTCCCGGTATATTGCTCGGGAACCGTATCTATGTTTTGGCTTTCATCTTTCATGGTTTCAACCGGTAAAAGTGAAGCCCCGAAAGGCCTCACTTAATAAAATAATTATGCTGGAACTTTCCTTGGATTTTCTCTATCCCAAAAGCGGTGCATGGCAATCATTTTAGTAAAAGTTTCTGTAAGATTTTTCACATCACCTGAAACAATTACACCTTCCCGCAGTACGGTTTCCTGAGAATATTCTGCAGGTAGTTTTTTGAAAAAATAAGTTGATTCTAAAACTTGAACGCCCTCATCATCTGCGGCAATTGCTTTACAATGTTTAAACGCCTCATTTAAAAAATGTACAGCATTAGCCTCCGCTTCCAAAGTTGCAACCGAATTTAGGCCACCCGGAACGTATACGGCATCATAAAGTACAGATGCAGCGGTGAGGAAGCTTTCATCGGGCGTTATTGACTTGTCGTTTTTAGAAATAATTTGTCCAAGCTTCGGAGCTATAATATGCACAATGGCACCTTCGGCAATCAGTGCATCTTTTACATTACTGAGCGATGCTTCATCAACACCATCTGCTGCAAGTATTGCAATTTTTCTGGCCTGAATGGTGTCTTTAATAGTTCCTGCCATACTTAAAGCTTCAGATTTGGCCAGGCTTCCTTCCGGATTTTCAGATGCATATTCACTTCTATCCGCATCTGCAGGAATACTGTTATTCAATTCCTCTAAAGAAATTTCAGGAATATGAAGACCGAGTGCAAAAGCAATTTCTGCCGCAAGGCCTTTATCAATCTGTGCTAAAAGAGCAAGCATTCTACTTCTAATCTCTACTCCTTTCACTTTACCAAGTTCGAAACTCAGGGCATCAATTATGTGATTTTTTTCAGCATCGCTTTGCGAGTTAAAGAAAAGTCGTGCCTGAGAGAAGTGATCGAAAAAACTTCTGCTTCTGGCTCGTATTTTCCTAGCATCAATTCGTTCATTGTAGCTTACAAAGCCACCTTCAGAAGCCTTTGCCTGCTTAGGGTCGTTCGCTGCAATTGCATTTGGGCCGTAACTAGTTTTTCCTCTGTTTATGGTTTGGCGCATGTACCCGTCTCGCTGGTTATTATGCACCTGAACAACAGGTCTGTTAATCGGAATCTCATGGAAATTCGGCCCACCCAGGCGAATTAGTTGCGTATCGGTGTAAGAGAATAGCCTGCCCTGCAACAAAGGGTCGTTGGTAAAATCAATGCCCGGTACAACATGCCCTACGTGGAAGGCTACCTGCTCTGTTTCGGCAAAAAAGTTATCGGGATTGCGGTTTAGCGTCATTTTTCCGATCCGTTGAACAGGAACAAGTTCCTCGGGAATTAATTTCGTTGGGTCCAAAAGATCAAATTCAAATTTAAACTCATCTTCCTCAGGCACAATTTGAACACCCAATTCCCACTCGGGAAAGGCTCCTGCTTCAATGGCATCCCAAAGATCTCTTCTATGGAAATCGGGATCTTTACCTGAAATATTCTGAGCTTCATCCCATGCGACAGCGTGAACACCAAGTAAAGGTTTCCAATGGAATTTGACAAAACATGCAATCCCTTCACTATTTACGAGCCTGAAAGTGTGCACACCGAAACCTTCCATCATGCGGTAGCTTCTCGGCAAAGCACGATCGCTCATTGCCCACATAACCATATGAGCCGACTCGGGCATTTGTGAAATAAAATCCCAGAATGTATCATGCGCAGAAGCGGCTTGCGGCATTTCGTTATCCGGTTCGGGCTTCACAGCATGAATTAGATCAGGAAATTTAATAGCATCCTGAATAAAGAACACAGGCATATTATTACCGACCAAATCGAAATTACCTTCTTGAGTGTAAAATTTTACCGCAAAACCGCGAACATCCCTTGCTAAATCTGTTGAACCTCTGGAGCCCGCAACTGTAGAAAAGCGAACAAACACCGGAGTTTCCGCCCCTGGATCGCAAAGAAATGCAGCCTTGGTAATGGCAGACATATCTTCATAAACTTTAAATACGCCATGAGCTGCAGATCCCCTCGCATGAACAATTCTCTCAGGAATACGCTCATGATCGAAATGAGTAATTTTTTCACGCAGAATAAAATCCTCAAGAAGGGTTGCGCCCCTGTCGCCTGCCTTTAAAGAGTTTTGATCATCGTTAATTTTTACACCATGATTGGTGGTCATAAACTGACCCTTAGAATCCGCCACAAAAGATTCGAGCTTTGTTGTTTTATCGTTTTCCTGTTGTGGAGGAGAACTTTTTCTATCAGAAGTTTTTTTAGCCATGCTATATTTTACCTAAGCCTCTTCGGCTGCTTTATAATTTATTTCGTTCTCCGCGATATCTGTAAGTTTGCTGTCTGCTAGTTTTTCTTCGGCTAATGTTTGCTCCAGGATATCGGCTACATCTGACAAGCCTAAGGTTGTTGCCAATTGATAAAGACCACCGTAACTGGCAATTTCATAATGCTCTACTTTTTGCGAAGCAAGAATAATCCCGACATCTCTGGTTGCCGTTCCGGGAGGCGTTTCTTCAACAATTCCTTCTGCTTCTTTCGTTAGTCCTTCCATTGCATCGCATTTTTTAGCAACGGGTTTTTCGCCCAAAAGCTCAAAAACTTCTTCTAATCTTTTAACATGTCCTTTCGTTTCCTCTAAGTGAGAAGTTATCGCATCTTTAAGTTCGGGTGCCGTTGCAGCTGAAATCATTTTCGGCAAGGATTTAACTAAATGATTTTCGGCCCAGTACAAATCAGCAATCGAATCTTTAAAGAGTTCGTTCAATGCAGGTTCATCTTTCGGAGTCGTCTTTGAGGCAAATTTCGGATCGCCACCTGTTTCCTTTGTTTTCATGATATGTTTAGTTAGATCTTTGAATCTACAACCCGTTAATTTTTATTAAGTTTTAGTTATTTTAAATCTGGGTTGAAATACCTTTTTACTACCGTAATTATTCAGCTTTAATGGTATTAAATTGATGGCGGTCCTTTCGCGATTACCAGCAATTGTTAAAAGTTTTTGACTACAATTAAAGTAGATTTGGCTTCATTTATTGATTTGATTATGGAGAATTTTGAATCATCAAATCAATAAAAAATGAAAATTATCATAACAGGATCAACAGGACACATCAGCAGGCCATTAACCTTAGAATTAGTAGAAAAAGGCCATCAGGTTACAGTGATTAGCAGTAATGCAGAGAGGTTAGACGCTATAAAGGCTTTAGGTGCAAAGCCGGCAATAGGCTCGCTACACGACACAGATTTTTTAGTGGAGACCTTTACTGGCGCAGATGCAGTTTACACCATGGTTCCTCCCGGCAACTACATGGATCAAAACCTTGATTTACTTGCCTACTACGTAAACCTTGGCAAGAATTATGCAAAAGCCATTGAAAGTTCAGGTGTAAAGAAGGTTGTAAATTTGAGTACAATTGGTGGTAATTTGGCGGAAGGAAACGGTATTTTAAAAGGTGCGCACAATGTTGAGTTGATATTAGACGCATTACCGGCAGAGGTTTCCATAACGCATATGCGCCCGAATTCCTTTTACTACAATCTTTTAGGTTACATCCCTATGATTAAATCGATAGGTGTTATTGCAGCCAACTATGGTGGCAATGACATTATTCCATGGGTTTCACCTATTGATATTGCCGCTGCCGTTGCTGAAGAATTAACGATGCCCTTTAGCGGTAGAAAGGCTCGCTCCGTAGCAAGCGAAGACCTTTCGGGCAATGAAACCGCAAAAATTTTAGGTGAAGCGATCGGAAAACCGGATCTGAAATGGGTTGTCTTATCCGATGAAGAAACTTTAAAAGGATTGGTTTCGGCAGGTTTAAATCCGAAAATTGCAGAAGGATTAGTAGAAATGTACGCGGCACTTCACAGCGGCTTATTGGCCGAGGATTATTACAAGAATAAACCGGCTGTTATGGGCAAGGTGAAAATGGCAGATTACGCCGTAGAATTTGCTGCCGCCTTTAACCAATAAATTATTACCTTAGATTATGGCAAACGCGTTATTTCATAAATTTAAAACGATCAGCGAATTTCATAAATTCCGTGGATTGCCAAAACCCGAACATCCGCTGATAAGTGTAATAAACTTGGTTGATGTTGAAACAATGCCTGAAGGGGAAAACAGTATTTTACTTGATTTTTATTCCATTGCCCTCAAAAGAAATTTTAATGCAAAGATTAAATACGGACAGCAAGAATATGACTTTGATGAAGGTATTATGTTTTTCATGTCTCCCGGTCAGATCTTTAGAATTCAGGTAGAAAAGAACTTACCTTTAAAACATTCGGGTTGGATGTTATTAGTCCACCCCGACTTTTTGTGGAACACACCATTGGCGAAAATATTTAAGCAAAGCGAGTTTTTTGATTATTCTGTGCATGAAGCTCTGTTTTTATCAGAAAAAGAAGAGAACATAGTTGCAGCAATTATGCAAAATATTCAACAGGAATACCATTCAAATATCGATAAATTCACTCAACAGGTAATGTTGGCCCAACTTGAACTTTTGTTAACCTATTCAGAAAGGTTCTATAATCGCCAGTTTATAACAAGAAAAATAGCTAACCACAATGTATTAAATCGATTGGAGGATATCTTGAAGGCTTATTTTGAAGATGATAATCTTGGCAAGAAAGGCTTGCCTACCGTCCACTATATTGCTGAAACACTTAACATGTCGCCAAATTACCTTAGCAACTTGTTGAAAGTGCTAACAGGCCAAAGTACGCAACAGCACATCCATGATAAACTTATAGAAAAGGCTAAAGAAAAACTGTCTGTTACTGATTTATCGGTAAGCGAAATCGCTTACGAGCTTGGCTTTGAACATCCACAATCTTTCAGCAAGCTCTTCAAAACCAAAACCAACAGCTCTCCGCTTGAATTCAGAGCATCCTTTAACTAAATTTTAATAGGTTTTGAACACCCTCAATCGTGCAATAAGGTATTTATGAATAGAACAAGCTTTACACCTCTAGCCTTCAACCAATAAATTTATAAAAATTAAACATGTCGTATTGTACAGCAATTGAACTAATGCAACCTGAAGAACGAAAGGCCTTGCACAAAAATTACCACGATAATCATTATGGTTTTCCGATACATGATGATAATGAATTATTTGGCAGGCTGGTTATGGAAATAAACCAGGCGGGCCTGAGTTGGGAAACGATTTTAAAAAAAGAGCAAACTTTCAGGCTTGCTTATGATAATTTCGATATTAACAAGGTTGCGTGTTATGGTGAATCTGATTGGGAAAGATTGCTTAACGACCCGGGAATTATCCGTAACCGCTTAAAAATTAATGCCGCTATAGAAAATGCAAAAACCATTATTGGTTTGCAAAAAGAATTCGGTTCTTTCGAAAAATGGCTTGAAAGCCATCACCCTAAAACCAAAGAAGAATGGATAAAAACCTTCAAAAAAACATTCAAATTTACAGGTGGTGAAATTGTTAACGAGTTTTTAATGAGTATCGGATTTTTACCGGGCTGCCACGACGAAAACTGCCCCGTAAATAAAGAGATAATGAAGCAGAAGCCAATGTGGCAAAAAATACGATAGCCTCTTAATTAGCTGTTTTATGGAGGCGACTAAAGGAGATAAATCGGTAAGCAACTTAGGCTATAAGCTAAATTACGGTATCATTACAGCTGGCAGGTACTTTATCTATAGCACCTTTGCGTTTGTAATAACTCAATCAGTATTCTTACATTAAATGTTCATCAAAAATGGCAAAGGTTCAAAAATTATCACCACAAGATCAGGTATCGTTACACATCCAAAAACTCGAACCGGAAATTACTGAGATTGTCCAAACCATAAGGCAAATAATTCTGGATACGGATGGCGATATCGCTGAGCAAATTAAATGGAACAACCCGAGTTTTTATTACACTGGTGAGATGCAAGCTTTCGACCCAAAAGAATATAAAAGAGATATTGCCGTTTTAAATCTTCACAAAGGAAGAATTATGCTTGTATTCCCGTCAGGAGCTAAGGTTATTCAATCATCGCAGCTGCTGGAAGGCGACTATAAAGATGGCAGGAGATTACTGAACTTTAAGAATTTAGATGATGTAAAATCAAAAGCAAACGAATTACAGCAAATTTTAAAAGAATGGATTTCGCTGGTAGAGAGATAACGCCAAATTTGTAAATGTCAGCAAGTTTCGGGTGTTTTTAAACTCTATTTGAAGCTACTTTTGTATATTAATAAGCGATATATGAAATTACAGGATGAAATAAATTACAACAGAATTGCTGAGGCTATACAATATATTCAGGCAAATTTCAAAAATCAACCCGGCCTCGAAGAAATTGCTGAAAGGGTAAATTTAAGTCCGTTTCATTTCCAAAGATTGTTCAGCGAATGGGCGGGTACAAGTCCGAAGCGTTTTCTTCAATACATCAGCATTGGTTACGCCAAACAAATGCTAAGAGATAATCAAACAATTTTCGATACGGCTTTGGAAACAGGGCTTTCGGGGGCAGGAAGATTACACGATTTATTTGTAAACATAGAAGGCATGACTCCGGGAGAATATAAAAACGGCGGGGAAAACCTGAGTATACGTTACAGTTTTGCTAAAAGTCCGTTCGGAAATGTTATAGTTGCATCAACGAAGAAAGGCCTTTGTTATGTTGCGTTTTACGATGACAAAAATGATGCTGTCAGAATTCTTAAATCTCAATTTCCTTCAGCCGATTACCAACAATTCGTTGATGCTGAGCACACAAATGCGCTACTGATTTTTAATAAAAATCGAGACGAATTGCAACAAATAAAACTACACCTCAAGGGTACAGATTTCCAGCTAAAGGTTTGGGAAAGTTTACTTAAAATTCCTCTCGGAAAATTTGCCACTTACGGTGCCCTTGCGAAAAGTTTGCAAAATCCTAACGCTGCCAGAGCTGTAGGAACGGCAATCGGCGATAACCCTGTAGCGTTTTTAATTCCTTGCCACAGGGTAATTCAATCGAGCGGAGCACTGGGCGGTTATCATTGGGGAAGCAACAGGAAAACTGCAATAATCGGGTGGGAAGCTGCGCAAGCAGACACAAAAAACGAATGATAAACCATTCTACGTTATCATCAGCATTAATTAAAATTCTGATCAAAAATAAAGAAATTTGTTTTGCGGGGAACAGGCGCTTGAAAATTTACGGCTCGCTCAACTGTAAATCGGGAAAGCGAATGAAGAAAGAAAATAGGGTCTTCTTCAAATTAGAAAACGATGCCTTGAAAAATGGTTTCAGGCCATGCGGCAATTGCTTAAAAGAGAAATACAAAAAAATGGATTTGTTCAATACAACAACAGGTAAAAATCACAACCTTTTACCATACGGCGGAAATGTAAGCTATTTCGGAAAATTGTTCACTCAAGATGTGGCTGATATGTATTTTGATGTACTATGGAAAACCGTAGAATGGAAAAATGATGAGGCTTTTATTATGGGTAAACACATTGTAACCAAAAGAAAAGTGGCGTGGTACGGCGATTTACCATACTCATATACTTATTCACGTGCATCGAAAACAGCGTTACCCTGGACACCTGAGCTTTTAGAATTGAAAAAAATTGCTGAAGAACAGGCCAACACAAGCTTTAACTCTTGTCTGTTAAATTTATACCATAACGGCGATGAAGGCATGGCTTACCACAGTGATGATGAAAAAGCACTGGCCAGAGATTCTGCAATTGCATCAATGAGTTTCGGCGCCGAAAGAAAGTTTCTTTTCAAGCATAAAGAAACGAAGGAAACCATTAGTACTTTTTTAGAGCATGGCAGTTTGTTGGTAATGGCAGGCGAAACACAAACGCACTGGCTGCATCGCCTACCGCCAACCAAAAAAGTTAATAGGCCAAGAATAAACCTAACCTTTAGAACCATGGATATTTAGCTACTTTTTAAATTCGCTGATATCAACAATTTTATCATCATCATTTTCTTTAAGGAAAAGAGTCCCGTTAGTATTTTTTTGCCAGCTGTAATTTTGCTGTATGTTATTTACCAAAGTTCTAGGGTTTAACGTTTCTGCTGAAACCGGGAGGTTAAAAGTTTCGCCTGTTTTATAATTAACCTGGTACAAAGAGTTTTCCGTAGCAAATACCAAAGTCGATTTATCAGCCGAATTTACAATAAATCTCCCTTGGATTCTTTCACTCTCACTTTGCCGCTTAACAGGATAAACCCGCCCGTTTATTGTGGTAATCACATAATCATTATTTATCAAAAGTGTGCTTAAACTAATTTCTTGCAAGCCAACAGTTATTTTACGGTCGTTTGCTCCGTTTGATGGTCTGTCTAACTTAACAACTTCGGGCATTCCGTTTCTTAAAGCAACAATATAAAAAGGCGAAACCAGACCCGAACTGTCTGCAACCTGAACCAAAGCTGCTGTTTTTTGAGTATTCATAAACCTAGGCTGATAAAATCTGTTAGCCAGTGGTTTAGGCGCATCCTTAATTAGTATTGCTGTATCTTTAAAGGTTAGAACAAAAACATCGCCCTCTTTTATTCCCGAATCAATTTTTAACGATTTTAACGCATCGTCTTTTGATTTGGTTGTTTCATTAAAGCTGTCATCTGCAGTTAAAGCCCTTGGTGTATAAGTTTTTTCTGATTTTTCCTGTTTACAAGAGAAAAATGCTACGGATAAGAAAAGTGCAAATAATGTGATTTTCATAAAAGGTTAAAGATTTTTGATAATTATAACTTTAATTTATTTGGGTTCAAAAAAAACCTGATTTTTTTATTCTTTTCCCTAATTTAGAATCAGCTAAGTATGCCTGCAAAATCAAATTTTATACTTAAAAACAAAAATGTAATCCTTTACGGTATTTCATTAGCTGCCTTTTTATTTTTCTTAAAATGGATTGAGCTGAGGTTTATCATCATTAACCATGCTTTTGAAATTTATGCGGGATTAATTGCACTCATATTTACAGCCTTGGGCATTTGGCTTGCGCTGAAATTAACCCGTCAGCGGGTTAAGACGATGATTGTAGAGAAAGAAATCTACATCGAAAAAAGCGAAAACTTTATTAAAGACGAGCGGGAAATCGAAAAACTAAACTTAAGCAAACGCGAAGTGGAAGTACTGGAATTGATGGCTAGTGGCCTGAGTAATCAGGAAATCGCATCGCGATTATTCGTTTCGGTAAATACCATCAAAACACATACTTCAAAATTATTCGAAAAGATGGAAGTAAAACGGAGAACACAAGCGATTGAAATGGCAAAAAGGTTAAGTATCATCGAATAGACTTCATGCTTAAGTATGAAAAAGGTATTGTTTATCCAAAATCACCCGAAAGTATGAGTGCCGGAAAGAATATTTGAGGCAATTTCGTTTCATAAAATTCTAAACAAAATTATTAAGATGAAAAAAATTGTTATCGTATTCGGTTTAATAGCAGGGCTAATCGTTTCTGCTTTAATGTTATTTTCTATTGCAAAATGCTACAACAGTTCAGATTTTGAAAGTAGCATGGTTTTGGGATATGCATCAATGTTACTCGCATTTTCCTTCATATTTGTAGGGGTTAAAAGCTACCGTGATAAACATAACCAAGGTGTAATTTCTTTTGGCAAAGCTTTTCAAATCGGCCTTTTTATAAGTTTAATTGCATCTACACTTTATGTAGTGGTGTGGCTTGTTGATTATTATGTTTTTGTCCCCGATTTTATGGATAAATATTCAGCGCACATGATTGCCGAAGCAAGAAAGGCAGGAAATTCAGCAACTGAAGTTGCTGCAACGGTTAAACAAATGAACGACTATAAAGAAATGTACAAAAATCCACTTTTTGTCATTCTGCTCACCTATGCCGAAATTTTGCCTGTCGGATTAGTTGTTTCTTTAATATGTTCATTAATTTTGAAAAACAAACTAAAGCAAAATTACGCGGATTAGGTGATCAATCCGAGCATTAACCGTTCTGGAGAAATCCGGGCTAAAGAAAATTGAGTTATTCGATTATAATGGCAGACCTCATTACTGGATGAAAATTGAAAATACTAATTAAGTTTATTATTCTAATTTTGCCGGATAATTTTTAAAATATGGAAACTAAAGACAGTAACGGGAATATCCTAAACGAAGGCGATTCTGTCAGCGTAATTAAGTCGCTAAAAGTTAAAGGCATGGCTGCTGATATTAAGCAAGGAACAACGGTAAAGAACATTCGTTTAACCGATGATCCGAAGGCAATTGAGGGTAAAGTAAACGGAACGGTTTTAGTGTTAAAAACTGAGTTCCTTAAAAAGAAAAATTAAAAAGACACCCTTCTTTTGAGGTTACTGGATTGGTTTTTGCTTACATAGTTGAAATTATTTGTTATGAAAAATCTACTTATTTGCGGTCTTTTAATTTGCTTACTAAGTTCCTGTTTGGAGAAGCTTGATCCGAACACCTTAAAAAACACAAAGTGGGAATTAACAGAGCTTAAGGGCAACACACTTCCTGTTTCAGCAAAGGCAACATTAAATTTTAACGACAGTTTACGTGTTAGCGGAAAATCATTTTGCAATAGCTATGGCGGTCAGGCAGAGGTAACGGCGGACAAGGCAAGTCTTAAAAATATTTTCGGCACTAAAATGTTTTGCCAGGAAACCGCCTCGCAAGAAAGTGCGTTTTTAAATGCGTTAAGCGAAATTGATAACGCAAAAATGGTTGGCGGAAACCTGGAATTACTTAAAAATGAAGAAACGCTGTTGGTATTTAAAAAGGTGAATTAAACAATTAACACATAGCATGAAGCCCGAATTAACTATTTTTAGTATTTTCGGGCTTTTTAGTTTAATATATTCTAATGCCGATATCAATAAAAGAAGACTTAAAGTTTTTTTTCTCAACGCTGAAAAACGCATTTAAAATATTTCAATTAAATGATCCGTTGCGGCTTGCAGGCGCAACAGCCTTTTTTACCAATTTTGCCCTCCCGCCAATACTGATAATTTTAATCAGGCTTTTCGGCATGTTTACCGACAGAAGGATGTTGGTTACCCATATTTTTGAAAGGCTTAATAATATTTTAGACAACGACAGTATTGCCCAAATTCGGTTAACGCTGAGAAACATTCGTGGAATAGATCAGGCCTGGTACATTACATTATTCAGTTTTGTATTTTTTTTATTTGTAGCCACTACCCTTTTTAACGTTATTAAAAACTCCTTAGAACAGATTTGGAATATTGGCATGAAAGATAAAAAGGGAATTGTAAGCACCTTAAAATCAAGAGCAATCTCAGTAACCATAATACTGTTAGCAGGAATGTTGTTTTTACTTGGTTTACTTGCAGATAGTGTTCAGGCAATTATTGGCTCATACCTTAAAACAAACTCTCCTTCTTTCGAATTGGTTGCCACCTCTATCATAAATCAAATTATATTCGTGTTAATCGTTACCTCTTGGTTTACCATACTTTTCAGGTTTTTAACCAATGGCAGGCCAACGTGGAGAGCAGCAATATCGGGTGGTTTGTTAACAGGATGTCTATTCACTGCAGGAAAGTACATTTTAAGAATTCTTTTACCACTGAGTAACATCAGCAATATTTATGGCTCTGCGGGTTCAATCATTGTTATTATGTTGTTCGTATTTTATTCCTCGCTAATATTTTATTTCGGCGCTTCATTTATTAAAGCCTTGAGTGTTGGAAGGGAAACTCCGATAATACCAAAAAACGGAGCATATGCGTATGAACTTACTGCAGTTGATGAAGAAAATTCTGAACAAAAAAAGGACAACTGATTGCTCAATTGCCCTACCTTTTGATTGATTAAAATTAATTAAACTAAGCAGGTACTTTTTCGAAACCTTGCATTTCGAAGACTGCTAATTTATTTAACAAGTTGTAATGTAATGTTCCGAATAGATTAACCAATCCATCGTTATTTTTGCCTTCTATCCAAACTGATTCTTTTACAACCTCAGTATTTTTCCCTGTCTTAGCGTTAAAAAGCGTCTCTTCATCTTTAATTGTAAGATTATTTACATCGATTCGAAACTCATTTAACAGGGCGATAAAATTTTGGCCTTTGAGTAATAATTCTTTTAAATTCATAGGGCAGATATTTGATTAGGTTAGGTGTATTTTTTAAAAGCAAATTTCAGTCCAACCACTAATAAAAAATAACGAATGTTGATAACTTACAAAAGTCTGTATCCCAGACCGATGGTAAACAAATTCAACTTAGTAGGCGGATAACCATCTTTGTTAAGTTTAGATAATCCGAGTTCATATCTGGCATCAATACTGAGCTTTTTAATATCCAGCCCTGCACCAAATTGCCAGGCCAATGCCTGATCTTTAAAGTTGCCGCTAAATACATTTCCCGTTGCCTGCCCCAAACTTTGCTTATCATCCAATATTAGTGAGAACATGGGACCCGTATTAATTCTTAATCCGACGCCAGCAGCACCAAATTTTGTTCCTATTAACAATGGAACATCTAAACTTGTAAAACGAACTTCATTTACTTGTCCGTTAGCATCGCTTACCAAATTTGTCTTCTTCCCTGAAACATATAGTTCGGGTTGAAAATACACTCCTGCTGCGCCAACTCTGGCCCACAGTCCTCCGTAGAAACCTGTCCTGTTATCACTGCTAAAGGTATTTTCAGTATCAAACTTCGAGAAATTTGCACCTGCCTTAACGCCTAACTGAAACGAAGGCAAAACCTGCGCACTTGCACAAAAGCCGGCAAACAAACAGGCAATGGAGAGATAGATTGATTTCATAAAAATAGGGATGATTTAAATTTAATTAGCTTGTTGCATTATTGATCGCCTCTTGTTCTTTAAGGGCATCAACATTGTTTTTATCACCGAAGTTTTGTGTTTTATCGGCAAAATAATCTAAGATACCAGATATTGTATCTAAGTTATCTGCTAAATTTTGATGAATATCCGGTAAATCATTTTCCAAACGTTTATCGGTTAACTCAATATTATCAACTTCAATTTTTGCAATTTTTTGAATAAGTGCCTGCTGAGAATTTTGTAAATCTTCTAATTCACGCACAATCTTTTCCATTAATTCAAATTTCTTTAACGTATTCATAGCTTCTTATTTTAAATTTATTTAAGTAATAAACCGCAGCGAAGCATTTTTGTTTTTAATCTGATAATGTTTGACAATACATTTGGAATTCTGAAAAACAACTAATAAATTAGTTTAAATTTTAAAACTATGAAAAAGTTGTCCTTTCTCCTATTCTTTATCATTTCATCTTTTGCTGTGTTTGGGCAAAAACAGGGTGTATTAGATAAAGAAAAACTTTTCGATCTCTATCAGAATCAAAAATACAACGAGGCCGCAGTTTACTTAACAAGTGTTTATGGAGAGGATATAAGCGATTTTAAAGTGATAAACCAAATCGGCTATTGCTTTTTAATGGGCGGCAATACAGCCAAAGCTGAAAAATTTTATCAAAAAGCCAATACACTACAGCCTTCAAATATTTCGGTTCTTTTTAACTTGGCGAGTATCGCATCGAGGAGAGGAAATACAGAAAAATCTAAAACTTATTATCAGGATATTATAGAATTGGACACTGCAAATTTTAATGCGTATAAACAGCTGGCTTTACTTCAAACTGAAGATTTCAGTCTTAAAAAGCTGCAATACCTGAGAAAGGCAAATAAACTTAATCCCCTTGATGCGGATGTTGTTTTTGACTTAAGTGAGCTATACCTGAGAACGGGCATGTTTGGCATTGTAGAAAATATTCTTCAACCTGCACTCGAAGCTGATTCTAATAACATTCAGCTTCTAAAAATTAAATTGCCGTTGATGCTGGCAACTAAAAAATTGGATGAGGCCATAACAACGGGCGAAAGATTGTTTTCCCTTGGAGACAGCTCTGCATATGTTTTAAATAATCTGGGCAAAGTTTATTACATGAAAAAAGAATTTCAAACCGGGCTAGACTACTTTAAAAAAGTAAGGCTATCAGCTTCTGATGACAATGAAGGTCTTTTTTATAACATGGCACTTTGCAACCGAGGATTGAAAGACTATTTAACCGCAGCAGAGAATTTTAAAAAGGCGATTAGTGCCGGAATATCAAAAAATACATTGACTTATTACACAAAAATGGGTGAAAGTTATGAGCAGGCAGAAAAATTTGAACTTGCAGCGGCTACTTACAAAAAAGGCTCATTTTTTGATAACAACAGCGGATTGCTTTACATCCTAGCGCAGATTTATGATAAAAAACTTAATCAAAAAACAAACGCAATAACAACCTACGCCCAGGTTTTAAGGTCACTTCCTGATACGGAAGGGAACAAACCGGCCAAGGAATACATTACTAAAAGAATTGAAGAGCTAAAAAAGTAGGTTAAACTAAATCTTCAAAAACAGGCTTAACATTATCCCAAAATTCGTCGAGTGCAATTATTCTCGGTTTAAAAAATGAAATCAATTCAGGCCAGTGCTGTTGGTTGTAAATATTAACACCTTGAAGGCTTGCGGATATTTGACTAATTTCTTTCCCGAACTCATCTGGAAAATCTGGAGACCAATCCCAATTTTCATTGACTATGCCCGTAAACATAAGCCTGAATTCTTCAAACTGGTTAAAAATTAAATGCCTTACATCAGCATCTGTATGATTCAGTTGAATGGAAATTACAGCTTTTTTGGTGTCTACATCCATTTTAAAAAATATCCCCTTAACACCTGTTTTATAATTTATCCAGTTAACCGAATAACCGCCGGCGGAGGGAACGGGTTTCATATATTTTCCGAAACTTATCCAAAATTGTTGTCTTAATCGTGCGGCTTCCTCTTTGCTGTACATATTTTTAATATGGTTGCCATATTTTCGTTTCAGTAAACATAAACATTGATACTATAGCTTTCCCATTAACTTCGCAACGTATTTGCCTATGATATCGAATTCTAGGTTAACAATATCGCCAACTTCAACTTCCTGCAAATTGGTATGCTCAAAGGTGTAAGGGATAATAAATACTGAAAACTCATCCTCCTGAGAATTTACAACAGTCAAACTTATTCCGTTTACGCAAGCAGAACCTTTTTCTACCGTAACATTTCCTAGTGATGAATCGTACTTGAAGCGATATTCCCAACTTCCATGTAACTCCTCTCGTTTTATACAAGTTGCAGTTTGATCAACATGGCCTTGAACAATATGCCCGTCTAACCGTGCATTCATTTGCATACAACGTTCTAAATTTATTTTACTGCCTGCTTTTAAATTGCCTAAACTTGTTTTACTTAACGTTTCATCAATAGCGGTTACAGTATGCGTATCGTTATTTAAAGCAACCACGGTAAGGCAAACACCGTTATGGGCAACACTTTGATCTATTTTAAGCTCGTGGCTTATTGCAGATTTAATGGTAAAATGAATATTTGTATTTTCGTTTTTAATGGCTGTTACTTCGCCAAGGGTTTCTATAATTCCGGTGAACATTTTCTACTTAATATTTTAATCTGTTTTTTCTCCAATCGGATGATTTTTTCACATCATCATTAAGAACAACATCATTTCCTGCATTTTGAAATAATTTTGCAGCAATAACAGCAGCTAATAAAGCTTCGGTTTCATCTTCGGCTTTTAAACTTTCTAAGTTAAAATATTTGCTTACGAAATGCGTGTCAAAATTGCCCGATTTAAATGCTTCATGCTGCATTACAAATTTACCGAATCCGAGTGTGGTTTCGATCCCGGTAATCTCATATTCTTCGATAGCCCTCACCATTCTTTCGATGGCCTCTTCCCTGTCTTTACCAAAAGTTATTAATTTGGCAATCATCGGGTCGTAATAGATAGGTATTTCCATGCCTTGCTCGAAACCGTCATCAACTCTCACACCGTTTCCTTTCGGTGTTTTATAAGTTTTTAAAGTACCGATATCAGGCAAAAAGTTATTGTTCGGATCCTCTGCATAAACCCTTAACTCTACGGCGTGTCCACTTATTTTTAAATCTTCCTGAGTAAAGCTTAATTTTTCTCCACGGGCGATTTTAATCTGCTCCTTTACCAAATCAATTCCCGTTATCAGCTCTGTAACCGGATGTTCTACCTGAAGTCTGGTATTCATTTCTAAAAAGAAGAAATCGAGGTTTTCATCAAGGATAAATTCAACGGTTCCGGCGCCGGCATAATTCACGGATCGGGCAACATCAACTGCGCACTTGCCCATCTGTAATCTTATTTCCGCAGTAAGTATTGATGAAGGCGCTTCTTCTACCACCTTTTGATGGCGCCTTTGAACAGAACACTCGCGTTCGAAGAGATGCACAATATTTCCGTGAGTATCTCCTAAAATCTGAATTTCTATGTGTCTGGGCGAAGTTACATAGCGTTCAATAAAAACAGCACCATCGCCGAATGCGGAAATCGCCTCGCTTACCGCAAGTTGCATTTGCTCCTCAAAATCTTCCTGTTTTTCTACGATACGCATACCCTTGCCACCACCGCCTGCTGCCGCTTTTATCAAAATGGGAAAACCAACCTCAACAGCTCTCTTTTTCGCTTCATTTACATCCTGAATGGCCTCTTCGGTTCCAGGCACCATCGGGATGTTATATTTTAAGGCAGCAGCCTTTGCTGACAATTTATTCCCCATCGTTTCCATTGCCTGCGGTGACGGACCAATAAGTATCAATCCGGCATTAGCAACCATTTGGGCAAAAGCAGCATTTTCCGACAGAAATCCATAACCCGGGTGGATTGCTTCAGCCCCTGTTTTCCTGCAAGCATCAATAATCTTTTCGCCCAAAAGATAACTTTGATTTGAGGGTGGCGGGCCGATGCAAATTGCCTCATCCGCATAACGTACATGCAATGCGTCGCGATCGGCTTCTGAGAAAACGGCAACTGTTTTTATCCCCATTTCTTTGGCAGAGCGCATAATACGCAATGCAATTTCTCCACGATTGGCGATTAAAATTTTTGAGATTTTCGGCATTTGGTTAAAACTGGATTACAAATGTAATATTATTTCAATGGCTTCGTCGATCATCGAAGGACTGATGTCAAGGTGGGTTACAAACCTGATGGTGGATGCGCTCGTTGTACCGCACAAAATTCCTTTTTCTTTTAACTGATCTGCTGTTTTCTGTGCGGTTCCGGGTGCAACTTCAAAAATGACAATATTGGTTTCAACCGGCATCACCGATTTAACATATTTAGTCTGCAACAAAGCAGCAGCTAAATCTTTTGCATGTTGGTGATCAGTTTTAAGCCGTTCGATATGGTTGTCCAACGCATAAATGCCTGCAGCAGCAAGAAAACCAGCTTGCCTCATACCGCCTCCAAATGCTTTTCTTATCTTTCTGGCTTTTTGAACGGTCGCCGAGCTCCCTAATAAAACAGAACCTACAGGTGCGCCCAAACCCTTCGATAAACAAACAGAAATGCCGTCGAAATACTTTCCGTAATCCTGAGCGCTATCGCCTGTGGCCGTTAGTGCGTTAAAAATCCTTGCACCGTCTAAATGAAGTTTTAACCCTTTGATGTTGCACAGATGATGTATAGACGCAATATCAGAAAGCTTGTAACAACTTCCACCGCCCTTATTCACCGTATTTTCCAACACAACCAGGCTCGAATTCGGATAATGAATGTTATCTTCATTTATTTCGGGCTCAATCAATTCGGGGGTTAAAATTCCCCGTTCGCCATGTAAAAGTCTTACAGATGCTGCCGAATGGAAAGCAATTCCACCTATTTCATAACGATAAACATGGGCGGTTTGATCACAAATAACTTCATCCATGGGCTGCGTAAAACATTTTATAGCAATCTGATTGGTCATCGTTCCTGAAGGACAAAACAACCCTGCCTCCATGCTGAACATTCCTGCTAGTTTTGTTTCCAGTTCATGAACGGTTTCATCTTCTCCAAAAACATCATCGCCAACTTTCGCACTCATCATGGCATCCAACATTCCGGCGGTTGGCCTGGTAACCGTATCACTCCTGAAATCTATAATTTTATTAATCATCCTGATAAAAATTGTAAAATATTTCTCACGTTTTAAAAATAAGACCGATGCCTTATATGGTATAATTTTAAGGTTTTATGCCGATTAAACAGCTTATATAGTGTATTTTTTACACACTTAAATTTCAACAACAACAAATTGTTAAAAAATTATTAAAAAAAAAGATACAAAATATAAGAGTTTTTATACTTTTATCGTGCTAAAACCAAAAATAAATAAAATGATAGTAATTGCAGACGGTGGATCTACCAAAACAAATTGGTGTTTGATTAACGAGGCCGGCAGAAAAATTTACTTTAATACCGAAGGCTACAATCCTTATTTCTCAAAAGAGGAATACATTGTACAATCTTTAAATGAAACTCTTCCGGACCACTTAGAAAGAGAAAAATTAACAGCGGTTTATTACTACGGTGCGGGTTGTTCTACACCTGGTAACAAGAAAATTGTTGCTGATGCCATGAAACAGATTTTTTTAAATGCAGAAATTTTTGTTGGTCATGATTTACTCGCTTCTTGCAGAGCACTTTTAGGAAACGAGCCTGGATTTGCTGCTATTTTAGGAACTGGGACAAATTCATGCTTGTATGACGGAAATGACATCACTTTAAATATCGATTCATTAGGTTATTTCTTAGGCGATGAAGGTAGTGGCTCTTACATCGGTAAACGCATATTAAGTGATTACATGAAAGGTTACATGCCTAAAGGTTTAAGAGAAGCTTTTTATGATAATTATGCTTTAACTAACGAAGATATTTTCGACAATATTTACAATAAACCATTGCCAAACCGTTTCTGCGCAAGTTTTAGTAAATTTTTATACGATTTTAAAGATACTTACGAAGATTATACCTACAAAACCATTGATTATGCTTTCACTGCATTTTTCGAAGCTTTGGTTGTACACTACCCTAACTACAAGGATCATAAATTAAACTGTGTAGGTTCTGTAGGTTATAGTTTCCGCGATATTTTAAGTATTGTTGCCGATCGTTACGAAATGGGTGTAGGTAAAATTATCCGTTCGCCTATAGATGATTTGGTGCATTACCATTTAGAGTTAGCTCCAAAAGGATAGTTTAGAGTGAAAAGTATAAAGTTTAGAGTTTAAGGTTTAGAGTACAAAGTTTAAGTTCTATCAATAAAAAAGGTTCAGTTTAAAATTTCAAACTGAACCTTTTTTATTGATAGCCTATCGGCTTAACGCCTTTTTACTTTTTACTTTTTAATTTAGCTATCAGCTTAAAAAGATATCTCTTTACCAAAAAGCTTTGCATATTTGCGTTTATCAAACCTGTATAAAGTAGCAGCTCTGTAAGAAACACCTTTTTGTTTTTCATCAAGCTCTTTCAAAACACCAAAGCTTACAATTTTCTTTCTAAAATTTCTTTTATCGAGTTTTTTACCTAAAACCAGTTCGTAAACATGCTGCAATTGCGTTAATGTAAATTTCTCAGGCAGCAATTCAAAAGCAATCGGTTGATGCTTAATTCTACGCTTAATTTTTTCAAGCCCTTTATCATAAATCTTTTGGTGGTCGAAAGCAAGTTTTGGCAAATCGGTAATTGGCAGCCAGTTTGCCTGCTTTGCATAATTACTTATCGGACGAAGATCTTTATCTCCGCCTAAGCGAATTAAAGCGTAATAAGCCAAAGTAATCACACGCCCCTGCGGATGCCTTCCTGGATCTCCGAAAGCATAATATTGCTCCATATAAATCCCTCGTAAACCAGTTAGTTCATATAAAATACGGGCAGCAGATTGGTCTAAACTTTCGTCAGCACCAACTATATTTCCAGGTAAAGCCCACCAATCTTTAAAAGGTTCTTCATTCCTTTCGATGAGCAAGATTTTTAATTCCTTACCGTCGAATCCAAACAGCACACAGTCAATCGAGAAAACGGAATCTAAATGAGGTAAAATTTGTTCCAATGTAAAATTTAGTTAATTTAAGCGTTAAAGGTATGACTTTCAATATTAAGTAAAAAAAATA